>SKEY01000218.1_pt1 | contig 101893 bp, 110 predicted proteins | sample 4843871 | NCBI WGS metagenome assembly SKEY01 (sample SAMN11008797, study PRJNA524170) | human gut metagenome | biome: Human fecal sample; material: Feces; isolation source: fecal sample from pouch patient p36 | host: Homo sapiens | place: Israel: Tel-Aviv | collected 2016-12-04
ATCATTTAAGTGCGTCATTGTACGTATCTCCTCATTTTGGTTTGGTCACTTAAAATGATACACGATACGTCACAATGACGTTTTTTATTTTGCCAATGACTGGCTAACCTCATTCTACAATTCGCCATAAATTAAGTTAAGCGAGTTACTAAGTGAACTTTATAAAAGCCATCAATCCTGTGATTTCACCTTGCAGTTATAAATGATTTCAAGTAAAATCCAAAGAGTACATTTGTTTTTTAACTCAATTATTGGATGATATATATAAATAATGTGAACTTATTACAAATCATTATTGATAAGATTATGCTTTTATTCAATAAAAGATGGTTTTTGCGCCCTATGATGGTATAAAGCAAGTCAGTAACGTAATAGCCAAATTTATGATATGATAAAACTAAATAAAAAGGTTATTATCTAGTTAGTTCAATCAGAAAAGAGTCGAGCAATCAAACAACCATACGATACAGAAAAGAAGGGTTATCATGCGGTTAAAGGGAGAAGTTTTAAAACAGGTACGCCGTAAGCGGGGATTGTCCCAAACGGCGTTGGCCGAGGGAATTTGCACCCAAGCGACCATTTCCTTAATGGAAAAGCAAAACCGGATTCCAAAGATGAATATTTTAACGTCTTTGTGTGCCCGCTTGGACATTCCGGTGGACCGGATCATCGAAAATGATGACGTTTCAATGACGGTCTTCTTTGATCAAATCAGTTTGATGTTAGTCAACCATGACTTTGAAGGAGCCCGCAAGAAGCTGAACCGGGTGAAGGTCAAGAAGCTACAAAATGATTTTGACAAGCAACACTACTACTACCTCTTGGGGATGCTCCAAGTGGCGAGTGACCAAGTGGATGATGCCATCTTTAATTTTGAGCTGATTTTGATGCAATTCTCCACCACCAGTGCCAACATCTACTTGGCCATGACCACGGTCGGGATGGCCTTGGCATACGAGAAGCGCGGCGACACCGAAAAGGCGCTCCAGTTTGTCGGGCGGGCAATCCACCTGATCGATGACAAGCAGCTTAACGGTGGTAAGCGGCAATGGATCATCTTGTACCATGAGATTTCCGGCCTGTACTACCGTTTAGGCCAGTACCAGCGGGCAATTTCAATGGCCGGACGGGGAATTAAGATCTGCAGGGAAGAGCAAACACTCTTCTTATTGGGTGGTCTTTACATGACCCGTGGCCAGGCGCAAGCTAAGTTAGACCAGGGTGACGTGGCCCAGGAAAGTTTAACCGTCGCTCTTTCAATCTACAAGATTATGGAAGACGACACCGCACAAGAGACGCTCTCGCAAGAATTGAGTCAATTAGTTGAATAACCAAAACAACGCCCCCGCTTACCAATCTGGTAGGCGGGGGCGTTGTTATTAGTTACTAGTGCTTTTTAAAGGAAGTCGGTTGGTTGTCGAGGTCGGTCCGGACTACGAGGACGTCACAGATGGCCATCCGGGTAACGTATTCGGTAACTGAACCGATTAAGATCCGTTCTACGGCGTTTAAACCAGTAGCCCCAATCATGATCAGGTCAGCGTGCATCTTTTCTGGCACTTCCCGGGAGATCAGGGTCTTCGGGGCACCGTATTCAATCGTGTAAGACACGTTGGTCAAACCTTGCTTCTTGGCGTAGTCAACGTATTGATCCAAGGTTTGCTTGGCGGTCTTAGTTACTTGTTCTACCATTGACGAGTCGAAACTAGAAACGTTTTGGAAGGCACGGGTGTCAACGACGTGCAGGAGCTGCAATTCGGTATCTGCACCGTTCCGTAGTGCAACAGCAACGGCCTTCTTAAAGGCTAGTTCGGCTTCCTTGGAACCATCGACGGGCACCAGGATGTGTTGGTATTGTTGAGTCATAATCGGCTACCCCCTTGTTTATTATATACCCCTATTCTACACCTTTGAAAGGGTTTACGCAAAGTAAGTCTACAAAAGCTAGGGGATTAAGGTCCGGACCACCGTTAAAGTCATTGCTAATTCAAGCAAACAAGCGACGGCAATTGCGCTCAAAATAATCACCACCGAGCAGGTCAGGGCCAAGATTTCAATGATTACGGCCACGATGATTAACGCTACCCCCCAAAAGAGGTAGAGGCCGGGCATTGGGACCGCCCCCTTTAAGTGGAGGTTAAAGAGCGGGCGGTGGCGGTGGGTTAGTAGGTAGCCCCCCTCAATTAGCAGGATTAGGTTGAAACAGGCGGTGAGCAGTTGGATCAGCATGGTAATTCCTCCCAATAAAAAAGCCAGGCCGGCTAGCCTGGTTAAAAGGTATGTATCAAGCTCCGTTCGTGCCGTTAATTGTCCGACAGTGTTGACCTGTGTGTAAGACAGGTGGGACATGGCAGTTTAGCATTCGGCTACCAAGAGAAAAGGCATGTCGTAAACTAAACAAAGCACGCGTCCCAAAGTAATAAGACTGTAAGGCAAACCTGCTAGATAGACAAGGCGTACACAACAGAGCTTCTATAAGTATATTAGCACATGCTTGGCCAATCTTCAAATTAGCGCTGGGGAGGTTGCTGACCGCGCTGGGCCGCCAAAAGTTGGCGGTATTGCTTGGCAAAGGCGCGTTCGAAAGTCCCGTTTTGCTTGGGCTGGTAGTACTGATCGTTTTTAATCCGGTCGGGGAGGTACTGCTGGGCGACCCAGTCCTCGGGGTAGTCGTGCGGGTAGCGGTAGGTGACCCCGCGCCCCAGCTTTTGGGCCCCTTGGTAGTGGGCATCCTTTAGGTGATCAGGCACGGCGCCGCTATTGCCCTGGTTGACGCGGGCAAGCGCCGCGTCAATGGCAGTAATGGCCGAATTGGACTTGGGGGAGAGGCAGAGTTCAATGACCGCGTTGGCTAACGGAATCCGCGCCTCGGGGAAGCCGATCCGCTCCGCAGCTTGGACCGCCGTGACCGCCCGTTCGACGGCCGGCGGGTTGGCCAGCCCGATGTCTTCGTAAGCGATCACCACTAGCCGCCGGGCGATGCTAACCAGGTCTCCGGCAGCAATTAACTGGGCGAGGTAGTGGAGGGCGGCGTCGGTATCGGAGCCGCGGATCGACTTTTGAAAGGCCGAAATGACGTCGTAGTGGCCGTCGCCGTCCTTGTCGGCGACCAGCGACCGCTTTTGCACCGATTCTTCGATCGCGGAAAGGGTGAGGTGAATTTGACCATCGCTCGCCGGTGCGGTGGAGCGGGCCGCGAGCTCTAACCCATTCAAGGCGCTGCGTAAATCACCGTTGGTGGCGGTGATTAACTGGGTGCGGGCGTCGTCATCAAGGACGAGGGGTAATTTTCCCAGTCCCCGTTGCGGGTCCTTTAGCGCTCGGTCGATGGCCAGGCCAACCTCAGCCGCGGTCAGGGGTTTTACTTCAAAGATCTGGGCCCGGCTCCGGATGGCCGGGTTAATGGCAATGTAGGGGTTTTCGGTCGTTGCCCCGATTAAGACGATCCGGCCGCTCTCCAAGTGGGGTAAGAGGAAGTCTTGCTTAGCCTTATCGAGGCGGTGGATTTCGTCGAGCAATAAGATAACGGTGCCGGACATCTTGGCCTCTTCGGCCACCACTTGCAGGTCTTTTTTGCTATCGGTGGCGGCGTTTAAGGTCCGAAAGGCGTACTTGGTCGAACCGGCAATGGCGCTGGCGATGCTAGTCTTCCCGGTGCCCGGCGGCCCGTACAGGATCATCGAAGAAAGCATCCGGGCCTCAACCATCCGCCAGATGATTTTGCCTGGGCCAATTAAGTGTTGTTGACCAACCACTTCGTCCAGGGTGCGGGGCCGCATGCGAAAGGCAAGGGGTTCCATTATTCCTGCCCCCCTTTTTTAAAGAGGCGTTGCCACCAGGATGGTTGGGGTGCCGGCTGGTCTTGAGCGGCGGCTGGAACCGGGTAGCGCTTGGCCACGTCAATTGGTGACTGGTAGACGGCGTCATCAGCGGCCATCACTAAAGCCAAGCGGTCCGGGTCGGTCTTAAACTGAGGGTCGGTTTTTAAGGTGAAGTTGCCGCCGGCCTGGGCAATTACTTGGACGTAGGGGTGGGTCAATTGATCGGGGAGGTTACCGTTGATGAAGACCTGGGTGACCAGCCCCTTTTTTAGTTCGGTTTCGACGGCGGTTGTCCAGGAGCGCTCCTTAATCTGGGCGTTGCTGATGGTTAAACAAACTCGTTCCCGAAAGGTACCTAAGTAGCGCCGTTGCTCATCGGGGTTAATCTTGGGCGTGCCGTAAACCCCGTTTTGCAGGCGCTGTTCTAAGCTGCTTTTTTCTTGGTTATCCATGCCAGTCCTCCTTTTCGTGTTCCTATTGTAGCACACCACGAAAAAAGACCCGCCGAAGCGAGCCTGAATTAAGAATATAGGAGGTATAATTAGCCCTTAACGATTTGGCAGAATTCAATCGTTTCGGCGTTGGGACCTTCAATGTTGAAGAACTTGATCCCGTGATTCCAGAAGTCGAGGTGTTGGACTTCTGTTTCCTTCATCGTGAAGCCAGCGGCCTTGGCGGCCTTGTAAGCGGCGTCGGCGTCGGAGGTGTTTAAAGACAGGTGATTGATCGCCCCGGTCTTCTTAACGGCGCCGTCACCAGTCCAGATTTCAAGGGTCAAGTGGGCGTAGGACATGAAGACCACTTGGTTTCCCTTGTCATCAGTGTCAAAGTTCCCGGTCATCTTGAAACCTAACTTTTCCCAGAAGGCGACCGTCTTGTTGAGGTCGTCGGTTGGGATGCCGACGTGTTGAAGATCGTCAAAGTAACCCGCTAAGCTCTTGTTAAATGCCATGATAATTCCTCGCTTTCAAAATCAAACAACAAACAACTAGTTCCCAAGGTCCAAGGCTTGGTGCTTTAACTTCGGGAAGATCAACTTATCGGCCAAGCCCGTGATCCCACCTTGGAAGAGGAGGGCAAAGATCGTCCCCAACCCGAAGTTGGCCAGGCCCATTGCTGGGATGGCGGCCAAAGCCATGATCGTTGGCGGAATGTATGAAGCCCACATAGCCAAGGTGGCGTTGCCCTTGAAGTAGCGGAAGCGCAGGATCTGGAACAGGTCATCGGCCGGGTGCAAGACCAGGTTGACCCGCTGGTAGATCGAGATCGCCACCCCGATGAAGGTCACCCCTAAGAAGTTGATCAAGACGTAGAGGATGATCATCGGCAGGGAGTGGGCGTCGGGCATGATCCGGTTGAAGATGTTGGAGAACCACTGGATGAAAATTGAGAACGGCAGCATGAACAAGAAGTTCCCGAAAATCCGGTGCCAGTCCCACTTGTGCATTAAGATGGCGTTTAGAACGGAAGTCAGCATCCCCAGGATCATGAAGGCCCAAAAGAGCGCCATCGAATTTCCTTTACCTAAGACGGCGTAACCGAGGTTATTTTCGGCGGCGGTCCAGTAGGCGGATCCTAAAAATTGCGGGTGGATGTGGGAACTGGTGACCAAGGTTAAGACGTTCCCCATTGAGTTAACGACGATTGAAAGGGCGAAGTAAGCCAGGGAGGCGGACATTGAAATGGTCCGGCCTTGTACCGGCTTGCTTGTCGCACTAGCAGCATTTGATTCCATAATCTTATTCTCCTTCTCATTGGTGAAATCATTCACTTACGGTTACTAAATTTACGACTGGTTTGGTTCTATGTCAAGCGGTTGACAGAAAAAAGTTGCCGACCAGGGAAAGTTAGTTAAATCAACGCAACTCTGCGCTATATAATTAGCGGCGATTGGCCATGCAATCGCCTTCGCAAATGGTGTGAAAAAGAGCACAAAAAAGGCCCGTTCTACAAGGAAAACGGGCGTAAACTTAGAATGTGAAGTGGCGGTAGTTGCCGACCTCGACGTCGACGCGCGCCACCACGATAAAGGAGGCCGGATCGGCGGTGAGGGCGAGTTGGCGGATGTGGCGGAACTGTCCGCGGGGGGTCACGATTTGAACGACGGTGGTCGGTTGGTTGGTGTAAACCCCGGTCCCCTTAATCATCGTCGCCCCGTGGGCAAAGTCCTTGAGCTGGTCGGCGATGGCCTGTGGGTTCTTCGTGTAGATCGAAACGATGACGTCTCGCTGCGAGGAGAAGAAGTGGTCCATCGTGTAGTTGGTAATCAACATCCCAATCAGGGAGTAGACGATCCGGCTGGGGCCAAAGACCAGGGCGGTGATCAAGAGGATGACCCCGTTGATGATGTTGGCAATCGAACCAACGTTACGGTGGAACTTCTTTTGCAAGTAAGTGGTGACGATGTCAATCCCCCCGGTGGTAAAGCCGCGGTTGAAGCACAGGCCGACTCCGGCCCCAATCAAGACCCCACCGACAATCGTGTTGGTTAGGGGATCGGTAACCAGTTGGTAGGAGGGGATGATCTGTAAGAAGATGATGTTAAACAGGACCGCGAGCCCCGAAAAGGTGATGTAGTGGGTCCCAAACACCCGCCAGGCAAAGATGAAGAGCGGGATGTTAAAGATCGCCACCAGAAGCGAGAGGGAGACGTTGATCCCCGCCAACTTTAAGAGGGCTTGGACCAACTGGGAAGCCCCGGTTAAGCCACTGGAATAGGAATTGGCGTGAACCAAGAACATGTTCACCCCGACGGCCGACAGGAGCCCGAAAACCAGGGCGATTGAGACACGAATAAGGTTGCGACGGACGGTCATGAAAATCCTCCTTAGGTTTAGTTATTGCTTCTATTATCGCGTCTGAGATTGACTTTGGCTAGGGGGAATCGGGAAAAGGTATTCGATAAAGATGATACTTTTAGGATCATCATTGGAAAGAGCCATAGTGAACGATATGTTTCTAGTATTCGAAGTGATGAAGGTGAAATTCTTTTCCCTCGTGGGACTCGATTCAAAGTTGTAAAATACTACCAAGATGAGAATGGTAAAAACATAATCGAGGTGGAAGAAGTTGAATGATGAAGAGATGCGACGATTGAGAGCTTTGGATCGACCAACTACTGAACAGTTACGAGAGTGGTTGAAGGATGTCCCAAAGCCAAAATTAACTCCTGAAGAACTAAAAAGACGGGAAGCTTATAAAAAAGCCGCCCACAAAAGGTTTAGGGAGATCGAGAAACGTCGCCAAGAGAGGTCAAACAATGGGGAGTAACGATTTCTTCACGGTAGCCTATAAAATTCTAAGTTACCTCAAGTACTGTTATGAACATGGTGAACAACCTGATCCAGGTGTGATTAATGAGCGAACGCTGCTGATTTCCAAAGCCCAGTACGTTGAGACATTGCGAATGTTGAGCGATCACAACTACATTGAAGGAGTTACCTTCACCCACACGAAGTAGGGAGTCTTGTATTCGTTCCAGGACGCAAGAATCACTATCGAAGGCTTGGAATACCTGGCCGAGAACTCAATGATGCAGAAAGCTTTTAGAATCTTTAAGTCGTTTAAAGAATGGCTATAAACGGTTACCAGATGGTAGCCGTTTTTTTGTTGGAGGTATAAAAATGGCACAAGATGCGTTCGAGTATCGAATTGAAATTGATTCAGAAGGCGTCGATGAGGCAATCGAGAAAGTGGATGTCCTCAATGACCATTTGAAGCAGACGATCGAGCTAGTCGATCAGTTAAATTTGAAGGGCGTCGAGGTACGCCTGGAGTCAAAGCCTTATGGGCTCTGGCACAGATTATTTAAGTAGGCTGACAGTTGTCGGCCTTTTTTTATGTCCGTTTCCGTGCAGTTGTGGACGTTAAATAAAACCCGAGACAGGCTCCCAAGCCGTTAAATGCGAGTAGGAGGTTTCAACATGCCACAAGATGTTAACGAGCAACCAAAGAACGTTGCGGAAAATATCGATGTCGAATCACAGGAAAAAGCACCGAAGAAGGACGCTCCTAATGTTTTACCAAAACAAAAAGCCGGCCCCGTAACGGAGTCGGCTTTTTTAACAAGTAACCGAGATTACTTGTTGTAGAATATTTAGGGTGTTTTAAGGATAAATAGGGAAACTAAACCCTTGATATGACAGGAAATAAGGAAATAGAAAATCATAGAAATGATGAAGTTGGGACACTTTTTGGGACACCCAGCTTAGATAAGGATCGCTCAATCTGATCATCTGACCGAGCCTTGTACTCGTCAATCAGATAAGCATAACGGTTGGCCGTCGTGGTCATATTTGAGTGACCCAACCGTTTGCTGATCGCATACAGTGGGACACCATTTGCCAATAAGTAGGCCACGTGGGAATGGCGCAAGGAATGGAAGTGAAAGCCAGGTTTATCCAAGTTCAGCTTATCTAAAAATAGTCTCAGTGTTCGGTTGGCCGAGCTGCTACCACAAATTGAGCCGTCCTTGCGAGCAAAAACCATCCTTTGACCGTTAGCTTGTAACTCTCGCAGATGATCCAAAAGCTCTTGATTAACCCGGATGATCCGGTTAGAACTCTTAGTTTTGGTAGCCTTAAAATCTAGGATTTTGAAGTCCCACGACTTGTTGATCGCGATGGTCTTGAAATTAAAGTTAATATCATCCCACGTTAGGGCGGCAATTTCTGACAAGCGCATCCCTGTGTAAATGGCCGTGAGGATCATGTATCGGACCGGGAAACCGGGTGACAAGCGTTTCTCAACTAAGGTCGTCAACCGCTCGATCTCCTCCATGTTAAGGTACTCCACGTGGCGAGATCGCTTATCGTCCCATACCAGCTCAACGCCCTCCGTAAAGTCGGCAGGGATGATTTTATCCATCACGGCGCTTTTGACGGCAACCTTGATATAGGCATTAACCTTTGTAACGGTGTGTTTAGAGCGTTCCTTGCCGAACGCATTGATGAATTGCTGATACTTAGTACGGGTAATACTTTGAATTTTAGCACGACCAAAATAATCATTAACCACGTGAGTACAGTAAGTGTAGAAATCACGGGTTGCTCTTGCAGACTTGGCCTCTTTAAAGGTTTCATACCACGCTAGGTAGTAATCGGCAAAAATCGGATTATCAGTTCCTAAACCACCTCTGTACTTTGTGTTTTCCATTTCTGCCCCAGCTTTACGAGCGGCAGCCTTGGTCTTAAAGCCTGACTTAGATTTTTTGTGTTGCTTCCCGTCCTCGTCCCGCCAGGTCACACGGACCATCCAAGACGGGCCTTTTTTAATGATTTGCGCCATAATGCACACTCCCTTGTGGTATAATGGCTATACATAATTAACTTCTCCCCACTCGCTTTGCGCGGGTGGGATTTTTATTTTCAATCAATTTACATAAGCGTCATTATTAGTCAACCTATTCACTTAAATGTAATTTAAGCTATTTCTTGATTAACTGAATACCTTCAAGATCGGAATTTAAGACTTCACCACGATGTAACGTTTGGGTGGTTTGAGTCACTTGCCCAAGATCACTATCTGATTCTGTTCCTAAAATTTCATTGATACCTTCATTGCTTGTTAAGTTGCCTGATCCAGAAGTAGCTTTAATAGTGTAACGCCCTGGCTTAATGTCTTTTCCTACGACCCATTGTCCAGCTTTGAGCTCCGTTTGATATGTGCGTTTCGTAACAGGAGTAAAATTAGTAGACTCAATACCATCAATTTTTACTTTTGCTCCCTTTTTAAGGTTCATAGTATAGGAATCAAGCTGATCTAAGTCATCGTCAGTAGTATCTCCTAAGATGATATTCAAATCGTTACTTCCAGTAACATTTCCAGATCCGTTTTGAGCCGTAATAGTATAACGACCGGGCTTGATATCGGTTCCTACTTTATAGGTCCCAGCCCCTAATGTTGTTTGAGTCGCTTTAGCGTAAGTGGTTTGAGTTAAAGTGGTACTAGCCCCTAAGAGTGAAAGGCCACATACTATGGCAAAACTAGTTAATTTTTTCATATTCTTCCTCCTAAAGTGCAACAATTAATTGTTGTTTTTTCGATTGGTAATAAAATGCCAAATAAAGAACATTACCCCAATAATCAAAATGAGCCATGCCCATACTTGAAGATCTTTGTAGATTCCAACATTAAAAGCGCCAAGCATCCATGCAATGATGGCAATTACTAAACCAGCAATATCACCACCCATTTTTGGACTCTTACGAGTTGCTAAATAAACAATTCCGATAACAATATATAGAATGGCAACAAAGACTCCAGCAGAGCCGCTGTGCGAATTGCTGTTATCAAGAGCATTGCCGACACCGGCAAGCATGGATTGAAAGAAAACAATAACGCCTAATACAATCATTATGATTCCAGAAACTAATTTTGTGGTTTTCATGATTTCCTCCTAATAGCTTTTAACGTCAATCACGCTTGGACGTAAAATTTAAAAATTATATAGATTATTGCCTGTTATAATTAGAGAAAATTGCTGTTTAGTGAGGTGATAGTGTTGTTTTTTACTGAAAAAGAAAAATCAGTTATTTCTGAAGCATTGCAACTATTGTGGGATGAGAGAGACTTAGATTACTTATCCTTAGATGACAATGGAAAATACTATGATTCTGACTATCCAGCTGATGCTGATTTAGCTAATACTATTAATCGCCTTTGGAGTTATTTTTAGAAAGAATACTTTGGGAGTAATAATAATCACGTCCTTTCTTCGGAGAGGGCTTTTTTTATTTGTTCATTCGGTGGTAGTTGACGGATCCTATTTGATAGTAAATGACTTTCCACAGTCCAAGCATACCCAGTCACTTTTTTTGGTTTGCTTACCGGCAAAACCAGCAAGAGCACCAATTCCACCAGTTAATGCGGCTCCACCAACTGCTTTTCCAACCGAGAACCCCTTACGGTGCTTCCCTGCAAGTTGAATGTTTTTGCTACCGCAACGTGGACATTTCATTTTTGCTTGCATTCTGTCTTGCTTAGCTTTTTGCAGCTGTTGGATAACTGCTTGAGCCTCAGCATCAGCCTGAGCCTTCTTTTCGGCTTTAATGCGAGCCTTTTCCTCTTTTTCTTTCTTCATCGCTTCCCTTTCTTGAGGAGTGAGCGAAGCAGGAAACCTTTCATCGTGCTTTTTAAGCGCAAATTTAGTCGCAAAGTAGGCAACCACAGCAAGAAGGATAAAGCCTAAAAATCCGTCGATACTTAAACCAATGATGGCACAAATGATTGTTGTGCCCCATAAGATCCACTTTTCTAATGTACTAAAATTTTCCATAGCTACCTCCCAACAGCTTTTTATGTCATCAGGGTTTGGACATAAAATCATTTTCTATGAAGGAAATTTCATGTTCATAAATTCCTGCAGTCTTGAAATAAAATCTTTATCAACTTCAAATAAATCGTAGATGCTTTTACCGTTAAAAAGGTTTTGATTCCCATAAGTATTAACAACTGATTCCAGCTCATCGATCATAGTAGATATAAGATATTGATCGTCTAGAAGTACAATAATACTAACTATAATTGAAAAAAGCCCATTGCGGGGTAATTCTTCCCCGTTCTTAGTTTTATAAAGAAACGAAATTGAGAACTTCTCTAAAAAACGTATTTTTTGTGTGTCAGATTCCTTAAGCCGCAACTTAAAGGTTCTATTACCATGGGCCGAGAGATTTCTAAATCTATAAACTTGTTCTAAACAAATTTTGCAGAATTGCAGTTTATCGTCAGTTGTAACATTCCCATGCTTTGGCATTCTTTGAAGGAAAATGTTTACAACTTCTTTCTTTTCGTTAATCGATAAGGTGGAATACCAATTTACCATAGAGCCAAAGCTAATAACTTCTGCCGCTATCCATGGTGGTAAATTGCCTTCTTCATCTATATAGTGTTGGGCGATCTTGCTGCTTTGCTTAGCATCTTCAATTGCATTCATAAAATCGCTGATTTTGCCACGTTGCGCTCTTATTTTACTGTAATTTCTTTTATCTAAGTACTTTTCTTCATCAATAGAAAAGTTTCGAGCTACTATATTTGAAACAAGGGCTTTTAGCCGTTCTTCTACTGCTAGTGAGTATTTAAAAATAATATTGCTAACTTGAACATCAATCCAATGAACTTGATATAACATTTCGAAAGAAGTTCCCGTTCGATATATATCGGGTTCTTTTTGCTTCAAGAACATATCTTTGTAGCCATTAATAATAGAGTAGTATGGAAATGTCATTAAAGCATTTTTAGCAAATTCGTAATCGTTTATTTCCACACCGCGACTTTTTAAAATTGCTATTTGCTCATCGAAAGATTTATACGGATGCTTAAAATTTTTAGACATGCAAAAAGAGCCTCCCCACTATACAGTAGAAAGGCTCTTTTTCGCAGGTCTCATCTAGGAAACCCATCTCAGATACCTTTATAGTACCGTATAGTCTATTTTTAGTCAACTTGTTAATCAACAAATTCAACAATATCTCCCACTGAAATAACTGGATCAGGCTTGATATTTTTTACATCTGAGTTATTTACATTTAAGTTTTTAAATTTTGGCGATGAGGCCTCTTTGATAAGAGGAGGGACACTGGAAGAGTTAAGGCTTTTTGATACTTTCTTTCTAGCAATTGAATACTTATCACGAACATCAGTGATTTCTAAGTAATCAATTGGAGGGTTATAACTACCTAGTGGTTCATTTGTATCGGGGTCAGTCAACTCCATGCCTTTCGATTCTACAACTATTTGTTGACCAACTTTTGCATACTTTGGTTCACTACCAAAGGGCAAATCGTCTCTATCTACATCATCTTCATATCCATAGTTAATGATAATTCTTGTATCATCTGGAATTGCTATAACTTTAACTTCTTTTTTCATTATAATTACCTCCAGTAAATAATTTATATTCATCCCTTGCACACCAGCAGGGATCTTTTTTAGTTATGCTCTACACTTCCGTCATCCCCGATGGTGGCCGTGTAGCCATCTCCGGAAAAGGTCCACCCGTTGGAAGTCCTCGTTGCCTGCAGGTCACCATTAGCGCCGCCAAGCATTGCACGAGCCTGATCCTCGGTAGTAGGGCTACCGTTGGTCCGGTCACGGGACGGCTGCTGGCTACTCCAGGCCTCTGGCTGCGAGCTCTCACTAGATTGAGTGGACTGAACATTCGATGCCTGACTCTGGGATTGATGATTGGCCTGGTTGGTAGAACTCGATGAGGATGCAGACGAACTCTGAGACCTTTGGTGGCGTTTCTTGTGATGGTGCTTAACAACTTTATTTGAGCTGCTCGATGATACAGAATGGCTGTCTTTTGTAGTCGAGTGTCCGCACGCTACCAAGCCCAAGCTCGTAGCTGCAATGGCAATAGCTAAAGCCGTTTTTTTTATCATAATTCCTCCCAAGTAGCTTTTAACGTCGATCAGATTTGGACGTAACCGTATAAGTAACCAGCACTGTCAGCTGATAAGGATACGTTTGATTTTAAGGCAGGCTATATACTCCAGCTCGGTAGGGATCCCAAACTGCTCGCAAAACGCCACTGAGTTAGGAACTGGAATGTCGTAAGCGTTACAGTAGTCAAGGAGAAGATCCATTGCCGTTTGGTTAGCTGCAGCTTCGGTTTTGGTTCTGACGGTATTAGAGGAGTAATAACGCACGCCGTTATCTTCATTCAAAATATGGGCAATCTCGTGGGCAATCGTGAACGGGATTTCTTCTTGGCGGTTCCAATTCATATTAATAACCACTATTCGGCGTTTAGCGTTGGCGCATGAGGGAGTATCTGGGCTTAGTTCTTTAGTCAAGACGGCGCTGATTCCTCGAGTAAAAGCGAGGTTCACTAGGTACTCAATGCAATCGTTCATTGGTTACTTCCCATTCATCAAGCGCCGGATGATTTCTTTGTCGTCGTCAGAAAGTGGCTGACCTTTGTAAGTAAAGATGGTGTCATCGTCGGCGAGATCTGCGGTCTTGAGATCGTCTTTTTCAGGACGACCTAGAAGGAAATCAACGGACACGCCAAAAAAGTCGGCTAATTTTTCTAACATTTCCATGTTTGGTTTTCGCTTGTTTGTTTCGTACATGCCAAGGGTGCTAGTTGCAATATTTAACGTCTTAGCTAGTTGGAACTGCGACATGCTTCTACTTTTTCTTAGTTGTGCAATTCGTTCACCAATGTTCATCCTGCTCGCCTCACTTTAAGTATCTTTTATGGTATAAATACCTTCCGTAATAATAGTATCACTAATAGTGATAAAAAAAGCAGGTGATATAATCACTTTTTGTGATTGACATCTCACGAAAAGAGATATATTATAGTAACCGTGATAAAAATCACAGTATGTGACAAAGGAAGCGATAAATTGGCGAAGCCGAATAAGGTATTAATAGAACTGCGACGAAAGCGAGGAGAGTCTCAAAAGACTGCAGCTAAAAACATTGGTATCACACAATCAATGCTGGCAATGCTAGAAACTGGTGACCGTAGAGGGAGTGATGCTACTAAGATGGCGATAGCAAACTACTATGGGGTCAGCGTAGAACATATTTTTTTTGGCAGTAATATCACGAAACGTGACAAGAAGGATAAATGATGGAACATTTTAATACTGACTCAGTGATTCGCTATGTTGGTGAATCCAAACAACAAGTGATCGATAGTCGGGACGTTGCCAAGATGATTGGCAAGACTCACGCACACCTGATGCGTGATATTGACAGCTATAAAGAGGTTTTGGATCAAAATCCAAAATTGGATTCTGACCGATTCTTCATTGAATCAAGCTATCAAGCTGGTACTGGCAAGAATTACAAATGCTATCTGCTGACTAAACAGGGATGTGAATTCGTAGCCAATAAAATGACTGGACGCAAAGGGACGATCTTCACCGCAACGTACGTATCACTGTTCAACGAATATGAAGCTGAACATAACGGTAAGACAGTCGCAATTGACAGTAGCCTGGAGCATGAAAAGCTCGCGTACAAGCGAGAATGGCTGATTGAAATGCGCAAGCAGAACGTCAACAAGGCGCACGAGTTACGCAATCAAGACGTCAAGCTGTATCTGGAACTTGGCAAAGTTGCTGACGATTACCAACGACCACGTATGGCCACCGACTTCCGCAACGAAGCAATTTGCGCCATGCAAGCACTGCCGGTCGGTGCACGCCGAGAGTATTCAGCAACCGAGATTGGCAACATCATTGGCGTGTCGCCGATCGCAATTGGCAAGTGGGCCAACAAGCTAGGCGTTAAGCGCGATGCCGATATGAGCTACCGCGATCACGATGGAGCTTGGCGATACTTTCCTGAAGCGCTGAAAGTGTTCCAGGACAACGCATTGGAGATTCAAGACGACGATTTAGGACTGTAGGAGAGAACGAAAATGGCAGAGCAAAAGAAAAAGGAGCTTAAAAAAGCTCCTAAAAATAAAGCGAAAAAGTCAATAAAGATCTTTAACAAAATGGCTAAAAATATCACTTTTCCGCGTCCGACTAATAAAACAGCTGAATGATCTTGATTAGTAACGAAAGGTTTAGTTATGAATAAAAAAATATTTATTCAAATCCTAAAAACAATTTTATTTAGCGTTATAGGTGGGGCTCTTGGAAGCTTAATAACTTTCTATTTCATGAACAGATAAGTTATTAGAGCACCGATTATGGCACTAGCAATGCTGACTAGCAATGGAAATGCGAAGTTGTTCTTAAATTCGGCTCGTTTGTTTTCCATATATAGCGAAAGTTCTTTTTGGCCTTTAGCTGATAGCGAAAGATCAACCACTTCTAGTTCACCATTAACTACTCCTATATTGCTATTAAAGAAATTGTTGCTGTATAAATCTTGAAAAATTTTATTTTCGCTATTGTACATTTCTCGAGCAGCAGCTTTGCCGTCTTGTTGAACTAATCTTAAGCACGCTGCTTGTTCTTTTGAGAGAGACAAATTAATCACCTCCTTTCGCTAGGAGCTGATTCAAGTATAAATCGAAAAGAGGAGGGTATAGCGATGGAGATCACATTAACCGAGCAGGATCTGCTTAGTTTGGCCAAACAGGTTGCACCGCTGATATCTCCGGCTAAGCCTGATCAAGATTGGGCCAAGCTGGAGGATATCCGGGCTGATCTTTTTGCCGGCAAAGCTAAGTCGTGGATTCGGTTGTACATTTTCGACCGTTTCCCAGAAATCCAAATTGAGAACGGTCATCAAGGTGCTTGGGTTGTCGGCGCTCACGGGACGGGCAAGATCACTAAGATTTACCTGCCATATGCGAGAGCGTGGATGCACGAACACCATGATGACATTGATTGGACGGCAAAAATGCCGTGAAAGGAGGTGTGAAATGACCGTATTAGCCGTGATCCTTACTGTGTTTCTGGTCGCTATGATCGTTGACCGGATTATGCTCACAGATCAAAGTGCACGGCTGATTCGTGTTTTAGAGGTTACTGAGTAATGGGACTAGTCATTCGGGTCATATTTAGATAGGAGGTTTTTAACAATATTGTCATTTTTCTTTGATCAAGTGATGCCGATTGCTGCATTGATACTTGCTATATGCGTCTTTTTCTCCAACCGCTAATATCGTATTTCATGCCTTGATACCAATAATGCCGAAAGATTCCTTTGGCAAATGGGTCACGGTTTCTAATCACAAATTTAGCAATCCGAAAGCTAACGGCAATACTGTCCAACGATTCAAGCTCTTCACGGAAATCTTCCGAGTCATTTAAAACGATGATCAGATCGAGTTTGGTTATTGAATTGGCCTTAAACGCACCTGAATTACTATCTGGAATGATCATGCGGTAGCGCTGCTCTTTTCCAGCTGAGTGAACGACAGTAGATCCTTCATATCCGAGTGTCAGCGATTGTTTAGTTAACAAATGCAAGTTGTGGTTAGTTTCGGGGTTAAAGGCACGTAGGTCAAAGTACCCAATATCACGAGGAGATGGGTTTATTACATCAACATGAGTGATATAAGAAAAATTATAGCTGCCGACATTTTTGTTCTTTTTAAGGCAATAAACGCTGTCTATGCCAGCTTCTTCAATATTATGGTTCCATTGAACATCAATTTTAGTTCGGTTTTTCCAGAGCGTATAGACCGACATAAGAAAAGAAAGGCTAGCAATGATAGCTTCCCAATGGTTGATGAAGAAATTCAATTTGGTTCACCTCGTTATTAATGATGAATCAATTGTAGCAGAAAGGGGGGGACTTGAATGCCACTGCAAATAGATGACTTCACACCGGACTTGATCGCCCAACTCTATGAGCAGATTCGGCCGATGTTCCTGAAGGAGTACGGCTTGTCCAAGCGCCAAGAGGTCGACAAGATGATCGGCCTAGACGAATTCATTGGGCTCTTGCCGATGCGCAAGGGCAAAGAATGGGTTAAGACCTACATCTTCGAAGGCCACCCAGAAACGCAGGCGTTTGTCTACGGACTAAACGCAGGGCGAGGGCACCCGATTAAGATTAATGAACGCAAAGCAATTGAATGGATCAACGCCAATGTCGATTTGATTGACTGGCGAGCCAAGTTATAGGAGGGATAGAGATGGGACCATTACTGGTCATCATGGCGGTCTTCTTGATCGCTTTGGTGGTCAACAACGTTCTACTCATGGAGCGTTGTCACCAGTTAGAAATGCGATTACGGGGTGATGAATACGAAAGGTGGCGCAACGATGACTAAGCTAATAACTTGCTTAGCGCTAGGAAGCTTAGTCGCAGCTGAAACTCTACATGATCATTTTTGGTTAGCTATGATCGCTCTTGTACCTTTTTGGCTAATTGCGATGGAAGAAAGCTTTCCGCAGAACGTAAAAAAGCCCAGTGGCCACAACCACTAAGCTTCAAGAATCAAAACATTAATTGAGGTAATTCTAACATGACACCAGATGAAATTAAAGTTGGCCAAGTGGCTAACCGGTTGTTGAAATTAGGCGATCACCTAGTTACGGATGCCAATCGACTTGTTCTACACGAACCGAAGACGCGCAGTGAAGCAATCGCAGAGCATGACGCAATTATCGCACAAATCGAAAGTATGCTTTTGATCGCCAAAGACTGGAAGCACGAAGTCACAGGGAGGTTTTAACCATGTATCAACAGCAGCAACCACAAGGGCCAGTAAACTTTATGGAATTAACCGACAAGGTCGCAGGACGCCTGGAAGATCTGAAAGACGATGGACTAGCGCTGCCAACGAATTATAGCGCTCAAAATGCACTGAAAGCAGCTTACTTACGGTTGCAAGGTGTCAAAGACCGGCAAGGGCGTCCGGCACTAACCGTTTGCTCACAATCAAGCATTGCTAATGCCTTGCTTGATATGGCGATTCAAGGTCTTTCGCCGGCCAAGAATCAGTGTTACTTCATCGTTTACGGTAACGAGTTACAAATGCAAAGGTCATATTTCGGTACCATCGCCGCTTTAAAACGACTTGCCAGTATTGAAGACATTGATGCTCAAGTTGTGCATCGTGGCGATAAGTTTGAGATCGGTGCCGATGAGATTGGCCACATTATTGTAACTAAGTTTGAACCCTCCTTTACCAACTTGGACAAGGAATTAATCGGGGCCTTTGCTTTCATCAAGTTAGCAAATGGACGAGTGGACTATACCGTTATGACGAAGGCGCAAATTGACACGTCATGGGCGCAAAGCCGGAACCGGCAGAACAACGTCCAGAAGAAGTTCAGCGATGAGATGGCCAAACGGACGGTTTTAAACCGCGCGGCTAAGATGTTCATCAACACGTCAGACGATAGCGACTTACTAACCGGCTCAATTAACGCCGCCACCGAAGCAGAGTACGAAGAGCCAAAGAACGTAACGGCCACCACCACCGAAGAGGAAAGCTCAACGCAATTGCTAGCCGACTTTAAGAAGGCACAAGTAGCCGAAAAAAAGAACGACACGCCACAAGGCCCAGAGGAGCCCGTAGAGGCCGAGAAGGTGGAAGATGGGGAAATTATCGAATCAGAGACTAAAAATGATTCTAGGCCCGCTTTGCAAGACACAGATAAGGAAAATGGGGAAGAGTTACCTGACGGGCAAACCTCCATTTACGACTTCGTAGGGGGTGACGAAAATGCCTAAGTTGACCGCCGAAAATTATTACTCACACGAAACCGATTGGGAGTACATGAGCTTTAGCCTGTACAAAGACTTTAAAAAGTGTGAAGCCGCCACTTTAGCAAAGCTCAAGGAAGATTGGCAGCCGACATCAAGCCCGACAGCTTTGTTAGTTGGTAATTACATCCACTCATACTTCGAAAGCCCTGAAGCACACCAAGCTTGGTTAGACCGGTCAGAAACCGGGACGAAAACTAACCGGGAACTGATGATGACCAAGCCAACGAAAACCAATCCTGACGGCCACTTACGAGTCGAGTTTAAACTGGCTGACAAGATGATCAAGACATTAGAAGATGACGAGTGGTTCAACTTTGTTTATACGCCAGGTAAAAAAGAAGTGATCGTGACCGGTAAGATTGGTGACCACGAATGGAAAGGTAAAATCGACAGCCTGGTTTTAGCTAAGGGCTACTTTTGCGACCTCAAGACGGTTGATGATATTCACAAGAAGCATTGGGATCCAGCTAACCGAATTTGGACGAATTTCATTGAGGATCGGGGTTACATCATGCAAGCGGCGATCTACCAAGAGTTGATCAAGCAAACCTTTGGTAAGCAGTGTCAACCGTACTTGTTCGCGGTTAGCAAGCAAACACCGCCAGATAAAGGTGCCTTCGATTTTCAAGGCGATACCAAGTTTCTAATGCAAGAAGCAATCGATGAAATCAAGGAAAACCAAGAACGATACTGGCAAATCATGAACGGTGAAGTAGCACCGAAACACTGTGGGAAGTGTGAATATTGCCGGTTAACGAAGGAACTATCCGGATTCCAGAACGTAACAGATATTGAGGTGGACTAAATGAGTGAAGCAACAATCCAATTTCAAGGCCGGCTAACCGGCGAACCACAGAAGAATCAAGCTGGTAATTATCAAGTCGTCAACTTTAACGTGGCCGTTGATGGCAGTCGGCGGGATGCACCGACGATCTTTTATCGCGTTGCCGTGTGGGGCAATCGTGGTCAGTGGGCCATGAACTACCTCCACAAAGGCACGCCGGTGATGGTATCGGGAACACTAAGTCAAGCCCGGGTTTACCAGCGTAAAGATGGTGAGCAGGGAATCAACCTGGACGTCAATTCTGACCACGTGGATTTCGTCGTTTTACCACCACAAAACAACGGTGGTTATCAGCAGCAACAAGCTCCGCAAGCAAACCAGCAGAACTACCAAGCACCAGCCCAACCACAAGGACAATTTAACCAGCAACAGTTTAACAACAACGATTTGCCGTATTAGGAGGAAGAAAATATGAAAGGAGTTTACGAGAATGAGCTTGCTGATTGAAGAACCGCCTTTACAGGTGTTGCCAAGCCTAGCGAAGTCAATTGGGCTTAACGAGGCGATCGTGCTTCAACAGATTCATTACTGGCTACGGAAGTCGAATAATGTAAAAGACAGTCATAAGTGGATCTACAACAGCATGACTAATTGGCAAAAGCAATTTAGCTTCTGGTCGTTGCCCACCGTTAAACGAGTTTTTCGGAGCTTGGAAAATCAAGGATTGCTTATAACAGCAAATTACAACAAAGCAGGATTCGATAAAACCAAGTGGTATCGAATTAATTACGAAAAGCTCCAACATATGAGCCAACGATCGGATCAAAATGATCCGACGATGGTATCAAATTGGACCGACGGATCGGATCAAAATGATACGACCAATACCAAGAGACTACCAGAGACTACTACAGAGACTACTACAAAAGATATATTGTCGGGCAAGCCCGACCACGCCCCTTATCAAGAGATTATGAGCTACTTTAACCAACAAGCAGGCACCAGTTATCGTGCTAGCTCAAAGGCCACGCAACGCCTCATTAGTGCGAGGACAAATGAAGGCTTTACGGTGGACGACTTTAAAAAGGTGATCGATATCAAAGTTGCTAACTGGAAGGATGACCCAAAGATGAGTAAGTACCTTCGGCCAGCAACACTGTTCGGCACCAAGTTTGAGAGCTATCTTAACGAGCCGATGCCAGCTAAGCAACCACCAAAGAGGGCTAAAGGTTACTTATTTTAGAGAGGTGAGAAAGTATGAAGATGCCACAATTTTTTCAAGACATGATCAAGGCTAATAAGGTCAAGGTAGATCCCTCGAAGGATCGGACTTGGTTAGATGAGCGGAGGAAGAAGATGGATGCCGGCTGGGCCGAGGACTACTACACGGCCAAGGCTGAAAAGGAACGGCAAAGCTGGCTGAACGACAGCTTGTGGTCGGGCAACCAACCCCTCCAGTTTACTTTTGAAAACTGGGTGCCGGCGATGCAAGAAAACAACGAGCAAGCTCGAAACATTGGTATTCAAGCCTGGGTGATGGCTGACCGAGTAATTAAAGGCGAACAATTCAACATCCTAATGAACGGTGAACCGGGAACGGGTAAGACTAGCCTAGCCCTTGCGATCGCCTGGAAAGCCTGGCAAGAAGCTGAAATTAACTTCCTGTTCATCTCAACAATGGAACTGGTAAGTATGTTCTCACAACGGTTTGACGATAAAGAGGTCGCCTGGCAATTAGACTCTTTACAAAAGCGGGCAAAGAATGCACCGATCCTAATCTTGGACGACTTCGGCACCGAAGGCGGAATGAAGAACGAGAACGGCTATTACAAGCCAGTTCGTAAGGACATGCAAGAGTGGCTTTACAAAGTTGCCAACGCTCGCTATGACCAGATCACAAATTCCCACAAGGGCGTAACTATCGTTACCACTAACAACACTAGCGGCGAGTTAATACAGATGTACAACCCAAAGTTGATTAGCCGGGTCATCACTAAACGCCGACCAAACGTGCTTAATTTTGACGGTTTAGACGATATGCGAGGTTAGGACATGACGACAACAGAACTATGGCTGGGTGACCGGGTCAAGTGGCGCAAGGTGGCGTTTACGATCAGCTCGACCTGGCAAAACGGCACGGTTGATCTGTGGGACGCAGATAACCAATCCTTGATTGAAAACGTCCCAGCAAGTGAGTTGGAGGCGATCTAATGGACGAAGAATACGAAGAAGTTGAGCCATTATCAGAAGAAGAAGCCAAAGCCGAGTACGATGAGTGGATGAAGCAAGCCATCATGGACGACAAAGCACAATAGGAGAAGCGATGAGATTCGAGTTTGACATTGAGCCAGTAGAACAAGCAAGGCCACGAGCTACACGAATGGGTAAGGGAATCAGGCTATATGATCCTAAAAAGGTTACGGTCTTTAAGCGGCAGTTAGGGATGCTAGCTAAGCAACAGATGCTTGATCGTGGGTTAGAACCATATGATGGCCCCTTAGAGATTCGCATGGAATTCTATCGACCAGTTCAGACAAGCCTAAGCACAAAAGAGCGGGCTAGGAGGCTCTCAGGTGTCCATAGGCCAACGGTAAAGCCGGATTTGGACAATTATATTAAGAGTGCTTCCGACGCCTTAAACGGGATTATATGGGAAGACGATAATTTAATCGTCAGCTTACAGGCGGAGAAGTTCTATTCAGAACGGCCGCACTTGGTGGTGGAAATTAGGGGGGAGGTAGAGAAGTGAACTTGCTGACACGTGGCCTGCTTTGTGCAATTCACATGCGGTTTGATGACCGTTTGCAAATTGAAGATAAGGCATATATTAACGAATTTGGTGAACCTGACTTTGAACGAGAGACTCAAAAATTTAACCGCCGATTAAGGGCAATTGAAAAACTCCGTAAGTCAGATGACCAGCTTGAGCGAGAACGGCTCCAAGAGCTGGAAATGGCTAAACGAAAGGGTGTGATTGATGGCTTGCGCACGATCTTTTTAGCCAAGGAACGGAAGCTTGCGGGCGCTCACAAGGGCACAAGCGAGTTTCCAGAATTGTGGGACATGCTTTTGGAATGGAAAATCAAAAGAAAACTAACTTTAGCGGATACTGCATGTATTTCAAAGCGGTCGTTTAAGACGGTAAAAAATGAGCTGCATAAAGCGGCAGTACGTAAAAAGAGGGCGGAAGGGAAATGATGGAAACGATTAAATGGATCTTAGTGGTACTCACTGCGTTGGTGATTGCTAATTTGATTTGCTGGGGACTGATCGGGATTCCGATTTGGCGATGGTGAGACTGACAAAATAAAAAGCACCTATGCAGGGCGCTCTCAAAACAAATATCAATCCAATTATACAACGAGGAGTGCACTTCATGGGACTGTTTCCGCAAATTGATAAACAAGCAACAATTGACAAAGTGCGTCATTTCTTTTGGGACGATGACCGATTTGAAGGGATCTGTTTGAGAGCGGGCAACTATGGCTTGCGCTCACCGACAATAGATATCACTGGAGTCAAAGGCAGCTCATCCTTTAACTCGACTGATGATCGGCTGGCCGATATTGCCGACTGCTTACATGCGGTTTGTGCCGTTCACGAGGCCATTCAAAGTTGTCGGTATTCGTCCAGAATCATTTTGCAAGAACGTTTTCTACCGGGTTTTAGAGATCGTATGTACGTTAAGGAACTGGCGCCAAAGCTAGGCCGATATAGCGATGATGGCTATAAGACACTAGAAGAGCGGGCCTGCCTTGATTTCGCGGATATCATTGAGCCAAAGTGTGCATTATACCGTGTTGATCGTCAATTGATTCCTGATTTTCACGTCTACTTCAAATCGGGGATGAATCAGGAATCGAACGGGGATCAAGCGGGTACCGCGCGGGGATAAAAGGGCATATACTGGTATTGTCAAAAAGAATGATTAAGTCCCCGTTGGATTGGCACTTACTCTGGGTTCAACTCCACAGGCCGTCATTGTCCGCAATGACGTTAAACTATCTATTTTCACCTCGGCCTAGTCATCTCGACTGGGCTTTTGTATTATATGAACGAGGTGAAAATAAAATGGCATATTATTCGAGTACGTTTAATACTTTCCATAAACCTAAGGAATCAGAAAAGTTTTTTAATATTGAAAGTGAAGACTTCTATGAATTTTTAGATTCCTTATTTTTAGTTTTAGATATAGACATACAAAATTATGATTATTCACTTATGACTCCCAAGAACATTCTTGTGTCATTTGGTAAAGAGGATTTTCGTGTGTTTTTGGGAGATGATAAAGCGATAGCTGAACTTAGTACCATCTCATATCTAAAATATGAACAGGAGCAATTACCTTCGTTAGATGATGCTAACAATATAGGAATTAAACAATTGGGCTTTAAATTTGACTACTTTTTTGATGTGAATATTGATCAATTTGATAAGAGTCTTGCGTTTGTAAAAGAGAACTTTGATAAAAGTAAAGTTGAAAAATTAGATATTTTTAATAATTTGCTTGGCAAAATCCGAGCTTACCCTAGTAGTGAAAATATTGATTCATCGAGCTTCTCGTTTTTTGCTTGTTTTTTGAAAGTACATCAACAACTTATTAATGAATTTGAAAGGAGGAATGGCACAATGGATATTAATCCTAGATTTAAAGCAAGAGGAATTATTGTAAAACCTTCTCAATGTTTTTATGTTATGCAATTTAATGATGACGAGATTCAAGAAGCTTATGATGCCATTGCCAAGAAGTTAGATGATGAATTGGGAATTGATGTCATAAAATCTGGAGATATTTTTGATCCACGCCGTGGAAATGACATGGTGGAAAATATTTGGCAAGATATCATGCAATCTAAATTTATTATTGCTGATTTAAGCAAGAAGAATTCAAATGTATTTTATGAGCTTGGTATTTGCGATACAGTTGGCAAAACCGTTATACCTATATGCAGTAAGGACAGCTTTAATGACGATTATCATGGGAAATTTCCATTTGATGTCCAGCAAGAGTATATGATAATTTATGAGAATGGATTTACCGGCATAAGCAACTTGCAAGATGAAGTATTGAAAAGGGCAACTGCTATTACACAAGGGGAAGCAATTAACACGCGGAAATAATAATATTTTGTCGAGGAATAAAACGCTAACTATGGTTAGCGTTTTTTTATTTAAGGAGGTGAGCGGCATTACTCAAAAATTAACGCAGAAACAACAACGGTTTGTCGATGAGTACATTATCTCGGGTAATGCTACTCAATCCTACAAAGCGGCTGGTTCGATTCCAAGCACCGATATCAGAAAGGAGATGGCAAACATGGCAAAGGTACACAAATGCGGTGAGATCAGATGTCATAGGATCATCCCTTTTGATCAACGATACTGTGACGTGCATACCAAACTGCATGCGCATGATGCCTATCACAACGTGTCGCACAAGCAACGGCTCGAGTCGTACAAGACATACAACCGTGAGCATCGTGACCAAGTAGCCAATACTTTTTATCACAGCCAAGAATGGCAGCGTGTGCGTGCCTACGTGGTCAATCGTGACATGTATGCATCGGGAGTGTCAGGCATCACACTGACTGATCATGATCTGATCGTTGACCACGTTGTGCCAAGACGTCTGTGCGAGGATCCATTAGATGCCACCAATCTCTGGTGCCTAAGCAGACGCGAGCATTTGGCAAAAACCAAGATGGAAAAGCATATCGCTGGCAAGCCAAACGGTGACAACGTACTGAAACACCTAAATCGCCAAAAATGGGCCGTATACATCGATCGACAGCTTGCAAGGGAAAAACATCGAGACGGTCGCTAGAACGTTCATAGCCCCCCCACAGGCGCTCAGAAAAGAGCAATGTGCACATTAGCCTTCCGTTACGGCAACGACAGTTATAAAAGTTTTCTTAATGGGGGCTGTTCTACTTACAAAAAGTAAGAAAGGAGATGACGCAATGCCACGCAAAATGAAGGTAACCAGAAGCCCAGACAACAAAGCCTATCAAAATCGGCGCACCGAGATGGTCGAAAAGGCGACTGAAGACCTGCAACCGTTGCAGACGTCACCGCCTAGTTACATGAAAGGCACGATTGCGGGCCGAGCTTGGCAGCGAATCACGCCGATTCTGCGTCAAAGTACGATTATCAAGAACGCCGACCGCTCAACTGTGGAGGCTCTCTGCTCGGCAATCGCGCTGTATCGACTTGGCTTTGACGATGTGCAGGAGAACGGCATTCAGACACCAATCTATAAGAGTGTGCAGAACAATCGTGGTGAGATTATCGATCGAGATTTTGTGGGTTTTAAAAAAAATCCCGCTGTATCCACGATGGACGCCGCAATCAGGCAGATACGCTCGCTATCGTCTGAGCTTGGCTTGACGCCAACCAGCCGGGCATCCCTGCTCTCTCTCACCACTGATGATGAGGATGATGACGTGCCAAGCCTGGCAGACGTCTTGTCGGGTGGTGATGGCTGGTGATGCGCAAGTGGGATTTAACCAAAAAAGGCCAGACGGTCGAAAAAGCCTATGAAACCGAGAAAAACGCCGGCAGTTACAATGAGATTTTTAAAAAGTATCGCGATCCGGCGACCAGATATGCATTTGCCGTGCTTGAAGGTCGGCAGTTAGCCGGTAAAAAGATCAAGCTTGACGCTTTTCGGCATCTGCAGGACCTAAGACGGCAGACGGAAGACCCCGATTTTAACTATCACTATGATTTGGACAAATGTCGGGCAATCATCAACTACTCCAAGCTGGTCCCTGACGTTAACGCCGGTAAGCCCTTGCCACTCATGGTGTGGGAGCAGAAGATTCTGTGTTCGGTCATTGGCTGGCGTGATGATAATGATCAGCTCCGCTACATGCGGGCAATCTTTTCCGTTGCACGAACCAATGGTAAGACCTATCTGGCTACGATTCTGATGTCGTTCTACTTTTTGGTGGAATCAAAAGGCCAGATGAACCACGACTACCTGTACACTGCACCGGTTACGAGCCAATCGCAGAAGGGTTTCCAGTATATGCAGTCATTTTTTACCAAGCTTTCAGCGTTGCCGGCCTTTAAGAAGCTGTTTAAGCAACAAGAAATCGTCGTACTGCATGACGTGATCATGTCACGAAAGCTACACAACCGCCTGCTGCGGATGTCGTATAAGTCCGGCCAATTTGATTCGCTCCACTGTCAGTTTGCGGTGGGCGATGAAGTCGGGGATGACCACCATATCGGCTCAATTATCGAAGGTAACGGCAAGATCACGTCTGGGCAAGGGCAAGAACCTAATCACTGCTTTTTGCAGGTGTCAACGGCTTATCCAGACAGCAACTCGCAGTTTTATAAGGACCAGCAAATGATGGAAGAAGTCATGGAGCGCGACTATGACCGCTCTTTAGACGACAACCTGTGCATGGTCTGGGAGCAGGACAGCTTGGATGAGACTAATCAGCCTGAAACGTGGGTTAAATCGAATCCAATTTTGGATTTGAACCCCGAAAAGCATGATCAGCTGATGAAGTCACTGCTCTCTGAGCGTGATACGAAGATGGCGAACGGCTCTCTGCCAGAATTTCAGAATAAATCGTTGAACATGTGGCTGCAGGTTAAGCAAAACACGTATCTGGACCTTGACGACATCAATCGGGCAGTAGTTGACGATGCGCCAATCGATATTGACGGTAGAGAGTGCTACGTTGGCTTTGACAAGTCCAATTTCAGCGATGATACGTCAATCGCCTTTGTTTTCCCGTATCTGGACAACGATAAGCCGCGCTACTACGTCAAACAGCATAGCTGGGTGCCGCTTGCACGGGCTCAGAACAACGTCGTTTTGAAAGAAAAACAGGACGGCATCAACTATCGTGATGCCGAAAAGCGCGGCTTTTGCGATATTGCTAAAAACGACTACGGTTATATCGATGACGGTGCGGTTTTTGACTGGCTGATGGCCTATGTGGAGGCTCACAAGCTCAAGGTCAAGTACTTCTGCTATGACAAGTGGGGCTTGTCCAAAATGATTGGCTGGATTGAGCAGAAAACCGACTGGAACACGATGCCAGTCAAGAACGTCATTCAAAACCTTAACGAACCGACCGTTGATCTGCGTAAACAGTTCGACACGGGCACGATCAGATACGACCATGACCCGATTATTACGTACTCGCTTAAAAATGCCGTGCTGTATGGCAATAACAACGGTGTAAAAATCGATAAGGAAAAGGCGACGACCAAGATTGACTTTGTCGATGCGCTGATTGATGCATGGTATACGGCAATGTTTCATTTTGACGATATCAGCCTGGAGAAATTCGATGCCAAAAACCCGTTCTCGGGGATGTCAAATGACGATATCAACGACTACTTTACCAATGATTTTTCATTCTGAAAGGAGGAAACCGCATGATTAGGACCATTTTTAAGCTGATTCTGGCAGTTGCGGTCGTAGTGCTGTGGGTTGCAGCACTCTATGCCTTCGTTAAGTTTGGCTTTGCCGTCAACGTGGCGGTAGGCTGGCTGACACTGTCAGTTTCGCTGTATCTGGGCTCACGAGTGATCTCAGCACTGATTGGCGGTGATGAATAGTGTTTAATCCATTCAAAGCGGTGATCAAACGTTCGAGGATGCTTAGCTCGAACGGGTGGTCACCTTTTTTCTCGGCATCAAACGGACAGGTTGTGTCAGTCGGGCCAGTTAATGCGAGCGCAGCACTCAACAACTCTGACGTTTTCGCAGTGGTTTATCGTATTAGCTCAGACGTAGCAGCGTGCCAGTTTGAGGCCCCGATGGTCGACAACATGCTTAATCATCCGATGGGCACGCTTATCAACGGTTACAACGTGTGGCAGTCGGTGGTTGCTCAGATGGCTCTCAACGGCAATGCCTACATGCTGATACACCGCGAAGGAACGGATGGTGTGGTAACTCGGCTTGAGCCGATTCCAGAAGAGCGCGTTACCGTAACGCTTAACGATGACGGCTCAGATGTTTTCTACACGGTCCATTTTGACGACTCCAACCGCTCTGGTGACTATCAGGTGCCATCGGCGAACATGTTGCACTTTCGGCTGTTCGTCAACGGCCAGAGTGAGTCACAGTACATGGGGGTTAGTCCACTGATGAGCCTGGCCAAAGAGATTGACGTACAGGACCAATCTAATCGATTGGCTTTGAGCACGCTTAAGCATGCTCTGGCACCGACTAACATTCTGTCAATTCCACAAGGGACGCTTAACGCCGACGCTAAGGCCAATATTCGTGACGAGTTTGAAAAGGCCAATTCCGGCGAAAACGCCGGCCGAGCAATCGTGCTTGATCAAGGCTTGTCACTGAGCCAATTGACGGTTAGCCCCGACATTGCCAAACTGCTTGCCAATACCAATTTTAGCCAGGCGCAAATTGCCAAAGCATTCTGCGTGCCGGCTGACTACCTATCAGGTAAGCAGGACGAGCAGTCAAGCATTGAGCAGGTGCGGAGCCTGTATCAAAACTCGTTGACGCTTTATATCAGGCCAATCGAAGACGAGCTTACCAATAAGCTTGGCGCACCGGTGCACTTGGACGTCTCAACGGCGGTCGATATCGACCACCAGCAGTTGATCAGCAACATCGTCAGCCTAACTAACAGCAAGAACCCTGTCTTGTCGGGTGATGATGCACGCCAGATCCTGGTTGATCGTGGCGTACTGCCAAAACAGACGTACCAGACGGCTACGCCAGGAAATCAAGATCTAGGAGGTGATACGAGTGCCAACGACAACGGACGTACGAACGCTGACAACGGACCTGACGACACGAAGCAGTGATGACAATGGTATGACGGTCGAAGGATACGCCATGCTGTACGATCATCCGTCAGTCCCAATGCCGTTCGTCGAGTATATCGATCGCGGTGCACTGGACAACGTTGATCTGTCAAAGGTCCTGCTGCTGTACGGTCATGACCTTAACAGCGTCTTGGCCCGTTCTGATGCGGAAAATCTGCAGTTACGGGCCGACGATAAGGGATTGTGGTTTCAGGCTACACTCCCTGATACGACACTGGGTCGTGACACGTATACCAACGTGGCTAATGGCAATCTCAAGGGCTGTTCGGTTGGCTTTAAGATTGGCGATGACAAATGGCTGCAGGGTAACGACGGTACGGTTATCCATCATATCCAGTCGTTTGATCAACTGGTTGAGGTCTCAATCACGCCGATTCCGGCATACACCGAGACGAGTGTGGACGTACAGCGCTCACTGGAAGCTTTTATGAAGGGAGAGAACGAAGTGGAAATTGACTACGACAAGTTGGCTGATGCGGTAGCTGACAAGCTTGAACAACGATCTGCCGAACAAACAGACATTGAAACTACCGATGAAACCGACAAGCAAGACGCGGAAACGACGGAAGAACCTGTTGAAGAACCGCAAGAAAACGAAGAAGAATCTGCTGAAGATAATGATTCTGCTGAAGATAATGATTCTGTTGAAGATGATAATTCTGCTGATTCTGATGACAAGCCTGCAAAAAAGCCTGCAAAAAAGGTTGAAAAGCCTGCAGAAAAGCCTGAAAAGCGGTCTGAACCGCATGCATCAATCGTAACTACTGATGAAAAGATGAAAGAAGGTACTGAAATGCGTGAATTACATGGTGTAAATGAATCTGTAAAGGACCAATTTGCACACTTTTTGAAGACGGGTGAAGTTACCCGTGATAACATGTCTGGTGGCATTGGCTTGTCTAACGGTCAAGTGCTGATCCCACAAGACATTCTGCCAGCCGACCACGAACAGCACCAATTCCCACGTCTGGGCAATCTGGTGCGTCAAATCGCTGTTAAGCACACGACCGGTAAACTGCCTGTCTTCCAGCCAGGCTCTGGCAAGCTGGCTCTGCACACGGAACTGCAATCCACTGTCAATAGCACGTCGCCAGAAATCAAGGAGATCCTGTGGAATCTGAAGACGTACACGGGACGCTACGTATTTACGCGAGAACTGATGGACGACTCCGACTACAACTGGGAAGCTGAACTGCAATCCCGACTGGTCGAACTGCGCGACAACACGGAAGACGATCTGATCGTAACTCAACTGACCAACGGCATTACGGCTGTTAAGCCAACCAACCTGATTGACGATTTGAAGCTGATTCTGGACTCCAAGCTGAAGCCATACGACAGCAACGCATCATCGATTGTGCTGAGTCAATCCGCCTTCGCTCAACTGGATCAAATGAAGGATTCCGAAGGGCGTCCGCTGGTACAGCCTAACGTAACGTTGGGTACTGGCAATGCTATTTTGGGCAAGACGGTTACGGTCGTAGACGACACGCTGTTCCCTAGTGCAAAGCAAGGCGATGTCAACATCGTGGTTGCACCACTGCAAAAGGCGGTTATCAAGTTCAAGTCCAATGAAATCACCGGCCAATTTGTCGACACCAACGACATCTGGTACGAGGCTCTGGGTATCTACATGCGCGAAGACGTTGTTCAAGCCAACAAGGACGTCATCAATTGGGTATCCAGCACGACTACTTCTACTCCTGGCAAGTAAAAGTGTGGAGGTGATCAGCAATGATTGATACACAGTCAATGCTCGATGAGCTCTGCTTGGACGCAACCGATGAGACAACACAACTGATCACCGACCTGTTAAGCCAGTCCGAAAGTATTATCCGTGACTCAGTCGACAAGACCAAGTCGATTGCCAGCTATGAGCAGGATCCAATTTTTATTAGGGCTGCTAAAACGCTGTGCACTCAGCTGTACTATGACCGTACGTTGACTGGCGGGATGTCACTGGGCTTGCAAATGATGATCAATCACTTAAAAGGCGAGGTGGGAGCAGATGGCTACAAACCGAACAGCACCGTATAGCTATCAGCCGTATCAGATGCGGTATACCGCAGAGTTTGGCAGTTTTGACATGGCAGAAAACGGCATGGGCATCCCGATGCCAACTTTTGTCAGCCAGTTTAAGCTGCACTATGCCCGTGTCAGTCAAACGATCAGTCAAAAGTATGAGGCGCTCGGCACGGACTTTGAAAACACCCAAATTCTAGCCGTGCGACATGACAAGCGGATGACTGACAAGCTGGCTGTGCGGATTGATGGCAAGGTATACAGCATCGTGGATTTGTCAGCGCGTGATGATACCTATCTGTCATACGATCTGATCACCATCAAGCGCTATAAAGCGGGTGGTCAAGATGGCTGACGACATTGAGATGGACCAGTTCCTTGAGCAGTGGCTCGAACAGGTTAAGTCGATCTCGGTTGATCTGACGCCTAAGGAGCAGGCCGAAATCACTGAAGCTGGTGCAAAGATGATGGCTGAACGGCTGACTGAAGTTACCAATGCCAAACACCACTCCCACCACAACGACAAGACGTATGGCCACGCCGCCGACCATATCTCGTATATGGCTAAAGACGTGGACGGCGAGGTCAACGGTGCATCTACAGTTGGCTGGGACAACCACTACCACGCTATGAATATGATGCGCTTGAATGACGGCTATAAGGGGTATTCTGGCGACCATTTTGTTACTAACCTACAGCAGGACAAGGCAACCGGTGAGGCCGTCTTAAAAGCTGAAAGCGACAAGTACCAGGAACTGATCAATGATAAGAAAGGGGATGACGACTGATGCTGGCAACGAAACGGGCTAAAGAGCTGATCCAGACTGGAAATTTTAAAAACGTTGACGCTGTCTATATTGGCGTTATCCCACAATCTGAGATCACACGCACTGACCGGACGATCATACTGATCACGGACGTGCGCACCGACTTGGCACTTGATGGGAACCTGGACTTCCACGCTCTTGATAAAGAGGTTGAGGTCCAGATTTTTTATGCGCTCAATGCCGATGATCCCGACGAATTTGAGACATCATTGATGCATCTTTTTGTACGTAATGGCTGGACAATGCTTGACAATCATGGCCACACGGTTGACCCCAAGACTTATCAGGTTACACAAACCTACTACTTTGACTACTACGAACTTTAAAAATAGGAGGACAAAACATGTTACTTCACGGTATCACAACCGCGTGGGTTTTCCTTAAATCCAATGACGGTAAAAACTTGCTGACTAAAGACCAGGGGCTATCTGACAACGGCTTGCTGGAACTGGGCCATGACGTGCTCGGTGTAGCGTCAGCAGAAATCAAGGGCCTTGACGGCTCGAAGCTGGAAAAGATCTCAGGCAACAACACGGTACAGTACAGCTATGCTGATCCATTGAACCCAACGGTTGCTCTGACGGTCAACAGTCTTAAGATGGCTACTTATGCCAAATTAATCGGTCTGGAAAAGCAGGGCACTGGTTGGCAGATGGCTGACAACAAACCAGTGGGTGGCTGTGTCGTCAAGGCACCACATATGACCGATGACGGTTACACCTATTTCTGTTTCCCAAGCGGCAACTTCTTAGGTGGCGACAAGAAGCTTGATTCGGATACCGACTCAAAGAAGACGCCAGTAACGGACTCACTGAGTTTTGCGGCGATTGATGATCCTAACATCAACGATCTGTATCGGATCTACGACTCCACCGACACCGGCTTTACAGGTGAAGACGCGATGTTTAAGGAAATTTTGCCAGACTACGCTACGACGGTTGCGGCTGGTCCACACGCCTAATAGTTAAAGATAAAGATCGCCAACGAAAGCAAACAGTACTCTCTGAGGGCGGTCGATAGAGGAGAGATAAAATGAAGCTTTATATCAAACTTTTTAACCGCAAGTTTGACGTCTCCACGTCTAACGGCAACATTCGGCGCGTCTATGAAATGCAGCTTAAAATTGCTAAGGTCCAAGCCGAAAAAGACATTTTAAAACGGGCAGAAAGCGAGCTGGAACTAGTCCAGGAACTGCCAAAGTTTCTCGGCATTATGCTCAAGCTGAATAAGCAACAACTTAAACAGCTTGACAACATGGACTTTGAGGCAACGCAAGACGCAGTCGGTTACATCTGCCAACGCATTTTAGGTCGCACTGATGAGCAGATTACCGAAGAGGAAAAAGAAGACCCAAAAAAGTAAACTGGAAAGCTCGTGCATGGCATCTGCAGAATGCGATTGAAGACCTGGATAATAACGAGCGAGAAATGCTGATTCAGCTACATTGGACGATAGATCAGTACGAAAATGCCGACTACTATCGTCTAGGTGAGGTTATGTCAGCTAAGGCACGTGATGAGCGTGCAGTTGACCCGCTGCAGTTTGTAAGAGGAAGGAGAGCGGATAATGGCTAAGATCAGCAACGTTATGGCGACTAAGGTCGCACTGGATTTGGTGGACGCATCTAAGTCAGTCCGCAATCTGACGACAGAAGTCAACGCATCAACCAAAGCCTGGCAGGCACAGGAAGCCAGCCTTAGGTCTGCCGGCAACTATGTTGGCGCGGCTAAGGCACGGCTTGACGGTCTGGGCAGTTCGATTGATGCACAAAAGGAAAAGATTTCTGCTTTACAGGAGAAACAGGAATCGATGAGCGAAGTCAGCCAAGAAACGGCTGAAAAGTTTTTAAAGCTCAAAGAGCGCATTGACGAACTTAAAGCCGAGCAGTCCAGTCTTGACGACATCACTGGTCGCAACAAGGAAAAATACGAGTCGCTTGGTGCTGAAATCAACCGTTTGGAAGCTCAGCAAAACAAGCTCAATGTGGGCACGGTCAAGCAAGCCGAGATCTATCTGCGCTACGGCGCACAAGTCGACCAGGCTAAAGCCAAGCTGGCAAGCATGGAGGCTCAGCAACAGCGGGCCGAACAGCAGCTTGAACTGCAGAATAGCGGCGTGCTGAAACTTAACGCGTCCATGCGGGCACAATCAGCGCTGTTTATGGCGCATGCTGAGCGTCTACAGGCTGAAGGACGTCAGTACCAGGCGATGGGCGCACAGGTTGATGGTCTGGAAAACAAGATCGGCCAACTGAGAGAAATCCAACAGCGTGAGATGCAGATGCTTGAATCCACACGCCAGCGGATGGGTGAAAACTCGCAAGAGTATCTCCAGCAGGCAACCCGTGTGGAAGAGCTTGGTACTCAGATTGCGCAGACACGGTCTAAGATCAACGAGCTTAACGAGGCCATGAAGGCTACGCCGCATACGTGGCTTGATGGCATGAACGCTCGTCTGGACAATCTGCAAGGCAAGGCTGACCGAGTAAGCCACTCGTTTGGCAGTATGTTCCTGGCTAACACGGCGGCTAACCTGTTTTCTGGCGCGCTGGCAACGATTCATGCTCGCTTTACAGAGCTAATTGCAAGTGGGATGGAGTATGACGTCACGCAAGAAAAAATGCTTGCTACATGGACTACGCTGACCGGTTCAACTGATAAAGCTCAGGGCATGGTCGATACGGTCAACAATCTGTCAATCAAGACAGGGCAAGCCGTTGACACTGTAGACGAGCTGGAGCAGGGCTTCTACCACTTGCACTCTTCCAAGAGCCAAGCGGATGGGCTGACCAGTTCCATGCTTAACATGGCTGACGCGGTTGGACTTAACAAACAGCAGATCGGTGACGTATCACAGGATATGGTCCACGCTATGGCAACTGGCAAGGTTACACAAGGTGAGCTTAACCAGATCGGTGCCTACTTCCCGATGATCGATGAGGCGTTGGCTAAGCACTACCATACCAGCGTTGCCGGAATGCGTCAGATCGCGAGCGCAGGTAAGCTTGATGCTGACACGTTCCAGCAGGTATTCGAGCAACTCGGGGATGGTAAGTACAAAGACGCTGCCGAAAACATGATGGGCACCTTCTTCGGTATGGAACGGACGATCAAAGCCCGTGTGCCGGCCCTTGTCGGTAAAATTGTCGAGCCGTTTAAAACAATGAGTAATCCACTGCTCGAGTCCGTGTCAAAGTGGGTGTCTGATAAGAAGACCGAAAAACTGTTTACCCAATTTGGCAAACACCTGATGGAGGCATTCAACAAAATCACGACCGCTTTTGGCGGTAAAAAGATTGATGCCGGTGATGCACTGACCAGTGGCATGGAAGCCGCTACTCGTGCCGTTGACAAGTTTGCCAAAGTGGTGTCATCGCACCATACGCAGATCAAAGAGTTTTTCAGCTCGTTTAAGACTGGTTCAGCGGCAAGCCTTAAGATTTTTGCCGATGTCATGCTCGACCTGTCTAAGGTAATGCTGCCAGTCCTTGACGAACTGGCTAAGTACCCTAAGACGACTGCAGCAGTGATCACATCGCTTCTGCTGGCAAGCAAGGCGGTCAAAGGGCTGTCTGTAGCTGTTAAGGGACTGCAGATCATGCGGACGGTCGGCTCAACGATTGGCAGTTTTGCGACTAAGATCAAAAACATCCCAAGTCGCAAGATTACTCGCATTCAGGTCGACGGCGCCAAGTCCACGCAGGATTTGGAAGCCTACAGCCGGCGTTTGGACCGTATTCCGAAGTCCAAGACGACTAAGGCAATCGTCAACACGGCATCTGCCGAAACTAGTCTGACACGGCTGGGAACTAAAGCGACTGCAGCTGGCAAGCTCGGCTCGAGTGGGCTCAGCTTAATCGGACGCAGTGCCAAGATTGCGTCAGCCGGACTTGACTTAGTAGGCGGGCCAGCGGGTGCGATCATGCTTCTCGTGCAGAGCTTGACGATCGTGTACCAGCATGACAAGAAGTTCCGCACTTTTGTCAACGGCTTGGCAAGCTCGGCCAAGTCAGCAATGGGCAAAATGGGCAAGGCTTTTGAGTCCGGTGCTAAGTCGGTAATCTCGTGGACCAGCAACATGTGGGACCGTGTCAAGAAGAGCTATCAGCAGGGCCAAGCTCAGACTCAGCAGCAGACTCTGCAGCATGCACGCCAACAGCAGAAGGCTTGGAACGATATTCGCAGTAACGTCACCAACACGGCGCAGGATATGATGCACAAAACCGGTAATGCATTTAGCAACGGATACAACGGCATCATTAACACCACGTCCAACTGGCGGACTAACGCATCCAACCTTTGGAATGATGCGTCGAGCAAGATCCAAAATACTGCCAGTGGTTTGCGGGCCAGCTCGACCAATATTTTGTCAAAAATGCACGATAAACTGTCTGGCATCCAAGATACAGGCTTAGGCCATATGCTTGGCGGTTGGAAAGACCATTTTGGCAAAGTCATTAACACTATCGAGTCAAATGGTAGTCCACTCCATAATGCTTTTAGAGATATTTTAAACGGCTTGCTTAGTCCATTTACCAATTTGATTAACGGCATTATCAAAGGTATCAACTGGGTCTTGGATAAGGTTGGCGGTGACAGCCATAAACTCGGCACTTTCTCCATCGGCAAGCTTGCCAACGGTACGCCGGGCGGTGGCCTGCTCCATGACCAGGTAGCACTGCTTAACGATGGCTCTGGTCCTAACTTCCAGGAAATGGTTCACTTCCCATCTGGCGAAACGGTTATGCTCCCACCAGAGCGCAATCTGATGATGTACCTTCCGGCACAAACAGAAGTGCTTGATGGTGAGCGGTCAGCCAAGCTGGCACCGATGATGGGTATCAGTCACTATGCTGATGGTGCTGTGGGCGACTTCTTCTCGGGCCTGTGGGATAAAGGCAAGGACGTTGTTGACTTTGCTGAGGATATCCTTAAAAAGCCAATCGACTTTATGGAGTCCGTCTTTAAGCAATTCGTTTCGGGCAAGTCTGACAATGGCGGTTTCTTCAGCGTTCAGCTGCATAACAGTCTGCCGGTGTACTTCGCCAAGTCGATGGCTGACTGGGTCAAAAAGCAGTTCCAGGAAATGGCTGATCCAGCCGGTTCTGGCGTTGACAGATGGCGACCATACGTTGTCAGAGCTTTGGGCATGCTGCATTTAAGCTCATCACTTGTGGGTAGGGTTTTAAAGCAGATCCAAACGGAATCTGGCGGTAACCCTAAAGCACTCGGTGGCGATGATGGTTTAAGTGACGGTCGAGCTATGGGGCTGATGCAGGTCAAGCCACCTACGTTCGCAGCCTATAAACTGCCCGGTCATAACAACATTTGGAATGGTTTTGACAACCTTTTAGCCGGTCTTAACTATGCACGGCATCGCTATGGTGATGGTTTGTCGTTCTTGGGTCAAGGACACGGCTATGCCAATGGTGGCATAGCTACTCAGCCGTCAATTTTTGGTGAGGCGGGAGCCGAAATGGCAATCCCGCTGGACAGTATGAAGTCATCCCGTGCGTGGGAGCTTATGAGGCAGGTCGTCACCTACTATGGTGGCAACAATGCCACAAGCAAGGCGTCTACGGTTGATACACAAAACCTGTCACAGCAAATCCAGGAACTGATCGAAGTTGGCAAGGCTGTTTTGGCAGTCAACGGCGAACAGGTTCGTGCCATCAAAGGCATCAACGGCTATGACAAGACCCTGGTATACCATCAGCAACGTACCGATATGGATTTAGCTAGTTTTCAATCCTTCGTCTAACGCATTGAGTTGGACAACTACCCACTAAAATATTTTTCATTGCGTCTGAGAGGGGATGTATATATGCAACGGCCAACGATGTGGATCAAACTTCCCGGCCAAGACGAAATCAATTGCGAAAGCATCACCAAAGGGCTACGGTTTCTCCAGGACGATTCTGATCCTGGAGTGACCAATTCCTATCTGACTGATGCTGGTCTTGACGGCTCACTTTTGAGCTATCAATCAATCGCCAAGAACACAGTCAACGCTAACTTTTGGCTGCACTTTGGTGATTGGTACGACTATAAGATGAAGAAACACTCGATCGCTAAGTTTTTTACGCAGAAAGGCTTGATGCGGATCAGAACCGACGCCGAGCCGGCGATCGTCAAGTACGTGTATGCCGGAAGCTACTCAATCAAGCCAGTGCAGGACTACTCGCACGAGGCGCTTTTTACAGTAGCTTTCGACAATCCGACTGGCATCAAGTACTCGCTTGGCTGGTCGGACGATGAGATGACGTACGGCAACGGTCTCTGGCAAGTCGGGATGAATCTGCCGAACGGCAAGCATCTCGACTATGAGTATATCGGCCAGCGGTCTTTTAAGATTTATAACGCAAGCGATATCACGGTTGACCCGATACAGCGTCATCCGATGCAGATCATCGTCAAGAACACAACGGGCCAGGTAGAGATATCCAACCAGACAACCGGCACGTCAATCGCCTATCGTGGTCATCTGACTGCAAGCGACGAGCTGACGTGGGATGGCGTCAACTGCTATCTTAATGGCGAGCTGGCTAACAACGATACCGACTATACGTATCTGACACTGGCGCCGGGATACAACGACATCCACGTGTCCAGCACGTCAGACGCCGATATACGTTTTCACTTTAAGTTTTTGTATCTAGACTAAGGGGGGATGACAGTGACACCGCTTGATGCAATCAATCAGCATCGCTATACGTACTTTGGCTTTAAAGATGTGTCAACGGCTGATCATCCCTACCAGTATCTGCCTGCACTCTGCTATTCTGACAATCTGACCAACTGGAACGTCGTACAGTACTACCCAGAGCTGGGCAACTGTGGCGCACAATCGGTTGCTAAGATTGGCAGTTGGTACTATGTAATTGCAACCGGATATCTGATGCGAACTAAGAATTTTGTCGACTTTGACAAGCTCGACAATCCACTGGACAAGCAGAGCGAGTTCAAACACGTGTGGGCACCAGAGATCTTTACCGACATTAACGGCAACTACCACGTAACCTACTGCGCCAACAAAGACGATTCAGAGGTGACGGGATTTGACCTGTACGTAGCTGATATGACTGCGGACGGTCAACTGAGCAATCTGCAGCAGAAAATCACGTTTTACGACGGTCAGCTGGGTAACGCTCGGCAAATTGATCCAAGCATCGTACTATACAAGGGTATCTACTACCTGGCAACGTCGGGCGACTACCTGTACAGTGCCACGAACTATCTGGGACCTTATCAGCGTGTTAAGGCCAACTTCACACCGACACCGCAGTTCTACGGTGATCAGTGGTGTGGGAACGATGGTTGGACGGAAGCACCAGAACTGGTCAAAGACGGCAACTTCCTGCGGCTGTTTTCCGATATGCCGGCTAAACACGGCTATGTATACCGGTCTGCAAACTTAAGCGACTTGGGTACATGGTCAGCTCGCTCGCAGACCGTTTGTGTGGACTTTGACATGCGTCACGGATGCTTTATGGTCAACCCTAACGTTGAGCCTGCGCTGTATAAGGCAGAGATCAGCTATGACAACAAGTTTGACCCTGCGATGACTATCAAAGCGCTCCATAACGATCAGGTCGTACCGCTGACATGCTATGAGCGGACTGGTTTCCAGTACCAGTATGCCAACAATCAGACCAACCAGATCCAGTTCAACGCTTATGATGACGGTTCGCCAAGCTGGCCGATGATTCAGGTTGAAAGCATCATCACCTTTAATGATGACTGGTTTGTTATTAAGAACATTCAGCCGACCATACAGGGCTCCGATATCGTACAGGTGACGGCAATCCAGTACGTCAACAGTCAAATTGCCACGATCCACCAGTACAACACTCAACAGGGTACGCTGACCATGCGACCGGACGATATCTTAAAGTACTGGCTCAATGACAGTACGGTCAATCCAAACAATAAGTTCACCTATAACGTTGTCGGCAGTTTTGAATCGCATCGTGTGGAAAACTTAGGCAACGGCTCTGGTAAGGACATGCTCTCTAAGATCACTGAGCTATGGCCGTCTGCCGTTATCTACCCGCAGAAGAACCAGATCAACGTGGTCAGTGCTGACGCCTTTACTAAGCCGACGCAGAAACGTATCGACTATATCCGCGACACGTCTGAGATACAGATGACGCAGGACTCGACTAACATCGTCAACATGGTTCGCTGTATCGGTGCAACCAAGCAGAGCGATACTTCAACCGCTGCTACCGACTCTGGAGGAGTGCAGCTGGCCGAGTCAGAGGTTACACAGACGACCGGGGCAGATAGAACAGCTGAGTTTCAAGCCGACGCTAAAAAGTATCTGGGCGTACCGTACAAGTGGGGTGGACACGATAAGTCCAATCCGTATGCGGGGATGGACTGCTCCGGCTTTGTCAGCCAGGTCTACTACGACTTCGGCGTCAACGTGCCACCGCAAACGGCACAGATGGAACCCTACTTTTACCAGGTTAGCGATCCTAGATGCGGGGATGTCGGTTTCTACGGTCCGCACGGCAGTACGCATCATATATGTCTGATGCTTGATGCCAATACCATGATCTACGAGCCAGAGCCTGGCCAAGTCTGCAAAATTGCGCCAGTAAGCTCATACCCGCCGGACTGGTATGCACGCAACAACAACATCCAAGCCAAGATCAACCAGCAGAAGACCACAACGGTTGACAATGCCAATATCACGTTTACCGACAACTATCAGTCGGGAACCTACAACAGTGAGGAACAGTACTACTTCGAGCCGTTTATGGTGATCGACAACGACAGCATCAATGCGTGGGGGGCATATCCCGCCACGTCTGATCTGCAAGACGACCGGTTTACCGATGCTGATGCAATGCGTGCCTACGCCAAGACACAGCTGTCACCAGACCCGACCATATCAATCGTGGTGACGCTTAACAGCAATGCCAAGCCGATTGCCGGCGAGCAGGTACGGCTGAACATTCAACCCCGCCACTACAGTACCAATGTAACGGTGGTTGGCTGGACGTGGTATCCGTTTGACCCCACACAGGGGCCACAGATCACGTACGATAATCTGCCGGCTACGATACTTAACAATCGTGCCACTATGCGGACTCTGGCAGATGTCGAGAAGATGGCACGGACGGCGCTTGCCAACATACCACAGGTTTTTTACTCAAGCGAAGACCCTACAGCCAAACATAACGTTAAGAATGGCGCAATTTGGGTTAAACCGATAAACCAAGAAACAGGAGGCGACGCAAAACATGCCGATGGATAACGTGACACTTGAAAACACTCAACAGTCGATCAGCAGTCGTGATACCAAGTCCGTTGCGTCCGTGATGGTCAACGGCAAGTGGGTCAACCTGAGCGACACGTTGGAGCAAGCTAACGTCAAATCAGACGTAGGCACGGTGTCTAAGCAAGTGGCCGAACAGCAAGAAGTAGTAACAAGTGCGGTTGCACAGGCTGACAGCGCCGTAGCGTATGCCAACGATGCAATCAAAAAGTCGAAAGTCAACAGCCAGGCGATCGATGATATCAACTCGGCCGTGAGCGACGCCAAGCAAGGTGCTAACGATGCGATGAGCAGAGCTTTAAGCGCGTGGGAAGTTGCAACAGGTGCTAAAGAATCCGTGACCGACTTTGACCCGCTCCTCAAAAGCGCCCAGTCTGACGCAAGTAATGCAATCGCCCAGATAGCCGACACGGCTAGCGCCTTGAGTGACGCTAAGACGGAGTTTAACAGTGGTGTAGCGGTGGCCAAGAATCTAGCTAACACGGCGCAGACAACGGCCGACAGTGCTGTCGCAGTGGCTAGTGATGCCAAGAGCAATGCTACGGTAGCTATCCAAACAGCGAGTGGAGCTAGTCTGACGGCAATCAATGCCAAAAACGATGCCACAGTCGCTAAGCAAACCGCCAGCGAAGCTAAAGTCCAGGCGTCCAACGCCGAGAGCGACTTTGCCCAGCTATCAATCAGAGCTGGGAAGATCGAAGCTAGTGTGGCAAACAACTCTGGTGCGATCGCTAGTGTGCAACAGACCGCGAACGGGCTAACCACAACGGTAGGCAATGTCGATAATCGGGTTAAGACGATTGAAGACAAGACCAACTGGACAACTAAGACCGGTCCGCTTGATATGAACACGTTGACAACCACCCAGAACATTTACTACCGGGACTCTAATCTCAAGAACGCTGATGGTGAAACCGGTTGGGCGTATATCCAAGTGGTAAGCATGGGTGAACGGGTCACACAAACCGTATGGCACGACCGCTCGAGTATCCAACACACACGAACAGGTGCCGTGAGTGGCTCAAGTTACAACTGGGATGCCTGGAATACAGTTGCCACTAATGCACAAGTTGTTCAGGTAAAACAAACTGTTGACGGAATTGCGACCACAATCAATGACCCTAAAACTGGGCTTAACGCTACCTATCAAACGGCGGCTGGAAATGCAACCACGATTAGCAACGTCAAGAGCGATGTCTACCAGCTCCAGACCACCGCTAACGGGTTGACGTCACGCGTGGGCAATCTTGAGAGCAAGACAAACACGCAAGAAACAGCGATCAATCAAAATAAAAATGCGATCTCACTCAAAGCAGATCAAACCGCCGTTGACAAGATCAACGGGACGGTTAGTCAACTGCAATCCACGCTAACTGTGCAAGCTGGACAGATCCAAGAGAAGGTCACATCAAGCCAAGTGACTGGAATGTTGGCCGGTTATGCGACGCAAGATTACACTCAATCACTCGTCACGCAGAAAGCCAACGACTGGAATCTGAATCTCACTAACCTAAAAAACGACGTGGACGCGATCAAAGCTAATGGTGGTGGGGTCAACCTACTTACCAACACTGATAAGGACATAAGTGTTACTTCACACACAACCGATAGTTATCCTGCATGGGCACACATTGACACTGGCTTTTCTTTGGAGCACGGAAAAACGTACACATTCTCAGCGGAAGCTACTAACAGTACCAATAATATAACGGAAGCATCAATACGTGTATTTGAACTTAGCACGAACACGCAAGTTGGAATATATGCATTCCCCGCTGATGGCAACCGGCATAGCGTTACTTTTACAATTCCAAACGACTCTCACGACTATCACCTTCTACTCTATGCCGGACATGCGTCAATTGTTCCCGGGGTTGATGTCACAACGACTTATCATCACCCAAATCTGGAGTTTGGCACGGTAGCCCACGACTGGTCACCCGCACCAAGCGATATGGCAACGGTAACCAGCGTGACTAACTTGTCGGCAACGGTGGACGGTATCCAGGCACAGGTCTATAACTCAGACGGATCAAGCAGAATCACTCAGCTATCTAATCTGATTGCAACAAAGGTATCAAGCGATGACTTTAATAATCTAAGCAAAACTGTTGAATTACAGACGCTCGACTCGGCCGATATTAATACCATGAAAACCAACGGACACTACTTCGTTCATAATCTAGCTAACAACCCAATTGGTGGCTGGGTTTACGTTGATGTAACTGGTAACGGCAATGACCGAATCCGCCAAGATGTCTACCAGGATCTAGGCAATCAGCATTGTTATCGGCGTTGGTACAACTCATCGTGGACAGCCTGGTCGCAGGGTGCAACCGAGAGTGAGATCACCCAACTTAGCGATGACATCAATCTGCGGGTTAAATCGGCTGATCTAATCAGTCAAATCAACCTGCAAGCGGGAGCAACCTTAATCCAATCAAATAAGTTAGTTCTTGATGCCGGGACAACCGTTATCACAGGTGAGGCGTTTATCCCCGATGCAGCCATCAGTGAAATCAATACGGATAAGCTATTCTTTTCGGACACTAGCGGTAATAAGTCCTTTATGTCAACAAATCTTGGGGCACTTGACCCAATGGCCCCCGCAAATTCTTTATCTATCAGGTACAAGACAGGATATGAAGTAACAACTTCTGATCGTGGTGTTTTCTTTATGATGGGTCAAGATTATACCAGATATGCGGTCAGGTCTAAATATTCTGACAAATTTTCCGGGATATGGGCAAGTGATACCGAAGCATACTTAATTGAAGAAGGGCAGGGCCTGCATTTGTGGGCGCCTGGCAAAGATCAATCAGCTTGGGCACTATATAATTCGAATAATGTTGGTATCCGAGCCTCGCTAGCCACTACCAACGCTATTGAGGTGGGAAAAGCTGATGACGGTTATGCCTATAATACAAAGATGGATACTAGCCCGACGGCAACGACTTTATACATTAACGGTTGGGAGTGGGTTGCCGGCTATGTGGAAGCTATGGGACATAGCCAACACTCAATTTTATCGGCTAAAACTAGAATCGAACAAGCTGATTCAGACCATATGCTGGATCTCATCAACCAAACTGAACTAACAACATTCGCTTACAAGTCAGAACTAGCAGATGGAACCGACCATCGGCATATTGGACCAATTATTGACGATATTAATGACGTGGCCCAATACAAAATCCCTAGCGAGTTTGTCGCGCCAACCAAAACGGCACGTGACGACGGAAACATTGTGGGGGCATTGATTGGGGCTGTGCAGGCATTAACAAAACGCATTAAAACATTGGAGGATAAAGCATAGATGACAAACGAAGAACTACAGAATATAGTGAATGACTACGCGTCAGAACTGGGCGTACTACACTCAAACCTAGTCCTTGAACGGGCAAACAGCCGTGCGTTAAAGGCACAGCTAGATAAGGCACAGCAAGAGCTTAAGGAACTTAAAGACAAGCAAGAGACCGACAAGCAAGACACTACTAAGGAGAACTAACCATGAACGTACAAGTTAACAGCTTTACCTACAATTTCACCGATGGAAAAATCAATTCGGCTCAAGTGGGCCTCTATGGTAACAACGCATCTACCGGCGAGTACATCAACGCTTCAGTGCGGATCAACCAATCCGACCTAAATGAAGGTGCTACCTTCTTGACGGTGAACATGACTGACATCATTGCCATCGCTAAGAAGAAGCTGGCGGCTGATACGGTGGTTAAGGACTCAACTACCACTCAAGCCCAATAAGGAGATGGTCTAAATGGGTTTGCAACCAATTGACCTTTGGGACGAGCCAAGCCCGTTCCAAAACGAAGATGCCTACGATCAGAAACAGCACAACTGGCAGACATTGCGCGGATATTTTGGCTACTACGCCAATTACCTGGAAGAGTCGGCCGAAAATAATCAAACGCGCATCGACAATCTTATTAAAAATGCACCCCAACCGTCCGAAATCGTGGATGCACGTACGGCAAGCGATGGCACAGTATATGCCACACTGCACGCGCGCCTGGTCAACCTTGACGACGGCAAGATTGGCTATGAAGATGCATTTCAGCTGACCGGAGTTACTCGCACGCTTAAACTGCGGGGATTTGGCGAGAACTCATCCCCAATCAAGGAGAGCAAGCTGCAGCAGATCACTGACGACTATGACAATCATGGTCAGGAAGGGCTGAAGATTATCTCTGTGTCAGCGGTCCAGATCACGAAAGGGAGTGAGCTGTAGTGGTTGAGTCAATCAAGCTAATTAAAACAAAAGGCGCTGACGCCGAACAGGTATACCCAGAAACCCACGCAGATGTGGTACACGGGCTGACCAATACCATCAGTACGGTAGCAGGCGGTCATGACAACAAGCTGCCTGATGGTGCCGACTTAAACGCATGCACGAGTGGTTCAGACGCAGGCATGAAAGTCTACATCATCGATGGCGTGCATATTAAGAATGGCCCGCAGAGTGTCGTATCCACACAGTGCTGGGCGGCGCTGGTGGTTATCGACATCAACGACAACGCCGCTGTACAACAGTACTACGATGCTGATGGTAGTGTATGGGTGCGTGGCGCCAACGGGGATAACAAGACCTGGAACAGCTGGAATAAACATTAGGAGATGATGACATGAGCACTTATATCGCAGACGTACTCGACAATAACGGCAACTCAATCCGGCCAATCACGGACTGGACGGCAATCCAAAATGCGCCAGACTTTGCATCACAAATTCAGGGCGTCAAAAATAGCCTGACTGGTGACTCCGGGACATGGACCAGCAATGGACTGCAGTTTTTAAATGGTGCCGGCCAAGCTGATGGCACACCGGTTGAGTACAAGTACGAACATATCGGAGCGTACAAGGCACTGATGATTTCTGGCGCGATTAAGCTGCCGGGCTTGGATTCAACCAAGAGTACCGACATTCTGCAGGTGCCAGTCCCAGACTGGTGGGACAACAGCCACTGTATCGTGCTTAACTACCTGGTGCCGACGTGGGACAGCACGCAGAACTGGTTTACGTGGAACAACGGGAAAATCCACTTGACCAACAACTCCGGCTCGGCACAACAAGCAGCGTCATGGATGGACTTCCAAATCATGATACTTTGTTAACTTAAAATAAGTCGCCTGAGAAAGATAACAGTACTACGCGGGGCGGCTTTTAGAAATTGGGGAAGCGAGGTGAGACATGGAACACCGCAGGTTTTTGATTATCAATGGTTGTGAAACGTTAGCTACTGGCATTTTTATGTCTATTCAACACCATTTGATGCAAGACGACCCGCACACTCGAATCGTACACGTAACTCAACACCTAGGCGATGTCAATTGGACACTAATTTTAGCAATCGTTGGCGTGTACGCAATCGTGGCTGGTACGTGCAGATACAGCGAGAAAGCTCAACGCTGGGCACTAATTGTTTTAGGCTCGTTATGGTGTGCTTACCTTTTTGCCTTTGCCGTACAGGACTTTTACTTCCACGGACATTTTAGCATTAGCACGTTGCTTATGCTGTTCGTCCTGGTTGGCATTTTCGTTGAGGCCGTCTCAGATGATGGAGGTGGCCGGTGATGCACATTTTGTCAACAATTGTAGGAACTCTGCTAGGCGGTGGCACGGTAGCGGCACTGATCAACTATGCCAGTTCTAAAGGCTCGAACTCAGTCAAACGGGAAGACGTCTACGCTGATCATACGCAAGAGCTTTTTAAACGCCTGGACAAGCTAACGGATGAGAGAGATGAGCTTAAAGACCAAGTCTTGGAACAGTCCAAGACAATCGATACACTAAATAACCAGATCAAACAGTTACGGCAGGATAATGATCGATTGATTGAACAGGTCCGAAAACTGACTGAGAAAGTTAACGAACTAGTTAAGACGGACACTGAACTGAAAGGAGCAACAAAATGAAAGTAGCAAATGATATTGTTGAATGGTTGATTCAGTCTGGAACTTTGATGGCGCTGGTGGCCTTTCTATGGGCATATGCGAAGCCACTGTTGGCCGCTAAGGCTAAGACCGCCAAGACGGAGCAATCGCGTCAGCTTTGGACGCTGGCCGAACAGGTAGCGGAAGCAGCTGTCAACACGATGGCTAGTCGCAACATGAGTGGTGCTGATAAGTACGCTAAGGCCGTTGACATGGTACAGGCAACGTTAGCCAAGTATGGACACCATATCGCACCAGAAGACGCAGGAGCCGTTGTTCAATCAGCTTACGAGAAATCGGGGTTGGCTGATAAGCAAAAGAGCACTGACAATGTAAATAACACACAGCCGGTGCTCAACAAGTAGAGGTGATATTATGACGATTAAGGTAGTGGATGTATACTCTGGCTCGCCACGCAGCTATGCGACAGATCCTAACGCACAAGGCGTCATCGTTAAGACCACGCAAGGTACAGGTTATGTCAATCCGTATTGTGATACCGATTATCAAGCAGCAAAGAATGCCGGCAAGCTATTAGGCGTTTATCACTATGCCGCTGGCGGTGATCCTATTGAGGAAGCCAAGTATTTCATTGCTAACATTAAGAACTACATCGGTGAAGCAATTCTTGGTTTGGATTGGGAATCAGGCCAAAATGCCAGCTGGGGCAATACTAACTGGTGCCGGACGTTTGTAGACTACGTGCACAACCAGACTGGTGTCTATCCAATTATCTACGTGCAGTTCTCTGGGGTCTGGCAAGTGGCCAACTGCTCCAATTCCTGTGGCTTGTGGGCTGCTGGTTATCCAACCTACGCTGACAGCTGGGCAGTGCCGTCATTCTTGAGTTCTTATAATTTCAGCCCTTGGACCAACTTGACCGGCTGGCAGTATACTGGCAACACGATGGATCGTTCTGAGTTTTATCTTGATGCTGATGGTTGGCGCAAGCTGGCCAAAGGTGATGGCAACGCACAGCCAATCACTCAGCCACAGCCTCAACCAACTAAAAAGGCTGCAACAGAGTCGACTGCGGTTAGCACTACTTGGCAGGACAGCTTGGGTGTTACCTGGCATGCCGAAAATGGCAAGTTCACGGTAGGCTCTGGTTATGTCCTACACTTGCGCTGGGGAGCTACGCCTGCCAGTTCTGTTATTGCGGTACTCTATGGCGGATCAGTAGTTGAGTATGATGCATGGGCACGGGCTAATGGCTTTGTCTATCTGCGACAGCCACGAGGGAACGGCCAGTACGGCTACGTTGCCTGTCGAGATGCACGCACTGATGAAGCATACGGATCGTTTGAGTAATATCTACAATTAAATATATAAGACAAAGCCCTACACATGGCGCCGAAAAATTTTAAAAAGAAAAGAGGTGAGTCCTCTTCTTTTTGGAGGCTGGCCGTGTGTAGGGCTTTTTTATTTTTCCATTCTTTTTAACAGGCGTATAAACGTTTATATATAGGCGTTTTTACCCGTTTGATTCTTTTCAAAAAACTAAAATAAAAAGGCCCTGCAGTTAAGCAGGACCTTTTTAGTCTTACTGGGACACTTTTGGGACACCTAACGTTTGAAACCGTTGATATACAAGTAACCGAGATTACTTGTTGTAGAATTCAACGATCAGGGCTTCGTCGATGTCGGCGTTCATGTCTTCACGTTGCGGAAGACGGGTCAACTTACCTTCGAGCTTGTCAGCGTCGAATTCAACGTAAGCCGGGCGAGCAACAACGGCTTCAACAGCACTCTTGATAACGTCCAAGTTCTTGGACTTTTCACGAACGGCGATGACTTGACCAACCTTAACTTCGTAGGAAGGAATGTCAACGCGCTTGCCGTCAACAGTGATGTGACCGTGGTTAACCAGTTGGCGTGCTTGACGACGCGTGGTAGCTAAACCAAGACGGTAAACCATGTTGTCCAGACGACGTTCAAGCAGAACCATGAAGTTGGTACCGTGAGTACCTTCCTTGATCTTGCCGGCGCGAACGAATAGGTTAGAGAATTGCCGTTCGGTCATCCCGTACATGAAACGAAGCTTTTGCTTTTCGCGAAGTTGGGTCCCGTATTCGGAAAGCTTACCGCGACGGTCGTTCCCGTGGTCACCAGGAGCGTACGGACGACGAGCAAGTTCCTTACCAGTACCAGAAAGTGAAATGCCCAGGCGCCGGGAAAGACGCCAGCTTGGGCCAGTGTAACGTGACATAATTGAATTCCTCCAAATAATTTGTATTGGAGTAAAATAATCCGATGGTAAAGCTGACATTCGTGCAGGCCAATTGGATCGTTCACCCTCGCAGCTGGGTTACTAGAAACACCAACTTGGCATTGGTCTGTTGACGAGCTTGCCTCTTTATTGCTGCATTATTTTACACGTTCACTATCATACAACGCTTAAATCGACCGGGTCAAGCAATTCTTTGAAGGAAAACGGTTAGAAATCCGGAAGTTCAATTGCTTGTCTGGGGATAAGTAGGGTAAGATTATGTTATAATCAAAAGTTAATTAAGACTTAAAAGTATAGGTGGGATTCGGATGTTACAAGTGTTAATTGGGATCATTGCGATTGCCGTGATCGTCGTCATCATTTTTTACGTGTGCCAACGACGGGCGATGCGGATCATTACAGACTTACGGGCCCGGCTGGTGGCCCTGGAAGAAGCCCGGTTAGCACGCCGGTTGGATGACGCCAGCATCGCTGACTTAATGGGGGAATCGTTGAAGGTGTTCACCGCCTTGCAAGATGACTACTTAAAAAAGGTGGCCCCGGCCGTTGACGACGCTAACGAACAATTAGAAGAGGTTAGCAAGAACCTAAACGGGCTCAACGTCTTCACCGTGACGGGACAGTTGAACCAGGTTCGGGAGTTAGTCGAAGAGGCCGAACGGCAGCAAAAGCGGGTCGTTGACCGGCTCCAAAAGGCGGACCAAAAAGAAGAAGAGCAAAAAAAGGCGACCGCCACGATGGGCGAGCAACTAGGCGACTTCCAAAAGAAACTGGATGACACCGCCTACCAGTACGGGGATGCCATTCGGCCCTTGCGTTCCCAGTTAGCCGATCTGCAAGAGCAGTTTACCCGCTTTAACGAGATCGCCGCCAAGGGTGATCACGAAGCGGCGGCCGAAATTTTAACCGACTTAAAGGAAAAAGAGGCCCACTTTACCAAGCTGGCTGAGGAGATTCCAGAACTTTATAAGCCACTATTTACCACCTTCCCGGACCAAATTAGCGAGCTGCGCGAGGGCTACCGCAAGCTAGTGGCTAACCACTACCGCTTCCCGGTCAACAATTTGGATGACCAAATTGAAGGCTTAGAGGCGCAACGGCAGACCGCCCTGGATCACATTGCCGCCCTTTCGCTAGCCCCGGTCCGGGTGGCCAACAAGAGTTTGGAAGAAAAAATCGATCACCTATACGATGTGATGCAGACCGAAATGGATGCCCGGCCTCAGGTTGAAAAATTGGTCGGGGTGGTTGGCGATCACCTAGATCACGCTCGCCAGCAAAACCGGGAGTTGATGGCCGAATTAGACCGGCTGTCCGAAAGCTACACCCTTAATCACGACGAGGTTGCCCACACCCGCGAGCTAGAAGAACAACTCAAGCAGATCCAAAAGGAATACGAAAAGGATCAGGTAGCCGTTAACGCCCAAGCGGCCGTCGCCAGTCAAGTCCTAGAACGCTTCATGGAAGACGAAAAGGTCTTAACGGCGATCGAAACCCAGCAAAAGGAAATCAATGATGGGGTGGCCGACCTCAGCGAAGACGAGCAGCGGGCCCGCAAGGCCTTGCAACGCTTCGTTACCACGGTCCGGGCCACCAAGCGCCACGTTGAGACCCTCAACTTGCCGGGGCTGCCGCAAGATTACCTGGACTTTTTCTTCCTGGTCTCCGATGAAATTAGCCACTTGGCCAAGGACATGAACCAGCAACGGATCGACATGGAGGCCATCACTAAGGAACTCTTAAAGGTTCAAGGCGACGTTAGCGAATTAATTGACCGAACCAATAAGGTGCGTGACTCGGCGGAACTGACCGCCCGCTTAATGCAATACGGGCTCCGCTTTGCCGATGACAACCAAGAGATTGACGCCGCCATTACCGAGGCGCAAAAACTCTACGACCGCTACGAATACGAGCAGAGTTTGGAAACGATCGGGGCGGCCCTCGAGAAGGCAGAACCGGGTTCCTTCAAGCGTTTGGAAGACAACTACTACGATGAATTAGATGAAGAAGAGTCATAGATAACAAAAGGGGTGCGACGCTGGTCGCGCCCCTTTTGCTATCCAAGCCCCTAGTGATCTGTTATAATTGATCGGTATTTGGAGTCGAACAGGCCATTGGTGACGCACGCAATCACTCTATCCACACTAATGGCATATCTTGCGTTGGTATCCAGCGCGTGTGAAAAGAGGGAACACACAATGATTTATTTTGATAATAGTGCCACCACACAGGCACGCCCAGAGGTCCTTGCGACCTACCAACAGGTTTCCGAGAAGATTTGGGGGAATCCCAGTTCTTTACACAAGCTCGGCGAAACGGCTTGGAACCTGCTAGAACAAACCCGGACCCAGATCGCCAAGACCTTTGGCGTTCAACCCGGTGAAATCCTGTTTACTTCCGGCGGCTCGGAGGGGGACAACTGGGTCATTAAGGGAACGGCGCTTGCAAAGCAAAAGTTTGGCAAGCACATCATCACCTCATCGGTGGAACACGCCGCCGTTCGTAACGCGATGCAAAGCCTTGAAAAGTTGGGCTTTGAAGTCACCTACCTGCCGGTTGACAAGGAGGGACGGGTGAACCCCGCAGACGTGAAGGCCGCCCTGCGTAAGGATACGATCTTAGTTTCGATCATGGCCGTCAACAATGAGGTCGGCACCATCCAACCAATTAAAGAAATCGGTGCAATCTTAAAGGACTACCCGACCGTCCACTTCATGGTCGACGCCGTTCAGGCCATTGGTAAGGGCTTGGACGACTTGGTCTTTTCCGAACGGGTCGACTTTGCCACCTTCTCTGGTCACAAGTTCCATGCCCCCCGCGGAACTGGCTTTATTTACAAGCGGGCCGGCCGTAAGTTAGCCCCACTGATCGATGGCGGTGGGCAAGAACGCGGGTTGCGCGGGGGAACCGAAAACACCCCGGGTAACGCCGCCATGGCCCGGGCAATTCGTTTAATGAAGGAACAAGAAACCACGGACGTCGCTAACGAACAGGCGGTCCGCAAGGCCATTTACGATCACATCAGTCAGTTTGACCACGTGGAAGTCTTCTCCGGCTTAGGCGCCGGCTTTGCCCCTCACGTGTTGACCTTTGCCATCGTCGGGGTGCGGGGCGAAACGATCGTCCACGCCTTTGAAGAACACGATATTTACATTTCAACCACCAGCGCATGCTCATCAAAGAAGCACTCGGAGGCTTCCACCCTGGCCGCCATGAAGGTGCCGGATAACGTTGCCACCTCGGCCGTGCGGGTTAGCTTGGGGGACCAAAACACCCTCGCCGATGCCGAAGAATTTAACCGGGTTTTTGATCAGCTTTACGCCGGGTTTAAAAAGATTATTGATTAAGGAGAACCGTTCATGAAGTACGATGAAATTATGGTCCGCTACGGTGAATTATCCACCAAGGGCCACAACAAGAAGTCATTCATTGACCGCTTGGGTTCCAACGTTAGAAAGGCGCTCCACCAATACGACCAAGTCAAGATTCACCCGAACCAGGACCGGTTGCACGTGGAGTTAAACGGGACCGACGCCGAACCAGTCATGGAGCGGCTCAAGCAGGTCTTTGGGATCCAAAACTTTTCCCCGTCCTTGCGGGTGGAAAAGGACTTTGATGCCGTGGTCGAAGCGGCCGTAGCGATGTTTAAGGAACAGGTCCAGGGGCCGACCACCTTCAAGGTGGAAACCAAGCGGGCCGACCACAAATTCCCGATGGGGACCTTTGAAATGAATAAGCAACTGGGGGGCGCCCTTTTGAAGGCATTCCCAACCGACTTGTCCGTGGACGTTCACCACCCGGACATCACGCTGCGGGTCGAAATCCGCTTAAACGGGATTTACCTGACCAGTGCCAAAATTTTAGGGGCCGGTGGTCTGCCGGTCGGCACCGCCGGGAAGGGAATGATGATGCTGTCGGGGGGGATCGACTCCCCGGTGGCCGCCTACCTAGCGCTGAAGCGGGGTGTTTCCTTAGAAATGGTCCACTTCTACTCCCCGCCGTACACCTCCGAACAAGCCCTGGCCAAGGCCAAGGAATTGACCGGGAAGTTGGCTAAGTACTCCGGCTCGATCAAGTTCATTCAGGTGCCGTTTACCGAGATCCAAGAAACGGTCAAGGAAAAGGTACCGGAGGGCTACTTGATGACCGTGCAACGCCGCTTGATGTTGCGCTTGGCCTGTGCCCTAGCCCAAAAGCGGGCGGGCTTAGCCGTCTTTAATGGTGAGTCCCTGGGGCAAGTGGCTTCCCAGACGATGGAATCAATGTTGGCGATCGAAGACGTTACCACGATGCCAGTGCTGCGTCCGGTGCTGTCCTACGACAAAAACGAGATCATCAAGATCGCCGAAGACATCGACACCTACGACCTGTCGATCTTGCCTTACGAAGACTGCTGCACCGTCTTCACGCCGCCTTCGCCAAAGACCAAGCCAAACCTGAAGCGGGCCCGCTCATACGAGGCGCGCCTAGACGTGGAAGGCTTGATGCAACGGGCCTTGGACGGAATTGAGATCACCGAAATTCACGCCGGCGACGAATTCTTGAACCAAAACCAAGACGTCTTCGCGGAATTACTATAATTATTAGTCAAGGGGCTAGGGAACTAGTTACGGTTTCCTGGCTTCTTTTTTTGTTGCTTGCTACCTTTGGGGACAGGACAAATCTACAAATTTACGCAAACTGGAAGTGCGATCCAACCTTCTCGACGGGCCGTATGGCTAAGCTAGGGCAAATGGTTGTCGCCCTCGGCGCCGTTCTTCGCCCGTACTTAGATACTAGGCCCGTGGTTGGGTCGCACTCCTTTTTATTGCACAAATCCAAATATTTGTCCTGTCTCACTTTCGGCTTTGCGCTACTCAATTTTCCCAATTGACCATTGAAACTAACCTAATTTCGACTTTCTTTTACACCAAGGTGGGGTATAATCGCTAATGTAATCGGTTGCACAGAACCTAAAGGAGGTTGACGATGGTTATTTCGTGGTGGGGAGCGCTGATTGGCTTGGCGCTCGCAATCTACTTAATTTTAAAGAAGCTCAATCCGGTTTATTCCCTGATGCTTGGGGCGATTATTGGGGCCTTGCTCGGTGGGGCCAGCCTGACTGGTACCATTGACATCTTGGTCAAGGGGGAGCAAAGCGTCATGGGGACGGTGCTACGGGTGCTAGCCGCCGGAATGCTAGCCGGGGTAATGATGGAATCCGGGGCTGCCGAAACCTTGGCCCGCACGATCGTGGATAAGCTGGGCGATCGAATGGCGATTTTGTCACTGGCCCTAGCGACGATGGTCATTACCGCCGTGGGGGTCTTCATTCCGGTGGCCGTTTTGATCGTGGCGCCAATTGCCTCGGAAGTGGGGCGACGTATGCATATTTCCAAGCTAGCCCTCTTGGTCGCCTTATCCGGTGGCGGTAAGGCCGGGAACATCATTTCGCCTAACGCCAACACGATTGCGGCGGCCAAGGGCTTTGGGCTCGAGTTAAGCCAGGTCATGATCGCCGACTTTATCCCGGCGGTGGTGGCCCTGATTGTGACGGTGATCGTGGCCCGCTTGTTGGTTAAAAAAGGCGACGCCGTTATGGAAGCCGATTTAGGCGACATGGTGGATAGTGACACCGGCAACTTACCCACCCTTGGTCAGGCCGTGGTGACCCCGATTTTAGCAATTGTCTTACTCTTATTAAATCCCATCGGCCAAGTTGCCCATTTGACGCTGTTGACTAAGGTGAACTTAGACGCGACCTACGTACTGCCGTTTGCCGCGATTGTCGGCGCCTTGGTGATGAAAAAGGGCCGGGAGTTGCGCGATTACGCCCGGGTCGGGATGACGCGGATGACCGACGTGGTCTTGATCTTGATCGGGGCCGGGGCGATCGGGGCGACGATTACCTCGTCGAACCTGCCACAACTCTTAATCAAGGGAGTGGAGGCTAGCCACATGCCCGGGGTCTTGTTGGCACCGATCTCCGGGATCTTAATGGCGGCCGCCACCGCCTCGACTTCGACCGGTGTCATCCTAGCGACCGGCTCCTTTGCTAAGGCGATCTTAGGCTTTGGGGTCGCGCCACTGGCCGCCGCCGCCATGGTCCACACCGGGGCGATCGTGATCGACCAGCTGCCACAGGGGAACTACTTCCACGTGACGGCCAACGCCATGCACATGGACCTGAGACAACGGTCGCAAGGGATCCTATATGAAGCTATGGTTGGGGGCTCGGCAATGCTGACCGCCACGATTCTCTACGGTTTCTTACACCTGATTTAAGGGGGAAGTAAAATGAAGTTTGTGATTGCGCCTGATTCGTTTAAGGGCAGTTTAACGGCTAAGGAAGCGGCCACCGCCATGGCGACCGGCATTAAACGGGTTTATCCCGACGCCGAGCTAACCTTGGTGCCCATGGCCGATGGGGGTGAGGGAACGGTGCAGTCTTTAGTCGACGCTACCAACGGCCAATTCTTGATCAAGACCGTTCACGGCCCGCTTAACCAACCGGTTCAAGCCCACTATGGCTTGCTGGGTAATTCCAACACGGCGGTGATTGAGATGGCCGAGGCCAGCGGGATCGGCTACGTGACCGAAGAAACCAAGAACCCGCTGATCGCCACCACTTACGGGACCGGGGAGCTGATTTTGGATGCCGTTAGCCACGGGGTCGATCAAATCATCATCGGGATTGGCGGCAGTGCCACCAACGATGGGGGTGCCGGGATGGCCCAGGCCTTGGGAGTGAAACTTCTCAATGATGCCGGCGAGCAGGTGGGCCTCGGTGGTGGCGCCCTGGGGGAAGTCGCCCACGTTGACGTCAGTGGGGTCGACCGCCGCGTCAAGGAAGTGAAGGTGTTAATCGCCTCTGACGTCACTAACCCCTTGACCGGGCCGGAAGGGGCGTCGGCCGTTTTTGGCCCGCAAAAGGGGGCGACCCCGGAGATGGTCAAGCTTTTGGATGACAACCTGCACCACTACGCAGCGGTGATTAAAGCCGACCTGGGCAGGGACCTGGAGGAAAAGCCGGGAGCCGGGGCGGCTGGCGGATTGGGGACCGGGCTATTGGCCTTTACCAACGCCACCATGCAAAAAGGAATTGAACTGGTGGTTGAGTACAGCCAGTTAGAGGAGCAGGCGGCCGGCGCCGATTACGTATTGACCGGCGAGGGGAGCATTGATTTTCAGACCAAGTTTGGTAAGACCCCGTACGGCGTGGCTAAGACAACCAAGCGGGTGGCCCCCCAAGCGCCGGTAATTGGGATCGCCGGTCACCTCGGTAAGGGCGTGGCCGAACTAGCCAACGAGGGCGTGATCGATGCCGTTTTTGCCAGCCCGTCTGGAGCCAAGTCCTTAGAACAAGCGATTGCCGACGCCACCCAGGACGTGGCGCTGACCGCGGAGAACGTTGCCCGGCTAATTAAGGTTAGTCATTAATAAGGAAGTGCGGTCCAACCTACTCGACAGGCCGTGGGCTAAGGATAGGACGGGGGTTGATGCGGTACGCATCGTTCTCCGGCCAGACTTAGCCACTAGGCCTGTGGTTGGGAGCACGTTATCTTGGGAAGTGTGACCCAACCATTTGGCAGGCCGGATGTAAGATCGGTCGAAGGTGAATACGTTAGCTAATAGAGCCCCTGAATCATTATGGTTCAGGGGTTTTGTCGTTGTATCGATTGACCATTGAGATTAAATCATTAAGGAACTTACGATTAAATAAATCGTTTTACGAGAGTGAGAGTTTGAAAATGTTCAAATTAAAGTATCAGGTGGTAAATAATACAATCTTTATGAACATTAGTTGAAATAATATCGAAATTATTGATTCTAATTTTTATGGATGGAGGACCAGGGGTCGGGGGACCCAGTTATTTAGGGAGGATTAATTATGAACAAGCACCACAAATGCTACGTCGTGACTGGCTTGCTTTCTGCCGTAATTCTAACGCCACTAGCGGTTCAGTCCGTAAGGGCGGCGACGACGACGGAGCCGGTTGCTGAGCAAGCCGACATTACGAATTGGATTGCCAACACACCGGAGCAGATTAGCGCTAATATGTCCCGGCAAAACATTAACTTGGGTGATCTTAATGGGACGCGTTACGTCGTTCAATGGGGGGACACCCTTTCGCAAATTTCAGCGGTCACCCACATTTCAGTGGCTAAGTTGGCTTACGATAACCAGATCAAGAACATTGACCTGATCTACGTTGGGCAGCTACTGATTCTAAACGCTAATGGCTACGTACCGCAAAGCTATTCCTATTCTGGGAATGGGCAGGGGGTTGCCCAGACTCATACCAATCTGAATCAAAACCAGAACCAAGCGAAGATCGTTGTTTCACCAATTAACAATGCCAATAGTGTCAGCTCATCATCGAGCTCTAGTTCAAGCTCATCTTCAGATTCAGACTCCGCTTCGGACGCAACGGATGATAGCGCTGAGGCAACCGATCCATCTAAGGCAGATGATACGGATAGTGCTGCGGCAGCCGGTGCCAAGGAAAGCGACTCGGCAGCAAGTTCGGCTTCTAGCGCATCGAGTTCCAGTTCCGCAACCTCTTCAGATGATGATTCCGATTCAGAGAATGACACGATGAACCGCAAGACCTTCTTCAAGAAGACCGTGGAACAGATGCAACAGATTTACGATGACAAGTGGGATGAGGGGGTAGATCTTAAAGTTCAGTATGGAACAAAAGGACTTCCAAAGAACCACAAGAATTATAAGGCCTTGACCTTAGATAGCGAAGTAATGATGGGGGAAGGCGGTAAAAAGATCTTTAAGCATGATGATCCAAAAGCTGAAGCAAGTGCTTTAAAAAAAATTAACCTTGATTTAATTATGGATGATCAGGAAATTTCGCAAAAGTATAAGCATATCGCAATCGAATATGTTAGCCACGATAACTATCGAGACCAGCAATATCGCGTTTACCTCTGGAAGTAAGGGGGGAGCGTAATGAAGAAAAAAGGAATTTGACTTACGTTGCTAGCGGTGTTGGTCGCAGCCGGTGGGTGGCTGGCCTACGCTACCCATTCGGTTGCCTCGGCGGTTCCAGGTCACGTCTATAAGTACACCGGGGCCAATGGTAAGCAGGCTTACATGACCTTTTCGGCAACCAGCGATGCCGTGGTGATTAGTTCATCAAAGCAAACGGCGCTCAGTGCGGATCAAAGTACTAGTGGTTTTAACAAGGCTTACCAAGAGCAAACAGAAGACCAAGGCACCTGGACTTATAAGGGGCAGGGTAGTCACTTGACGGTGGTGGTAGTTCGCGATGGTAAAAGTTCGCAATGGCAATATGACTGGGTAACGGTGCTGGGAAGTAAATTATATTCGCCGCACTTCACATACCAGATTGCGGATGCTAGGAGCGGGATTAGTAAGAAAGCCACCAACTTTGAACGAATCGATGAATGTTGAAACAACAGAAAAAATGGGGGAGAAATATTATGGTTGAATCAGCAGCATCAAATAGTAAGGGCGATCAATTCGCCGTTAGTTTAGTAACGCCGTGGATCAAAGGGACCATGGACATCGATGAAAGTTTCCTGCGGATTGACATGCCCAACACCGTTTTGTTTGGGATGCTTCCGGCGGGGAAGTCTAAGGATTCCACGCCGCTCAGTGGGGTGACCAACGTTTACACGTCTAACTCCTACAAGATTGGTGCCATTAATCTTGGGAGCATTAATTGTCTTGTTAGGGTTAAGCATGATTGGGTCATCGATTGTCGGCGCCCTGATTCTCATCTTGATCGGGGTCGCCATCTTTGGGAGCGGGATCAAGACGACTTTCTCCTATGAACGGTCAGGGATTGCTAAGTCAATCGATGTTCCGTTCTTTGAAGCCAATCACGTTCGGGAATTTGAGGAAAAGGTATTGGCACGGATCCAAGGATTCCAAGATGACCGCAATGTTCGGATGCAAACCCAAAAGTCAATGGCCCAAAGCCGGGGAAATGCTCAGGCAATCGTGGACGCTGTGAAGGGGCAGCCGGGCGAGCCAAGTCAACAGAACCAGCCAGCAGCTGTCTCAATGGCCTTTTACCTAAACTATGGTGAAGGACTTGGACCGGGAGCTAAGTTCTGCACCCACTGTGGAACCAAGATTGTTTAACTAAACTAAATTAAAGTGTCCACCCCACATCGGATGGACATTTTTCATTAATTCAGGAGTTGACGATAGGGAGGATCATCATGTAAGAAAAACTGACGAAGCTACTAAAGGACCGCCGGATGCTTGGGGGACTCGGAGCGGCGATTTTAATCATTGTGATTGCCGTCTTGATTCACGGCCGGACGGTCAACGTGTTGCAAAACAAGTACTTTGAACCGAAGTACGAAGGGATCGACACGCAAGGCTATATCACATACAAATCGCGTTACAACTCTACAAGTCAATCGGGGATATCTTGGCAAAAAAGGCTAAGTTGACCGAGATGGAAACCGAAGCGATCGTTGGGGATGGGTCGAACACTAGCCATATTTTGGATGGCGACAAAGTTAATGACTACCTAGAAGAGCATTACTTTGATCTTTCAAACACCGACAAGGAACATCTCTCCCTGTTCAAGCGCTAGGCAAGCGAGATTACAATTTCTGTCAGTGTTAACGGAAAGGAAACCTCGACATCAGGGCTGAAGAACGGTGATAAGGTTACGTTTGAAATTAAGGTTGCTAAGGACGCCGAAAAGAAGAACCCGATCCGGGCAAGCAAGAAGACCTACAAGGTTTCCGGTTTGAAGGAACGGAAAACGATCAGCCTTTCCTCTGTGTACAGTAACAGTAACTTAAAGATGAAAGCTGAAGGTGTTGAATCTAAGCATAAGAGTGAGAACAGCATTCAATTTAGCTACACCGGTAAGCCGAAGTTAGACTTGGGTGACTTGGATGATTCCTACGATAACAAGGGGTACGTAAACGGTAATAAAGTCACTGTCAAGGCAAGCACCCTCTTAAAAGAGTTACGTGAAAATAATCCAGACTACAAGTTTACCGGCTCGGGGAACCACACGTACACGGTCAGCGGATTAGTGGACAAGAGTGCTGACTACAGTAAGCTAGTCAATTACGTTGATAGCGAGAAGAAAAAAGAAGAAGATTCCAAAATCGTTTATTCAACGAGCATTACCAAATTGGGTGACCTTCAAAAGGTTTACGTAGGGAGGGACACCTATAGTGATGGCAATAAGTATGAAGCCATCTTGGTTTACACTAATTCTGACAGTGACTCAGACGAAAAAACTCTGTACTGTAAATTAGATGGCCTTACCTTCAAAAATGGGAAGTTACAGGGCGCTGATAACTACCGCATTACGAGCGATGGAGATGTTGATGACATGCTCCAGCTTAAGTAACCTGTTTTCAATTCAGTAAGGGTGCACCCCTTTACCCAGTCCAAGCGCTCACCAATTTCGGTGGGCGTTTTTCTGGTGAAAGGCAAGCCCAATCTGCTATACTTAACCCATAGTTGCTAGATTAAAGAATCATTAAAAGGAGGCCACAATCGTGGAAGTAACGATCAATGGTGAACACCGTCAATTAGTGGGAAACCCGCCGGCCGTCGGTGAAGACGTTCCGCACTTTAAGGTCTTTGATAAGGATAACCAAAAGATCAAGACCCGGGAACTGTTTGGCAAGCCCACTTTGATTTCGGTGGTGCCTAACATCAACACCTCGGTCTGCTCAATTCAAACCAAGAAGTTCAACCAACTGATGGACCAATACCCAGGCGCCAACTTCTTAACGGTGTCGACGAACACGATTGAAGACCAGCAAAACTGGTGCGCCGCTGAAGGGGTTAAGAACATGAAGATGGTGGCCGATTCGGAACAATCCTTTGGTTATGCCCTCAAGGTTTTGATTCCGGACGAAGGGATCCTGGCCCGTTCAATTTGGGTGCTGGATGCCGATGGCAAGATTGTCTACGAACAAGTGGTGCCAGAAGTCGTTGACGAACCAGATTACGACGCCGCTTTAGCTGCCCTGAAAAAGTTGCTCTAGGACTTGACGGCTGGCGAAAAGTTATCTATGATTTAAGTCATTCAATGCGATGAACGAGAGAGTAATGAATAGAGGGACCGCCTAAGCGAGGATCCGGTGGTGGAAGGGATCCCGGCACTCTGATCATGAAGGTAGCTCGTGAGCAGGAGTCCTGAATTAAGTAGGGGTTCCCGGTTCATTTACCGTTATCAAATGGCAAAGAGGGAGTGGCAGTGGCCACTTCAAATTAGGTGGTACCGCGAGAAGACTCGTCCTATGTTAGGGCGGGTCTTTTTTGTACCCGTTACCGAAGGGAGAAATTTAAATGACCGAAAAAGAAATGGCAACCAAATTCGACCCCCAAGCGGTCGAAGAAGGGCGCTACCAATGGTGGATCGACCAAGGTTTTTTCAAGCCGTCTGGGGATAAAAAGGCGCACCCTTACTCCATCGTGATCCCGCCGCCAAACGTGACCGGGAAGCTGCACCTGGGCCACGCTTGGGACACGACCTTACAAGATATTATCATTCGCCAAAAGCGGATGCAGGGCTACGACGTCTTGTGGCTGCCGGGGATGGACCACGCCGGGATTGCCACCCAGGCCAAGGTGGAAGCCCGGTTGGCCAAGCAAGGGGTTTCCCGCTACGACCTGGGTCGCGAAAAGTTTGTTAAGCAGGTTTGGGACTGGAAGGACGAATACGCCGCCATCATTCACCAGCAATGGGCCAAGATGGGGATCTCCGTTGATTACGACCGGGAACGCTTTACCTTAGACGAAGGGTTAAACAAGGCCGTGCGCAAGGTCTTCGTTGACCTTTACAACAAGGGTTTGATTTACCGGGCCACTTACATCATCAACTGGGACCCGAAGGCGCGGACCGCCTTATCCGACATCGAAGTCGAACACAAGGACGATAAGGGCGCCTTTTACCACGTCAAGTACCCGTTCACCGACGGGACGACCTTCAACGGCAAGGACTACATCGAAATCGCCACCACCCGGCCAGAAACGATGTTTGGTGACGAAGCCGTCGCCGTGAATCCAAGCGACGAACGCTACAAGGAACTGGTCGGCAAGCACGTAATGGTGCCGCTGGTTAACCGCGAAATCGAAATCATTGCCGACGATTACGTGACGCCGGACTTTGGGACTGGGATGGTGAAGATCACGCCGGCCCACGACCCGAACGACTTCCAAGTTGGTAAGCGCCACAACCTGCCGGAATTAAACACGATGAACGAGGATGCCTCGATGAACGAAAACGCCGGCAAGTACGTCGGCATGGACCGGTTTGACGCCCGGGAAGCGATCGTCAAGGACCTCCAAGACCAGGGTTACATGCTCAAGATCGACCCAATCGTGCACTCCGTTGGTCACTCCGAACGGACCGGGGTGCAAGTCGAATCCCGCCTGTCGACCCAGTGGTTCGTGAAGATGAAGCCGCTGGCAGAACGGGCCTTGGCTAACCAAAAGACCGATGACCGAGTCAGCTTCATTCCGGAACGGTTTGAACACACCTTCAACCAGTGGATGGAAAACGTTCACGACTGGGTGATCTCCCGTCAACTCTGGTGGGGGCACCAAATCCCGGCCTGGTACCACAAGGAAACCGGCGAGATGTACGTCGGAATGGAAGCCCCAGCCGATACGGAAAACTGGGTTCAAGACAAGGACGTCTTAGATACCTGGTTCTCCAGCGCCCTGTGGCCATTCTCGACGATGGGCTGGCCAAACACCGATGCCGAAGACTTCAAGCGCTACTTCCCAACCACCACGCTGGTAACGGGTTACGACATCATTTTCTTCTGGGTCTCCCGGATGATTTTCCAATCCCTGGAGTTCACCGGCAAGGCGCCGTTTAGAAACGTCCTCTTGCATGGTTTGATCCGTGACGAACAAGGGCGTAAGATGTCTAAGTCCCTGGGTAACGGGATCGACCCGATGGACGTGGTAGAAAAGTACGGGGTTGACGCCCTGCGCTGGTTCTTGGTAACTGGTTCAACGCCGGGCCAAGACATCCGCTTCTCTTACAAGAAGATGGACGCCTCTTGGAACTTCATCAACAAGATCTGGAACGCCAGCCGGTATGTGATCATGAACCTCGGTGACATGCCGGCGCCACAACTGCCGGACCAAAGCAAGTGGGACCTGGCCGACCGCTGGATCCTGAGCCGCTTGAACACGACCGTCAAGGACGTTACCGCCAAGTTCGAGAAGTTTGAATTCGGGGAAGCTGGCCGTGACCTATACAACTTCATTTGGAACGACTTCTGTGACTGGTACATCGAAATGACCAAGGAGAAGTTGACCAACGGGACTGACGAAGAAAAGGACGCCACCAAGAACATCTTGGGTTACGTCTTAGACCAGGCCCTGAAGCTGATCCACCCAATCATGCCGTTCGTAACTGAAAAGCTGTGGCAGGCAATGCCCCACGATGGTCAATCGATCATGGTAGCGGACTACCCGGTTGAACACGCCGAACTGGCCAACCAAAAGGCCGAAGGGGAAATGGAAGACCTGATCGAACTGATCAAGGCCGTTCGTAACATCCGGAACCAAGCGGGCGCCCCAATGTCGTCACCGGTTAAAATGATGATTAAGGTGGATGATCAGGCCCACGCCGCCGTCTTCAACGAAAACCGGGATTACCTTGACCGCTTCTGCCACCCGTCAGACCTAACGATTGCCACCGAAGTCGACGTGCCGAAGCTGGCGATGAGTGGGATCTTGGCCGGCGCCACGGTTTACATCCCGATGGCCGAACTGGTGGACCTGGACGAAGAACGGGCCCGGATGGAAAAGGAAATTACCAAGCTAGAAAAAGAGGTTGCTCGTTCAACCAAGAAGCTGGGGAACGAAAATTTCGTCAACAGCGCCCCTGAACAGGTGGTGGCCAAGGAACGGGCCAAGGCCGAAGAGTGGCAACAAAAGTTAGCGAGCGCCAAGGAACGCTTGGCGAGCCTGCAAGAAGGCTAAAGTGAGTGTGACCCAACCTTCTCAGCGGACCACGTTATCCGTCATAGTTAAGAATGAGATGAGGGGTTGGGAAAGTTTTCCCAGCCCCTTTAATGAAAAGGGAAAATAATGGAAGAGATTACAACTTACGACCAGGCCCTAGCCTTCATTCACGGCCGGACCCGGTTCAAAAAAATTCCGACCCTCAAAAGAATGCGCCTCTTTTTGGAGCGGCTCGGCAACCCCCAAGAGGGCCTGAACATGATCCACATCACCGGGACCAACGGTAAGGGGTCGACGGTGGCGATGACTAGGGACATTTTGGGCGCCAGTGGCCTGCGCGTGGGGACCTTCACATCGCCCTTCATTACCTGCTACAATGAACGGATGGCCATCGATGGGCAGCCAATTAGTGACGAAGATTTGACCCGGATCGCTAACCGGGTCGCCAAGGTGGCGACGGTGTTAGACCAGGAGCTAACGGAGGGCGGGCCGACTGAGTTTGAAATCGGTACGGCGATTATGTTTTGCTATATGAATGAGCAACGTCCCGACCTGGTCATTTTAGAGGTGGGGATTGGGGGCAAGTGGGATTCAACCAACGTGATCGAAGCCCCCTTGGTAACGGCGATTACGACCGTCGGTTACGACCACATGCGCTACCTGGGCGACACCTATGAACAGATCGCTAGCCACAAGGCGGGAATCATCAAGGAGGGGGCGCCGCTAGTCATTGGTCACCTCCCGACCAGTGCCCGGGAAGTGGTGGCCCAAGTGGCTAAAGCTCACCACACTAAATTGTATGAGCTTGGGACCGACTTTGACGCACCAAACGTCACTCCCCACGCCCTGTACCCAACCGTTTCATACTCGGGGCTAGGGCTACACCGGGCCCAGTTTAAGTTGGGCCTGGCCGGCGACTACCAGGTGGCAAACGCTGCCGTGGCGATCACGGTTAGCCAATTGGCCTTAGTCGCTCTGGGGCTACCGGTGCTAGCCAAGGACGTCAGGCGGGGCTTAGAAGAAAGTGACTGGCCGGCCCGGATGGAAGTAGTTAACGATGAACCACTGATGATTTTAGACGGGGCCCATAACCTGCCGGGGGTGCAGGCGCTCGTGCAAACGATCAAGGACGACTTTTTTGATCGGCAGGTCTACTTGGAAGTGGCGATCCTGGCCGATAAGCAGTATGAACTGATGCTGGGCGAATTAGCGAGCCTGGCCAACGTTCACTTGCTGGTGACTCACTTTGCCGGGCCGGCAGCGAGCCGCCCCAGTGCGGACCTAGGATTGGCCGTTAAGGAACTGGCGACCCGCTACCCGGTGGAATACGTCTCTAACTGGCAGCTGGGGATCGCCCGGCTGGCCCAAGAGGCCCAGGGTGACGACGTAATCATCATCACCGGCTCCTTGTACTTTGTTTCCGAAGTTCGCCAATTTTTATTAGACTAATTTCGTTAAAATAAACCTCCTCACCGTACTTAGATGGTGAGGAGGTTTTAATATGCTAAAACAACAATTACAATTCCCGCTTTACCACCAGACGATTCACGAGGCCTTGCCGGATCCCGACTTGGCCCAGTATTTTTTGGACCGCTTCCCAACTCCCCGGGCGCTACATAACATCACGGCCGAAGAAGAAGAGGAGTTGACCGAATACGACCAACAAGCCTTTAAACCACTGCTGGCGGCGGTTAACCTGGGGACGATGGCGGTACGATCACCCCACGATCTCTACGGGCAGGCGGCCTCGTCGACCTCGGTGGGGACGACGCTGATCGACGAGTTTGCCGGCGAAGAACAGGAAATGGTGGTGGCAATGTGTACCGACGTCCACAATAAAATCATCGCCACCAAGCGGCTCTTCATTGGCGGGACCAGTGAGTGTTCCACTTATCCTAATCAGGTGTTCCGCTTCGCCATTAAAACCGGGGCGCACGGGGTGATCTTGGCCCACAACCACCCATCCGGTTCTCCGGCCCCTTCAACGGCCGATATGATCTTTATTAAACGGATGGAAGAAGCCGGTAAATTAATTGGCATCGCCCTGATTGACGCCCTCGTGGTGGGCAGAAGGGATTACTATAGTTGGCGCGAGGCCCGTCAAGAAGAGGAAGAAACCGATTGGTGAAATCTTAAATAATCGTTAACGCTCTAGGGCGGATCTGTCAATTTCCGGGCCATTATAGTATAGTAGGGTCTGTTAATCTAACGTTTGGCTATGGTATAATATCGGCGATATGGATTACCACAAAAGAACGTATTAAACGTACAAACGAAGGGAAGAAACAGATTGCCATTAGGATTTGGAACTAAAAATATTGGTATCGACCTCGGAACTGCCAATACAATTGTTTACATTGATGGAAAGGGCATTGTCTTGCGGGAACCGTCCGTGGTTGCACGTAAGAAGGGTACCGGCGAAGTAATTTCCGTTGGGTCCGAAGCTCGGGACATGATTGGGCGGACCCCGGCAAGTATCATTGCCATCCGGCCAATGAAAGATGGGGTCATTGCCGATTATGACACCACCGTTGCCATGATGAAGTACTACATGGACAAGGCGCTGGGCAACAACGGCGGCAAGCCATACGTAATGGTTTGTGTCCCAAGTGGGATCACCGAAGTTGAAAAGCGGGCCGTGGTTGACGCAACCCGGGTTGCCGGGGCGCGTGATGCTTACGTTATCGAAGAACCATACGCTGCTGCTATTGGGGCTGGCCTGCCAGTCATGGATCCGACCGGTTCAATGGTGGTTGATATTGGTGGTGGGACGACGGACGTGGCGACGATTTCCTTAGGGGGCATCGTATCCAGTCGTTCAATTCGGATGGCTGGTGACAAGATGAACGACGCCATTGCCCAATTTGTCCGCCAAAACAAGAGCCTCTTGATTGGGGAACGGACGGCCGAAAAGTTGAAGTGGGACATTGGTTCTGCCTCCTTGGACGCTGCCAAGGAAATGGGGACAACCGAAGTGCGTGGTCGGGACCTGATTACTGGGTTACCGAAGACGATGGAGGTTTCCGCCTTGGACGTTTCCGAAGCTCTTCAAGATGTGGTCAACGAAATTATCGCCGCTATCAAGGGGACGTTGGAAGAAACGTCACCTGAAATTGCCGCTGACGTTATCGACCACGGGATTGTGCTGACTGGTGGGGGCGCTTTATTGAAGCACTTGCCAGAAGTGATTGCGGAAGCGACCAAGGTGCCGGTCTTTATTGCCAACGATCCACTGGATTGTGTGGCCATCGGGACTGGGGAATCCTTGAAGAGCATCGACGCCATGCGCAAAAAGAAGTAACGGATTTCATTGATAAATCACCAACGAGAAATCGTGAAACGGGCGGGGCTGGTTGCAAAACAATGTTTTTGCCCAGCCCCGTTCATCGTTCTCGGGGGCTAAAGAGGAGCTTTCTTCCATGCAAAAGTTTTTTTCAAACCGTCGCCTAGTTATTTTAGTGGTGATTCTCGTGGTCTGCTTTGGCTTGATGGCCGGTTCCGTGGCCTTACGGAACCGGCGGAGCACGCCGCCTTTGATCCAGCAGTTTGGTGATGACATTGTCGGGATTGCCGGTAGCGTGGTAACCTACCCGGCTAACATCATCCAGGGGGGGCTGTCCAACGTTAACGAGTTAATGAATACCTACTCGGAAAACAAGGAGCTCAAGCAACAGGTTACGGAATTAGCCCAAGTTAAGGTTAGGGACCAAACCCTAGCCAAGGAAAATAAGCAGTTAAAGGCGGAACTAAAGGTAAAGTCCTCTTTGACTGAGTACTCAACCATTGCCGCCTCCGTTTTAAGCCGGGACCCGTCGTCTTGGCAGGCCCAGTTAGTGATCAATAAGGGTTCCTCGGCCGGAATTAAAAAGAACATGCCGGTCTTATCCGGTGGGGGCTTGGTCGGCCGGGTTTCTCAAGTTAACAAGACCAACAGTATTGTTGAGTTGCTTAGTGATACTAGTGAATCATCGAACCGCTTTGCCATTACGATTCAAGGTACTAACGGTAAGACGGATAACGGGATCATCACTGGCTACAACTCGTCAACCAACCAGTTGATCATGGGGCAAGTAACTTCCAAGGCCAAGATCAAGAAGGGGACCTCGGTGACGACCTCTGGATTAGGGGGAATCACGCCAAAGGGACTCTACGTCGGTAAGGTGGCTAAGATCGGAACGGATGATTACGGGCTGGCTCAAAAGGTTTACATCACCCCGGCCACGAACTTCAACGAGATCAACATTGTGACCGTCGCCAAGCTTGATGATTAAGTAGGGAGGGTTACCATGTACCGATTATCACGTCTGAGGTTCCTGTTCCCGCTTGGCCTATTTATTTGTTTTTTCCTGGATGGCTCACTGAGCAAGATCTTTGCCAACCAGTTCTTCAGCTACCCCTACTTAATGGTTAGCCAACTGGTTGTTTTGTGGCTGATCTTCGGGGCCTTTTTTGAAGAGGATATCCAAATTCCCCTGACTGGCTTTGCCGTTGCAGCGGGGATCTGTGCGGACCTTTACTACTCGGGGATTCTAGGGTTGTTTATGTTCTTATACCCGGCCATCGTGATGTTTGCCCGGGCCCTCAACCGCTACTACAACCCGTCGTTTTTATCCCATATTTTAATTTTCTTTGTTTCAATCGCCCTGCTGGAGTTGCTCAACTATTGGGCATACTACTTGGTGGGGGTGACCCGGGTGGGCTTTGCCGGTTTCTTGTTGGATACCCTTGGCCCAACCTTGGCCCTGAACCTGGTCTACTTCATCTTGTTGTATTGGCCGGTTCACCGCCTCTACCAACGGGCGCTTGGGGAGCAACATTAGAATCGATGAGAAAAATTTAATTTTTCGGCCAGAACTGTTGACAAGAAAATCAAATCTAGTTAAGATACTTACAACATTAACAACGACATTGAGCAGATTAGTAGAACGATGCGTGCTATCAGCGAGTAACCGGTGGTGGGAAGGTTACAGTACTCCCGTTCGAATCACAACTGTGAGTTGGCCACTGACCAAAAGGTGGTCCGGGGAAGCCCGTTAGCGCGCAAAGTTTACAATTCGTGAACTTACTGAGGTCGTCTTCCGTGAGGGGGCGACAAGATGAGGTGGAACCGCGGCAACGCCCTCTTAGCCAAGTGGCTAGGAGGGCGTTTTGTCTTTTGTAAACTTGCTGAGGTTACCAGTGTGAGCTGGTAATGAACTGGGGTGGAACCACGTTAAGGCGTCCCCTTGAATCACCACGATTCAAGGGGCGTTTTTTATTAATTTGCTTAATGGGGGAAGACAAAGGAGGATCAACCATGTCGTTTAAATACATCATGGAAATTTTACCATCGTTATTTCAGGGTGCAGGATTAACCCTGCAACTCTTCTTTTGGACCCTAATTGGCTCCTTGCCATTGGGGATCATCGTCAGTCTGGGCTTAACTTCTAAGATCAGGCCGCTCAAGTGGGTCTTGGAAATGTACGTCTGGCTGATGCGGGGGACCCCGTTGCTGCTGCAATTAATCTTCGTCTTTTACGGCCTGCCAATCATCGGAATCGTTTTCCAACGTTACGATGCCGCCTTGGTGGCCTTTATCTTAAACTACGCCGCTTACTTCGCCGAAATCTTCCGGGGTGGGTTGCAATCAATTAGCCAGGGCCAATACGAAGGGGCCCGGGTGTTGCGCCTGTCATACTGGCAAACGGTCAGGAAGATCGTGATTCCACAAGTGGTCAAGATTGTAATCCCGTCAATCGGAAACGAAGTCATCAACTTGATCAAGGATTCCTCCTTGGTATACGTAATCGGGTTAGGCGACTTGCTGCGGGCCGGGAACGTTGCCACCTCACGTGACGTTACCTTAGTGCCACTCCTCTTGGTTGGGTTAATCTACCTGCTGATGGTCGGGGTCTGCACGGTCATTCTGCGCTGGGTTGAAAAGCGGTACTCATACTACAAGTAATCGGGGGGATTGAGATGTTAGAAATTAAAGACCTAAAAAAGAGTTTTGACGGGCGTCAGATTTTAAACGGGGTTGACCTGACGGTGGAAGACGGTGAAATCCTCAGTATCGTTGGTCCATCCGGGGCCGGGAAGACGACCCTGTTGCGTTGCATCACCGGGTTAGAGAGTGCCGACAGTGGGACCTTTTTAATTGACGGGCAACCGTTCGACCCCCAGGGAACCGAGGAAAGCGACGCCGTGATCGGGGTGGTCTTCCAAGACTTCAACCTCTTCCCCCACTTATCGGTGCTGGAAAACATCACCTTGGCGCCAACGATGGTTCTAAAGCAAAGTAAAGACGAGGCCAATAAGAAGGCGGCCGAATTGTTAGAAGAACTGGGCTTGACCGGTCTCGGTGACCACTACCCGTTCCAATTGTCCGGGGGGCAAAAGCAGCGGGTCGCCATCGCGCGGGCCCTGGCGATGAACTCACGGATCCTGTGTTATGACGAACCAACTAGTGCTTTGGACCCGAACCTGCGTGATGAAGTGGCCAACCTCCTCTTGTCACTGAAAAAGGAGGGGATGACCCAGTTAGTTGTTACCCACGACATGGATTTTGCCGAAAAGATTGCCGACAAGATCTTGAAGGTGCAAGCCTTAGACGCCAGAAAGTAGAAAGGGAGCAGTGGGATGAAACGACTGAAATACTTATTTGTCTTGGTCCTGCTTGTCATTCCGGCTGTCCTCTTGAGCGGTTGTGAGAGTGTGACCCGGCGGGCCGACACCCAGGATACCTGGTCGCGGATTGAAAAGCGGGGGAAGGTAATCGTCGGCTTGGACGATTCCTTTGTGCCGATGGGCTTCCGGGAACGGGACGGGAAGTTGGTTGGGTACGACATCGACTTAGCCAAGGCCGTTTTCAAGCAGTACGGGATTAAGGTGGACTTCCAGACGATTGACTGGTCAATGAAGGAAACCGAACTGAAAAACGGGACGATTGACCTGATTTGGAACGGGTACTCGATGACGCCGGAACGGGCCAAGCAAGTAGCCTTTTCCAGGCCTTACCTCTTAAACCGCCAGGTACTGGTCACCAAGAAAAAGGACCACATTAATAACTTTAACGACATGAAGGGGAAGGTGTTAGGGGTACAAAACGGGTCGACCGGGATGACCGACCTGGATGAATACCCGAAACTGTTAAAAGACAAGATTAAGGGCAAGAGCCCGATCCTGTACAATACCTTCCCGAACGCCTTTATCGATTTAAACGCTAACCGGATCCAGGGGATCTTGATGGATGAAGTCTACGCCAACTACTACATCCAACACCAAGCAAACGCCAAGTCCTATTCAACGTACATTAGTAACAAGATGGGCGCCGATTACTTTGCCGTTGGGATGCGCAAGGGGGACAAGACCCTGAAAAAGAAGGTTAACGAAGGGCTCAAGCGCCTCCAAGAAGACGGCCAGCTTAAAAAGATCAATGAGAAGTGGTTCGGCAAGGCCTCGAACTTCTTGGGCCCGGTTAATTACAAGATCAAGTAGGTTGTAATTTAACTGGTAATCACGTATCATTTGAAACGGATCAATAAGAAGACGAAAGTGGGAAATAACCAAGCCGGTCGCCTGGAGGGGCGGTCGTAAGCCACTACAGCACGTAGCGGTTGGGTCCGCACTTGGACACGCGGGCGTTGGTTAGTGCTTACGTTTTCTGTCGAGTATTCGGAAATACAGTAAGGGGCTGGGAGAAAACACGGTTTTCTCCCGGCCTCGTTTTGCTTAGGAAAGGAAGAATAATCCTTGGACATTCAATTAACCACCGGGGTTGATTTGCACATTATTGCCACCAAGCAGTTTAAGGTGACCCGGATTTTGGTGAACTTTGCGACCGAGCAGCGCCAAATTTCACCGAGTGCCCGGAACTTGGTGGCGAACCTGTTGGTAACCTCGTCGGCCAAGTACCGCACCCAAACGGTGTTAGCCCGCCACTTAAACGACCTGTACGGAGCCTCGTTGAGCGGCTACGTGAGCCGGGTTGGCTTGGCCCACACCGTCCGACTCAAGCTAGCGCTGATTAATGATCAGGCAGCCAAGGCCCCCCTGTTTGAACGGGGGAGTGCCCTTTTAAAGGAGCTATTATTTAACCCCCTGGCCGAAAACGGCGCCTTTGATGCGGAAACCTACCGCCTACAGCAAGCCAACACGATTGGGAACTTGCAATCTTGGGACGATGACAAGCGTTTTTACGCCCTTAAGCGTCTGCAACAAACCTACTTTACAGAGGGGGCTGAGTTGCGCCGCCCGGCCAGCGGGACGGTTGCGGAGGTCCAAAATATAACTAGTCAGCAAACCTACCAGGCCTACCAAGAAATGCTGGCCCACGACAAGATTGACATCGTGGTGGTGGGGGACGTTGACGAAGCGGCCGTGTGTCAGGCCATGCGTGCGTTGGACTTTTCCCCGCGCCAATCTCCCCTGCACCAAAGCCTCTTGTACCACCAAGCGGCCCGCCAAACACCAGCCTTTGCAACTGAGGTTCAGCCACTGGCCCAGGCTAAGTTGGACCTGGCCTACCACCTGCCCGCTTACTACCGGCAGGACAACTACCTAACGGCGATCGTTTTAAACGGCCTGCTCGGGGGCACCCCGTACTCACTGCTGTTTACCAACGTGCGGGAGAAGGCTAGCTTGGCTTATTACGCCACCAGTTCGCTGCGGGCCTTTAGCGGCGAGATTTTGGTTGAAACCGGGATTAACCCGGCCGATCAAACGCAGGCGTGGGCGCTGATCGAACAACAGGTGGCCGACCTGGCGGCGGGTAAGTTTAACGACGCCCAGTTCCAGCGGGTCAAGGAGGGATTGGTGAACCAATACGTGACGGGGCTAGATAACCCCAACGTCTTGGCCCAAGCTCGCTTGATCACCGCCTTAATGGGCCTCGAGCCGTCGCAAAAGGTGGCAGAGGGGCTCCGGGCGGTTACCAAAGAGGAAGTGGCCAACTTAGCGGCCCAGATGACACTAGAGGCCGTCTTTTTACTCGACGGGAAGGGAGGAGAAACCGATGGAGAAGCTTGATTACCCTGCTTACGGGCGGGAACTCTATAAAACGACCCTCGCTAACGGCTTGAAGATTAACCTGTTGCCAATGCCGGATTACCACAAAACCTACGCGATCTTAACGACCGATTTCGGTTCGGTTGATAACACCTTTGTTATCGATGGTCAGCAACAAACGGTACCCAACGGGGTGGCCCACTTCTTAGAACACAAGCTGTTTGAAAAGGCCGATCACGATGCCTTTGACCTCTTCGGAGCGCTGGGGGCCGACGCCAACGCCTTTACCAGTTTTACCCAGACCAGCTACCTCTTTTCGACCACCGCGCACCTTCATGAGAGCCTGGACGTTTTGCTGGACTTTGTGTTTGACCCCTACTTCACCGAACAAACGGTGGACAAGGAAAAGGGGATCATCGGCCAGGAAATTCGGATGTACGCTGACAGTCCGGATAACCGGCTGTACATGGGGACCCTGGGGAATCTGTACCCGGAGGACCCGGTTAAAATTGACATCGCCGGGAGTGAGGATTCGATTGCCAAGATTACCCCGGAGTTGCTGTACCAGATCCACCGGACCTTTTACCAACCCGGTAACATGAACCTGTTTGTGGTCGGTAACTTGGACCCGGACCGGGTAGTTGAATGGGTACAAGCTAACCAGACCCTGGCCAACTGGCCGGCGGCGCCCCTACCAGTCCACACCTTTGCCCCGGTGGACCCCCAGGCAAACGACGTCGTTCCTTTTGCGACCTTAGAGATGCCAGTGGCCCGGCCCAAGGCGATGATTGGCCTGCGGGGGATTAGCGACTTTGAAAGTGGCCAGGAGCGCCTCCGTTTTGTTCAAGCGATCGGGATGGCGCTGGAGCTATTATTTGACGACACGTCGGAAAACTACCTGCGGATGTACAACGAAGAGGTCTTAGACGACTCCTTTGGTTTCGGGTTGGAGATTGAACGTGGGTTCCACTTTGCCACCTTTGCGAGCGAAACCAACCGGCCCGAGGCCTTTGCCGATGCGATTATCGACATTTTAAGGCGGGCACCCGGCGAACTCGACGCTGCAAGGGACCAGTTTGAAGCGATTAAGCGGGGACAAGTGGGCCGCCTAGTCGCTTGCCTGGACTCACCAGAACAGATTGCCAACCGCTTTTCCGGCCACCTCTTTGATCAGGCCACGATCTTCGATGAATTGGCGTCGCTGGAGTCAATTACCTTCGCTGACCTGCAAAACGCAGTCGCCCAGTTAATTGTCCCGCAACGACTAAGTGCCTTTTTCGTCCTTCCGGAGGGGAAGCAAGAAGTTTAAACTTTATTATGATTTACGGGCAAGCCCAGCAATTTCAAGAGAGTATGCTATACTTGGTAACTGTTAATACTGTAAAAAAGAATGAGGAATTAGGTAATGAGTGAAAACGAAGAAAGAGTCAACGTCGGCAAAAAGCTGCGGGAGGCACGGGAGAAAAAGGGGTTAACGCTTGATGACTTACAACAAGCCACCAAAATTCAAAAGCGCTACCTGATCGCCATTGAAGACGAAAAGTTTGACGAATTACCGGGGGATTTTTACGTCCGGGCCTTTGTTAAACAATACGCTGACACGGTGGGGTTAGACGGTAATACCCTTTTAAAGGATTACGACGACGATCTGCCGCAAACCAAGACAGCCGAGTATTCTAACCACCTTGCCCAAGCGGTGGAAACCCGGACTGGCAACCGCCAACCAACCGTTGACCGGGTTGACCGGGCGCGCCGTTACTTACCAACCGTGATCATTGCGGTGGTGGTAGTAATTATTTTGGGGGCGATTTGGGCAACGGCGATCGTTCGGAACCGCCAGGACGCCGCTACCAAGATCGATTCCAGCTCCGTGTCGGTTTCCGGGGAATCGTCGAAAAAGTCGTCCTCCTCTAGCTCCAGTTCCAAGTCTTCCAGCTCGTCTAGCAAGGCTGCTAAGCTGGAATTCACCGCTGCGAACCGGACGACTTCTTCCGTCACCCTTTCAACTACCAGTAGTCTGACCAAGGATACCGACATGACGATTAAGGCCAGCGGTCAAGCCTGGACTAGCGTGACGGTTGATGGGACTAGCAAACTTTCTAAGACCCTGACGGCTAATTCGACGTCAACGGTTTCCCTGCCCAAGGGTGCCCAAACCGTGGTCTTGACCCTGGGGAACGCAAGCGCAACGACGGTTAAGATCGGCGACCAAACCCTAGACCTGACTGACAGCGGTAAGTACGCCAACACCCGGACGGTGACGATTAAGTTTGGGGCGACGACGACCGCTAGTTCCAGTGCTAGTTCAACTTCAACTAGTGCGGCTAGTTCCAGTGTCGCAACCACGACGAACTCAACGTCAACGACGGCGACGACTAACACTTCCACCCAATCTTCATCGACGCGCTAAAGGAGTTAATTTGCAATGAATTTACCAAATAAGCTGACCGTGGTCCGCTTAATTGTGATCCCATTTTTCCTGATGCTGATGGTGATCCCCTTCCACTGGGGTGTCGTCACCTTTTTGGGGGCCACCATCCCGGTGAGCCAATTGATTGCGGCGATCCTGTTTATCGCAGCGACGATCACCGATAACCTCGATGGTCAAATCGCCCGCCGCCAGCACCTGGTTACGAACTTCGGTAAGTTTACCGACCCGCTGGCCGATAAGCTCTTGGTCATGACGGCCTTCATCGTCATGACGGGGTCCGGGGTGGTACCGGCCTGGGTCACGACGATTATTATCTGGCGTGAACTAGCCGTGACCGGCTTACGCTTATTGATCGTGGAACAAAACGGTCAGGTCCTAGCCGCCAAGATGCCGGGTAAGATCAAGACGACGACGCAGTTTATCGCGATCATCTTCTTGTTATTAAACAACGTGATCTTTGCCATGTGGGGAATTCCCTTCGGCCAAATCATGCTCTACATCTGCTTATTCTTCACGGTGTACTCCGGGGTGGATTACTTCGTGAAGGGCCGCGGCGTCTTTGCCGACGGGTTCAAATAATTTTTCGGGGACGAGACCAATTTGGTTCGTCCCTTTTTGCCATTTTGCCGTATTTATTGATTAAGGGGGAACCGCCATGCAAGCGGAAATTATTTCTGTCGGAACCGAAATCATTTTGGGTCAAATCACCAACACCAACGCCCGCTACCTCGCCGACCGGTTGCGCCAGTTGGCAATTGAGGCCCCGTGGCAAACCAACGTTGATGATGACCCCGCCCGCATCAAGCAAGCCCTTGCAACCGCCAAGGAACGTGCCAATCTGATCTTTATTTGTGGCGGACTAGGCCCGACCGAAGACGACCGGACGATGGCGGCGGTGGGGGACTACTTGGGGCGCCAACTACGGCTCGATGAAGACTACTGGCAACAGATCAAGGCCCAACTGGAGGCCCGGTCGATTTCCGCGACCGTGAGCCCGGAAAACATCCGCCAGGCCTACTACTTAGCGGGGGGGACCCCGCTGTCTAACCCTACTGGCCTCGCCCTCGGGGTCTATTTAAAAGACGGCGCCCATACCTACGTCGTTTTACCGGGGCCACCGCACGAATTTAAGCCAATGGTTGACCAATCCCTCTTGCCGCACCTAAAGGCGGACTTCGGAAAGGGCCACAAGACTTACTCCGCCCTTTTGCACTTCGTTGGCCGCCCGGAGTCGCTACTAATGCAAGAGCTGGCCTCGCTGGGGCTTGACGAACGCCTAGTGGTGACCTCTTACGTCCAACCTGATGAAATTCAGGTCCGGGTGACACTCCATGACGTGGCTAAAGAAGAAGCGACTTCCTTATTGGAGCAGGCCATCGCCAAGATCGCCCGACAAGAGGCGGACTACTACATTGGCCGGGGCGCCGGGGTCAGCATGGCCAGCCAGCTGGTGGCCCTCTTAAAGGAAAAGGGGCTTAAGATTACCGGGGCCGAAAGTCTAACCGGGGGCCTTTTTCAAGCCACCCTGTGCTCGGTGGCGGGGGCCAGCGAGGTCTTTGACGGCGGTTTTGTCACCTACGCGGCCTCGGCCAAGGAACAACTGCTCGGCGTTCCGGTTGAAACGGTGCGCCAATACGGGGTGGTTTCGAAGCAAACGGCGGAGGCAATGGCGAGTGGCTGCCAACAAAAAATGGGCGTTGACGTGGGTCTTTCCTTCACTGGGGTGGCCGGACCGGATGACTTAGAGGGCCACCCGGCCGGCACCGTATGGCTCGGCCTGGCGATCAAGGGACGCCCCGTCGAAAGCCACCTCCTCCGCTTGCCGGGGCAAACACGCCAGTTCGTCCGCCAGCAAAGCGTCCAGGAGGGGATGCGCCTGGCCTACAACGCCCTGCGGTAACTTTCCGAACCCCTGTTCGACTTTTTGCTTGTCTTTTACAAAGAACCTGATAGAATGATTAAAGACACCTACGGATCAAAGGAGGAACACAAGTTGGCAGATCAACGAAAAGCAGCCTTAGATAACGCCCTGCGTAAGATTGAAAAGAATTTTGGGAAGGGTTCGATCATGCGGATGGGTGACGCCGCCGACACCAAGATTGCAACCATTTCCAGTGGCTCCTTAGCCATTGACGAAGCCCTCGGTGTAGGGGGGTACCCACGGGGCCGAATCATTGAAATGTACGGTCCGGAAAGTTCCGGGAAGACGACCGTCGCTCTCCACGCCGTCGCTGAAGTGCAACGCCGTGGGGGGACGGCCGCCTACATCGACGCCGAAAACGCCCTCGATCCCCAGTACGCTACCGCCCTGGGGGTTCAAATTAACGACTTGCTCTTGTCCCAACCAGACACCGGTGAACAGGGGTTGGAAATTGCCGACGCCCTGATCGCTTCGGGAGCCGTCGACATCGTGGTGGTTGACTCCGTGGCCGCCCTGGTTCCCCGGGCCGAAATCGAAGGGGAAATGGGGGACACCCACGTGGGGTTACAGGCCCGCTTGATGTCCCAAGCCCTGCGGAAGCTTTCCGGGGAAATCAACAAGACCAAGACGATCGCCATCTTCATCAACCAAATCCGGGAAAAGGTGGGGGTGATGTTTGGGAACCCGGAAACCACCCCTGGTGGTCGGGCCCTGAAGTTCTACTCAACCATTCGGATGGAAATCCGACGCGGTGAACAACTGAAGAACGGGACCGATGTGATCGGGAACCGGGCCAAGATTAAGGTCGTGAAGAACAAGGTGGCACCGCCGTTCCGCAAGGCCGAAGTAGACATCATGTATGGGGAAGGGATCTCCAAGACGGGGGAACTGCTCGATATGGCCGTCGAAAAGGACCTGGTCAACAAGTCCGGGGCCTGGTATTCTTATGGCAACGAACGGATTGGCCAAGGGCGTGAAAACGCCAAGCAGTGGTTTGCGGACCACGAAGACGCCATGAACGAGCTGATGAACAAGGTGCGGGTGGCCTACGGGATGGAACCGGACGAAGCGCCGGCCGCCAAGGAAGGCGAACCGCAACAAGAAACGATTGAAGAAGCGTCGAGTGACAAATAATGGACAAGGGGCTAGGAGAAAACCGTCTTTTCTCCTAGCCCCTTGCTGTATTCCGTAATGGTAGGTAGAAAACGAGGTCAGCCATGTCACCTAAGCAGGCTGTTGAATTTGTTTTTTAACTATTACACAGATAACGTGCTCCCCAACCACAGGCCTAGTATCTAAGTACGGCTGAAGAACGCTGCGTGCCGCAACAACCTTCATCCTAGCTTAGCCCAACGGCCTGTCGAGGAGGTTGGTTCGCACTTCCTTTTCTTTCCAAATCTCAGCGAAGTTGATTGACACCCCATGGCGGGACGCTTAAAATTATTTTGTATGTGAATTTTTTTTGCATTACTTAAAATTAATCAAACTTTTGAACCAACAAGTCAATAGTTGATAGGAAGGTGAACTGATGAATGCAATCAGCTTATTAATCGCCGCTGTCGCTATTGTTGTCGGTCTAATTGCCGGTTACGTGGGTAGGAAAATCGTTTTCGAACAACGATTAACCCAGGCGAAGGAAACCGCCGCGGGGATTATTGCAACTGCCCAAAAGGAGGCGGCGACGGCGAAAAAGGAGGCCATTTTAGAGGCCCGAGAAGAAAGCCATCGCTACCGGGAAGGCGTGGAACAAGAACTCAAGGACCGTCGTAGTGAGGTCCAAAAACAAGAAGAGCGCTTGCTCCAACGCGAAGCAACCCTTGACCGCAAGGACACCAGTCTGGAGAACCGCGAAACTACGATCAGCGCCCGGGAACGGAAGCTCGATCAAAAGACGGAGCAGATTCAAAAGCGTCAACAACAGGCAGCGGATTTAGTCGAGCAGCGCCAAGCCGAGCTCGAAAGGGTCGCCCAGCTATCACACGAAGAGGCCAAAAAACGGCTCCTTTCGCAACTAAAAGAAGAGTTGCAAAGTGAACGGGAAACGATGATTCGGCAAAGCGAACAAGAAGCCGAATTAACGGCGGAAAAGAACGCCAAGGACTTAATCGTGGCCGCAATTCAACGCTCAGCCGCGGATATGGTTCAAGAAACCACCGTGACCGTAGTAACCCTCCCCAATGACGACATGAAGGGGCGGATCATTGGGCGCGAGGGCCGTAACATTCGGACCTTAGAAACCCTGACCGGGATCGACCTGATCATCGATGACACGCCGGAAGCAGTCGTCTTATCCGGGTTTGACCCGGTACGGCGTGAGATTGCCAAGATGGCCCTGGAGCGCTTGATCCAAGACGGCCGGATTCACCCGGCCCGGATTGAGGAGGCGGTTGAACGGGCCCGCAAGGACATGGATACCCAGCTGCGTGAAGTCGGGGAGCAAACGGCCTTTGACCTAGGCCTGCACACCATGCACCCGGACCTGATTAAGACGGTCGGGCGAATGAAGTACCGGACCAGTTACGGTCAAAACGTCTTACAGCACTCAATTGAAGTCGCCAAGTTAGCGGGGATCATGGCCTCTGAGCTCGGTGAAGACGTGACCCTCGCTAAGCGGGCCGGCCTCCTGCACGACATTGGTAAGGCCATCGACCACGAAGTTGATGGTTCCCACGTTGAACTAGGGGTGGAACTAACCCGCAAGTACAAGGAGAACAAGGTCGTTATTAACACGATCGCATCTCACCATGGCGACGTGGCGCCAACCTCGATCATTGCCGTCCTGGTTCAGGCTGCCGATGCCGTTTCCGGGGCCCGTCCTGGTGCCCGTAGTGAGTCGTTGGAACAATATATTCAACGACTCAAGAAGCTAGAGGAGTTGGCCAACCAAAATAGCGGCGTTGATCATTCGTACGCTATCCAGGCTGGCCGCGAGATTCGCGTGATTGTCAAACCAACCAAGGTTTCCGATAAGCAAGCGGTCACCTTGGCCCACGACCTCAAGCAAGAGATTGAAAAGCAACTTGAATACCCAGGGCACATTAAGGTGACGGTAATTCGGGAAACCCGGGCCATCGATTATGCCAAGTAGAGATAGGAGAGCCGCAGCATTGCTTGCGGCTCTTTTGTTCTCTTCTAAGAGAAAATGATAGAATGAAAGCAGTAATTAAAAAGGGGTGGCAGTGTGGCAAGTAAACAAACGCCGATGATGGAACAGTACCAACGGGTCAAGGATCAGTACCCGGATGCTTTTTTGTTTTACCGCTTGGGCGACTTTTACGAGATGTTTAACGAGGATGCCGTTAAGGGGGCCCAGTTACTGGAACTGACCCTAACGTCACGTAGCAAGAGCAAGGATAACCCGATCCCGATGTGTGGGGTACCCCACCGGGCGGTCGATAACTACGTTGATATCCTAATCGATAAGGGTTACAAGGTAGCGATTTGCGAGCAAATGGAGGACCCCAAGACGACCAAGGGGATGGTTAAGCGGGAAGTTACCCGGCTAGTAACCCCGGGGACGACGATGGACCTAGCGGGAGACGCCGCCCGGCAAAATAACTACCTAACGGCGCTCAAACAAGAGCAAGGCGGCTACAACCTGGCGTACGCCGACCTGTCAACCGGGGAGTTAAAGGTCACTAAGGTGTCAAACGAGGTCGCCGCCATTAACGAATTAGTTAACCTGCAAACGCGGGAGGTGGTCACCGAACCGGAAGTTTCAGCGAGCCTGCTTGACCAACTGACCAAGCGCAACATTTTACGTTCAACGCAAGGGCAAGTGGTGAACCAAGCCGAGGTGGCCTACTTGAGCCAAGACCTCACGGACGCCGGGCAACGAGACGTGGTCGCCTTATTGGTTTCCTACCTGTTAACGACGCAAAAACGCTCCCTGGCCCACCTACAACGGGCGGTGGCCTACCAACTCTCTTCCTTTATGAAGATTGACCACCGTTCCAAGGTGAACCTGGAGTTGACCACCAACTTGCGCTCGGGCAAGCGGCAGGGGACGCTGGCCTGGCTCCTCGATGAGACCAAGACGGCGATGGGGTCACGACTGTTAAAGCAGTGGTTAGACCGACCGCTGTTGGACCAGGCGAAGATTGAGCGACGCTACGACCGGGTCCAGGAGCTACTCGATCACTACTTTGAGCGTCAAAACCTGCAAGAAGAATTGATCAAGGTGTACGACCTGGAGCGCTTGGCCGGTCGGGTCGCCTACGGGTCGGTGAACGGGCGTGATTTGATCCAGTTAAAGACCTCCCTGGAGCAGGTACCTAAGATTAAATACATTTTGCAGACGCTAGACGTGCCGGCCTTTGATGACCTGGAACAGGCCTTAGACCCCCTTGAGGACGTAGCGGGTCTGATTGACCGGGCAATCGCCCCGGAACCACCGATCTCGGTCACGGATGGTGGCGTTATTAGGGATGGCTATAACCACCAACTCGATGAATACCGGGGCGCCATGCAAAACGGCAAGCAGTGGATTGCCGACCTGCAAGAACAAGAACGCCGGGCGACCGGGATCAATAACTTAAAGATTGGCTACAACCACGTCTTTGGCTACTACATTGAGGTCACCAAGGCCAATATCGACAAGTTACCCGCTGACCGCTACGAAAGAAAGCAAACCCTGGTGAATGCGGAACGCTTTGCCACCCCGGAACTAAAGGAAAAGGAAAGCCTGATTTTAGGGGCGCAGGACAAGTCAACCGCCCTGGAATACGAGCTCTTCGTGAAGGTTCGAGAAGCCGTCAAAGAACAGATTGACCGCCTGCAAAAGCTGGCGGCGAACCTGGCGGCCCTAGACGTCATTCAGGCCTTCGCTAAGGTGGCCGAGGACTACCACTTTGTGCGGCCAAGCCTGAATCACGATCACCAGCTGCAGATTGAAGACGGGCGCCACCCGGTCGTGGAAAAGTTCATGGGCCACCAGGAGTACGTGCCTAACGACGTCTTGATGGGTGGCGATACCAGCATCCTGTTGATTACCGGGCCGAACATGTCTGGGAAGTCAACCTACATGCGCCAACTAGCCCTGACGGCGGTGATGGCGCAGATGGGGTGCTTCGTGCCAGCCAAGCGGGCCCAGCTGCCGATTTTTGACCAAATCTTCACCCGGATTGGGGCCGCCGATGACTTGGTATCCGGTGAATCGACCTTCATGGTGGAAATGATGGAAGCCAACAACGCCCTGCAAAACGCTACCGCCGACAGCCTGATTTTGTTTGACGAAATTGGCCGCGGTACCGCTACTTACGACGGGATGGCCTTAGCCCAGGCGATTATTGAGTTTGTGCACAACCGGGTTGGCGCCAAGACCCTGTTTTCAACCCACTACCACGAATTAACCGCCCTTGAAGGCGAACTGGACCACCTGCAAAACGTTCACGTCGGGGCGACCGAAGAAAACGGCGAGTTGGTCTTCTTGCATAAGGTAACCCCGGGACCAGCTGATAAGTCCTACGGGATCCACGTCGCTAAGTTAGCGGGGATGCCGACGCCGCTCTTAACCCGGGCCAACCAAATCCTAACCAGCCTGGAGGGGCAAGAAACGGCGGCGGTTCCTTCGCGGGGTGTCGAACCACCAGCACCGGTGATAGAACCGACGCCAGCAAAGGAGCAAACGCCGGTCAAAGAGCAAACGACCCCGTTAGTCGAGGAGAGTAGCGGTCAACTCGAATTGTTTGCCACGGCCCCGGTCGAAAAAAAGGACGGTAAGGCCGATAAACTTGCCCGACAAGTTAAGAACTTGGACCTGATGAGCATGACGCCGATGGACGTGATGAACCAGGTTTACAAGTGGCAACAGAATCTAAAGTAACAAGGAAGGGAACACGATGGGCAAGATCCATGAATTAGACAGCGTCTTAGCCGACCAGATTGCGGCCGGCGAGGTGATTGAACGCCCCGCCTCAATCGTGAAGGAATTGGCGGAAAATTCCCTGGACGCTAATAGCCACCGAATCGACATCATCGTTGAAGAAGCGGGGCTCAAGAGCGTGCGGGTGATTGACGATGGCCAGGGGATCGAAGCAGACGACGTGGCCCGGGCCTTTTTGCGCCACGCCACCAGTAAGATCGCCGATAAAGGCGACCTCTTTAAGGTGACGACGATGGGTTTTCGCGGCGAAGCCCTGCCCAGCATTGCTTCGGTAGCGGATGTCTTGTTAACCACGGCGACTGGCGGGGCGGCGGGCAGCCAGGTCCACATTAAGGGGGGCGAGATCCTCGCCCACGGCCAGGCCAGTGCCCGACCGGGGACCGACATCTTGGTTAGCGACCTCTTTTACAACACCCCGGCTCGCCTCAAGTACTTGAAGTCGCCCCACACCGAGTTAGCCCGGATTGTGGACATCGTTAACCGCCTCGCCCTGGCCAACCCCACCGTGGCCTTTTCCTTGACCCATGACGGCAAGGAGGTCTTTCGCTCGGCAGGGAACGGTAATTTAAAACAGGTCGTCGCCGCTATTTACGGGGTCCAAGCCGGGCGTAAGATGGTTGAGGTTAAAGGAGAAGACCCGAACTTCAAGGTATCTGGTTTGGTCTCGTTGCCCGAGTTAACCCGGGCCGGGCGCCAGTACATGACGATCATGATTAACCACCGCTACGTTCGGAACTTCCAGCTGACCAAGGCCCTGGTGGCCGGTTACCGCTCCAAGTTAATGGTGGGCCGCTACCCGCTAGCGGTGATCAACATTGACCTCGATCCGGTGCTCGTGGATGTCAACGTCCACCCGGCTAAACGGGAGGTTCGCTTGAGCATGGAACCCCAGTTAGTGGACTTACTTGAGCGGGTCGTCAGCCAGGCCATCGACCAACAGAACCTGATTCCCGACGTTGGTGACCGGGCCGACGAACTTTTAACCAGGGAGCAGACCGTTCACGCCCCGAGAAGCGCCGCCCCCCGGGTCAGCGAACGGGCCAGCGACGAGCCGCCGGCCTGGCAGCCCAGCCCGACCAGTGGGGAACCGGTGATTATTAGTCGCCGCAGCGAATTAGCTAGCCCGGCGGTGCAAGCCTTTGACCGGCGCTACCAAAATGAAGAAGTGGCGACCCCCTTTGGCGCCCAGGCGGACGCGAAGGTTAGCCAGGCGCAACCGGCGGTGGAACAGGTGAGCCTAGACATCGACGACCGGGGCGACGTCGCGAGCGAACGTTTCCCGGACCTTACCTACCTGGGGCAGCTCCACGGGACCTACCTGTTGGCCCAAGCCTCAGATGGGCTGTACATTGTTGACCAACACGCCGCCCAGGAGCGGATCAATTACGAATACTACCGTGAAGAGATTGGCAAGGTCTCTGCCGACCAGCAAAACTTTTTGACCCCCTTGGTTTTAAACTACTCCTTAGCCGACGCCTTAAAGATCCAACAACACCAAGCAGTGTTAGCCGCCTGCGGCCTAAAACTAGATCCGTTTGGGCAAAACAGTTTTATGCTCGCTAGCCACCCGACCTGGTTTGTGGCGGGCCAAGAAGAGGATACCGCCCGCGAGATGATCGATTGGGTTTTGGCCAGTGGCAAGCTGAGCGTCAAGGACTTCCGGGCCAAGGCGGCGATCATGATGTCTTGCAAGCGGGCGATTAAGGCTAACCACCGTTTGGACGAACGCCAGGCCAAGGCACTGTTGGCCCGCCTGCCCCAGTGTGAGAACCCCTTTAACTGTCCCCACGGCCGGCCGGTAACGATTCACTTTACCACCACCGACTTGGAGAAGCTCTTTAAGCGGATCCAAGAGTCCCACCAACCCTTTGCCGACGACTTTGACGACCACGAGGACTAAGGCGAACAGGTGTGCTAAAATAGGGGAACGAAGACGAAAGGTAAGGAACGCGGATGTTTGAATATTTAACCGGTTTAATTACAATGGTCAGCCCCGATTTTATCGTGGTTGACGTCAACGGGGTCGGCTACCGGGTGGCGGTGGCCAACCCCTACGCCTACCAAGAAGACGATCAACAGGCCGTCCAGGTCTTTATTTACCAAGCGGTCAAAGAAGACGCCATTACCCTTTTTGGGTTCGCAACCCAGGCCGAAAAGCGCCTGTTCACCCAGCTAATTGGGGTCTCCGGGATTGGGCCGAAGAGTGCCCTGGCAATCTTAGCCACTCCCGACCACCAGGGGCTAATCGACGCGATTCAAAACGGCGACGATAAGTACCTGAGCAAGTTCCCGGGGATTGGTAAGAAGACGGCCTCGCGGATCATTATTGAGTTAAAGGACAAGGTCGTGGCGGTTCAAGACGAGGTCCAACTCGACTTCACGGCCCCAGGGCCACTGGGTCCGTCCGCGGCACTCCAAGACGCCTTGGCAGCCCTGGAGTCGCTAGGGTACACGACCAAGCAAGTCGAACGGGTTCAAAAGCAATTGGAAGGCTTGCAAGGCGAGCTGTCCACCAACGACTACCTCAGCCAGGGCCTGAAGTTGTTGAGCAGATAAGGAGGTTTTCATGGAACAAGACTTTGATGACGTTCTTTCAAATGAGGTCACTGATGACCAGGAGGGGCGAGACGAGGTTAGCTTGCGCCCCCAAACCCTGGCGACCTACATCGGCCAAGCGCGGATCAAACATGAACTAGCGGTCTACATTCAGGCGGCTAAGTCACGCGGGGAGGCCTTAGACCACGTCCTCTTGTACGGGCCGCCGGGGTTAGGGAAGACGACCCTAGCAATGGTGATCGCCAACGAAATGCAAGTGGCCATCAAAACCACCTCGGGGCCAGCGATTGAAAAGCCGGGTGACCTGGTGGCACTCTTAAACGACCTCAAACCGGGGGATGTCTTGTTCATCGATGAAATTCACCGCCTACCTAAGGTGGTCGAAGAAATGCTCTACTCGGCGATGGAGGACTTTTACATCGACATCGTGGTCGGCGAGGGTCCCACGGCCCACCCGGTCCACTTCCCGCTGCCGCCCTTCACCCTGATTGGGGCTACCACCCGGGCCGGGCTACTAGCGGCGCCTTTACGGGACCGGTTTGGGATCGTGGCCCGGATGGATTATTACACTACTACGGAGCTCAGCCAAATCATTGACCGTTCGGCGACCATCTTCAACACTAAGATTCAAGAAGACGGGGCCCACGAACTAGCCCTACGCTCCAGGGGCACGCCCCGAATTGCCAACCGGCTCTTAAAGCGGGTGCGTGACTTTGCCCAGGTGGGCGGTCAGGCGGCAATTGACCCGGCCACGGTTGACCGGGCCCTAGACTTATTGGCCGTTGATGACCAGGGGCTTGATGAGATTGACCGCAAGCTCCTCACCACGATGATTGAGCACTACCACGGTGGCCCGGTGGGGATCCGGACGATTGCCGCCAACATTGGCGAAGAGGTCAACACGATCGAAGAGATGTACGAACCCTACCTCCTTCAGATCGGCTTTTTGATGCGTACCCCGCGGGGGCGGGTGGTGACCCCTGCGGCCTACGAACACCTCAAGATACCCTTTGACCAGGAGGAAAATTAACATGACCATGACTAGCTACCCCCTAACGGTCCCGATGCCGGTATTAAAGCTCCCCCTCTTGACCACCGATCCGCTAACCGCCGGGGAGTTATTTTCCCACTGTGGGGTTCGGATCGTCGCCTTACCGCTAGCACCGGCCATGGACGCCCCCGGCGCGGCCACCCTGGGGGAGGTTGGTGGCCTCGGTGCTTGGCTCAAGTGGGAAGGCCTCACCGTTGCCCTCCCCGGGTTCGGTCAGCCCCTAACGAAGGTGAAGAAAAACAGCGAACGGGTCGGCGTCCACTACCAACTCCCCCATGGGGGCGCCAAGAAAACCGTTAACGGTGCCGAATACGAGGAGTGGTTAAAGGCAGCCCACGCTTCGGTGGCCCTCCCGTTAAGCCAGGCGCCCGACCACTACGCCCCGGTTGACAACATCGTGCGCTCCGTGGCGGTGAACGCCGCCTGGGGCGCTCAAACGCCAACCGGGTGGGGTGTCGTGCAGGGGGCGGGGCTAAAGGCCGCCCGCCAGGAGAGCATTGCCTACTTGGTCGAGCAAAACATTACCAACTTTTACCTGGGCGGCTTTGAGCGACCACTCGAAGACGAGGAGTGGCAACGGAGTTTGGAGATGACCACTGACTTGTTACCACCCAACGGCTTGGTGATGGTTGAAGCGGCAACGCCCTTCCGGATTCAGGCGGCGATTGAAGCGGGGGCCCACTTGATCATTTCCGATTTACCGCTGACTTTGGCGCGCCACCACCGTTACCTGCAAGAAGACCTCAGCGACGTGCCGGTCGAAGAAGGGGCGCCGCATGGTTTACCCAAGCAAGCCTGGCCCTACTTAACCGAGCGCCACGTCGGCTTAGCAATGCGCCTGTTGACCGAGGCTAACGTGAAGAACTGGACGGCTTACTTTGCGAAAAAACATCGGGAAATGTTAAATTAACTGGTATTTAAGCTGGTTTTTGGTATAGTTAAAATATTACTAAGATTAACACCAGAAGGGATGAATTATTGTGAATGCTAACATGTCAAGCATTATTTTGATCGTGCTGATGATCGCCTTCATGTACTTCTTCATGATCCGGCCTCAACAGCGCCAACGAAAAGAACACCAAGCAATGGTGAACCAATTGAAGCCGGGTGATGCCGTGGTGACGATTGGTCGCTTACACGGGTTGGTCCACGAAGTTAATACGGCCGAACAAACGGTAACGATTGACTGCGAAGGGATTTACTTAACTTTCGACCTGTCCGCCGTTGCCAAGGTCAACCGGGCAACGCCAGCTCCGGCCGCTGCAACGACCGTGACTGAAGCACCAGTTGAATCAGCTTCGGCCAACAAGGAAGCGGCTGCTCAGGCTGAAGAAGAACAAGCGCCTGCTTCGGCTGCAACCGACGCTGACGACGAAAAGCCAGCGGAACAAGCCGAAAAGTAGTACGCAGGCCAGCAGAACAATTTAAAATTCGGTGGCCCCGCGCTAAAAACGGGATTGGGCTCCAGCTTGGTTCGGGATTTCCGGACGGCTGGGGCCCATTCGCGTTCTTGGCGAATGAAGTTAGGGCCGAGAAGAGGGGGAAGTCGGGCGGTGAGTTTTTGGTTCGCCGTCAAAAACTGGTATACTAAGAACCGGTTACCCCAAGCGGACGAAAGGAAGATTACGATGGTAGACTTAGATGCGATCTTTGAACAAATTAAAAAGTACAACCGGATCATTATCCACCGGCACCAACGCCCGGATCCAGATGCGATTGGTTCACAGGTGGGCCTAGCGTCGATTTTACGGGCGTCTTTTCCCTACAAGGAAGTGGCAGTCGTGGGTAAGAAAATCCCCGGTTTTAACTGGATCGGCCAGATGGACGACGTCGACAGTAGCGAATACGATGGCGCCCTGGTGATTGTTACCGACACGGCCAACGCCCCGCGGATTGACGACCGGCGCTTTAATAACGGCGATGAGTTGATTAAAATTGATCACCACCCTAACGACGAGCCCTACGGTGACCTCATGTGGGTCGATGACCAGGCGAGTTCTTGTTCCGAGCTGATTTACGGTTTTTACCAACACTTTGCTAAGGAACTAACGATGACCAAGGAGGCGGCAACGGCTCTGTACGCCGGGATCATTGGCGACACGGGACGCTTTTTGTACCCGGCCACGACTCCCAAGACGATGCTGGTGGCCGGAGCCTTAATGGCCGCCGGCGCGGACGCCGCCGCCATTTCCCAGCGCGAAAACGAAATTTCGCTCCCCCTGGCCCGGTTGTCCGCTTACGTTTACGAACACTTAACGATTACCGACAGCGGGGCGGGGAGCGTCTTATTAACCGATGAAGTCCTCAACCAATTTGGGCTGACTGAAGCCGGCACCTCGGCCGTCGTTTCCCTGCCAGGACGGATCAAAGACGTCGTGGCCTGGGCAATCTACGTCCAACAAGAGGATGGCGGTTTCCGGGTGCGCCTGCGCTCCAAGGGACCGGTGATTAATGAATTGGCCAAGCGCCACCACGGAGGGGGCCACCCGCTCGCCTCCGGGGCCCGGGCCAATGACGAAGCAGAAATGAAACAAATTATGCAGGAACTGGATGAGTTAACGACCCAGTTTCCAAAAGGAGAACTTTAATGATTGAATCTTTTGCGGACCTTCACTTGGCCGACTTTTTAACGCCGGCTCTAAAGGACCTTCACTTTGAACGACCAACCGCCGTTCAGGCCCGGGTGATCCCGTTGATCCTCAACGGTAAGAGCGTGGTGGGCCAATCGCGAACCGGGAGTGGGAAGACCCATGCCTTTTTGTTGCCGATCTTTAGCCAACTAGCCCCCAACAACCAGACGGTCCAAGCCGTTATCACCACCCCGTCGCGGGAATTAGCCTACCAAATTTATAACGCCGCCAAGCAACTAAACCGCTTTGCGACCACCCCGTTGACGATTCACAACTACGTCGGTGGGACCGACAAGGAGCACCAAGTCGAACAATTGAACCGGCGCCAACCCCAACTGGTGATTGGGACGCCGGGGCGAATCTTAGACCTGATTAACTCCCAGGCCTTAGATATCCACACGGCTAGCCAGTTCGTGATCGACGAAGCCGACATGACCTTGGACATGGGCTTTTTAGAAACGGTTGACCAAATCGCCGCCCGCTTCCCCGAAAAGCTCCAGATGATGGTCTTTTCGGCCACGATTCCCCAAGGGCTACGGCCATTTTTGAAGAAGTACTTGGAAAACCCGGTGATTGAAGAAATTCCCACCGAAACGGTCATCAACCCCAACGTGGAAAACTGGTTGATGTCGACCAAGGGGCGCGACAAAAACGACCTGGTCTACCGCCTGTTGACCCTAGGGAACCCGTACTTGGCCCTGGTCTTTGCTAACACCCGTGACCGGGCGACAGAACTGGCTAACTACTTGCAAGAACGGGACTTAAAGGTCGCCCTGATTCACGGGGGACTGGAACCACGGGCCCGCAAGCGGACGATGCGCCAAATCCGGGACATGGACTACCAATACATCGTGGCGACGGACTTAGCCGCCCGGGGGATTGACCTGGAGGGGGTTTCCTTAGTCTTAAACGATGACATTCCAAGTGACCTGGAATACTTCGTTCACCGGGTCGGCCGGACGGGTCGGGCGAACATGGCCGGGACCGCCATCACCCTGTACGCGCCCGCCGAAGACGCCCTGATTGAAAAGTTAGAGGAACGGGGCATCACCTTTATTCCAAAGGACTTGAAAAACGGCCGGATCGTCACGACTTACGACCGGAACCGCCGCAAGGCCCACCGCCGTAAGAAGGCGGCCTTAGACCCGACCGTTAAGGGCTTTGTCAAGAAGGCCAAGAAAAAGGTCAAGCCGGGCTACAAGCGCCGCATCAAGCAGCGGATTAAAGAAGACGAGCGCCAAAAGGTTAAGCAGGCCCAGCGCCACGAAATGCGCAAGGCGAAGCGGGCTCGGCAAAAACAACACCGGGCGGAGCGGGCTCGTCAACAGAATGGGCGTTGATTTTGCCCCGCCCCTTGGTTATAATGAAACACATCTGGGACATGACCGGTTGGGGGAACTTTTAGAAACGTGCTGGTGGCTGCAAAGCACGACGAACCAAACCAGGTTGCTCCCCAGGGGATAATTTAGTGATCAACCCCCACGGGGGATTAAAAGTGGCAAACGAATCCATCGTTGCAAGCAGAGTGGTACCGCGTCGACCGGCGTCTCTGTCTAGCAGGGGTGGATTTTTTGTTTTAGAAAGGAAAGGCAATGAAAGAACTGAAAAAACTGAACTCCGCCCAGATTCGGCGGATGTACTTAGACTTCTTTGTTCAACACGGACACACCGAGATGCCGTCACGCTCCCTGGTGCCGGTTAACGACCCGACCCTGCTCTGGATCAACTCCGGGGTGGCGACGATGAAGAACTACTTCGATGGTAAGGTGGTCCCGGACAACCCGCGGATGACCTCTTCGCAAAAGAGTATCCGGACCAACGACATTGAAAACGTCGGGAAAACTGCCCGCCACCACACCATGTTTGAAATGATGGGGAATTTCTCGGTTGGTGACTACTTCAAAAAGGAAGCCATCACCTGGGCCTGGGAACTGTTAACCAGTGACGAATGGTTTGGCTTTGACCCGGAACGCCTCTACATCACTTACTACCCGAAGGATAACGACGCCCACCAATTCTGGTTAGATGCCGGGGTCAAAGAAGACCACCTCTTAGCCGACCAGGATAACTTCTGGGACATTGGCCAGGGGCCGTCCGGTCCGGACACGGAAGTCTTTTACGATCGGGGCCAGGAAATGAACAACTTGCCGGAAGACGATCCGGAATCTTACCCGGGGGGCGAAAACGAACGCTACCTGGAAATCTGGAATATCGTCTTCTCCCAGTTTAACCACACCCCAGAAGACACTTACGAACCGTTACCGAACAAGAACATCGATACCGGGATGGGGCTGGAACGGGTCGTTTCGATCTTTGAAAACGCCAAGACCAACTTTGAAACCGACCTCTTCATGCCGCTGATCAAGCAGGTAGAAGGCTTCTCTGCCGACAAGCAGTATGGCCAAAACGCCGCCGATGACGTTCAGTTCAAGATCATCGCCGACCACATCCGTTCGATCACTTTTGCGATTGGCGACGGGGCCCTGCCATCCAACGTCGGGCGTGGCTACGTGATTCGCCGGCTCTTACGGCGTTCGGTGGTGGCCGGCAAGAAGTTAGGGATTGACGAACCGTTCCTAGCTAAGATGGTACCCACCGTTGGCGAAATCATGAAGGACTACTACCCAGACGTCTTAGAAAACGCCGACTACATCGCCTCAGTGATCTCCTCTGAAGAAGACCGCTTCTCCGCCACTTTAAACGGGGGGCTGAGCCTGTTAAACAGCGTGATCGATGAGGCTAAGCAAACTGATGGCAAGCAAATCGACGGGAAAACGGCCTTCAAGCTTTACGATACCTACGGCTTCCCGGTTGAGCTGACCCGTGAATACGCAGTCGACGAGGGCTTGACCGTTGACGAACAGGGCTTTGAAGCGGCGATGACCGAACAGCAAAACCGCGCCCGCAACGCCCGTGACATGGACAACGGGATGGGGGTGCAAAGCGACCTGTGGACCAACTTCACGGACGAAAGTAAGTACGTGGGCTACACCGACCTGGTGGTTGATAACGCCAAGGTAATCGGGTTGGCCGCCGACGGTAAGCAAGCTGACCAAGCGGAACCGGGTCAACACGTCGACGTCATCTTCGATCAGACCCCGTTCTACGCCGAAATGGGGGGCCAAGTAGCTGACACCGGTCAGGTCATCGATAACTACGGCAAGGTGGTTGCCACGGTTAAAGACGTCCAACACGCCCCACACCAACAAAACCTCCACACCTTAGAGTTAACCGCCCCAATTAAGAAGGGCGCCCGCTACAAGTTAGTGGTGGACCGGGCCCGCCACCTCAAGATTGAAAAGAACCACACCGCCACCCACTTGCTAGACCAAGCCTTACGCAACGTCTTGGGCGACCACACCCAACAAGCCGGGTCCTTAGTGGAGGCCCACTACCTACGCTTTGACTTCAACCACTTCGGTCAGGTTACTAAAGAGGACCTTAAGAAGGTTGAAGACATGGTCAACGAACAGATCTGGAAGGAAATTCCGGTCACGACGGTCGAAACCGACATTGATTCCGCTAAGGAAATGGGGGCAATCGCCCTCTTCTCCGACAAGTACGGTGACAAGGTACGCGTCGTTAAGATTGGTGATTTCAACACCGAATTCTGTGGTGGGGACCACGTCAAAAACACCAACGAACTCGGCCTCTTCAAGATTGTTTCCGAAGGTGGGGTCGGCGCCGGGGTCCGGCGGATCGAAGCCGTGACGTCCAGTGACGCCTTTGCCTTCATGCAAGAGCGGGTCGACAGCCTAGACCACATCGCCGCCGACCTGAAGGTGGCTCAAGTTAAGGAAGTCGCCCACCGGGTTAGTGAGTTGCAAGACCAGCTCAAGGAAGCCACGAAGCAAAACGAGGCCCTGCAAGCTAAGTTAGCCGCCCAACAAGCCGGCGACGTCTTCAACCAGGCGGAAGAAACGGCGAAGGGAACCTTGATTGCCGCCGAAGTTAAGGTGGCCGGAATGGACCAACTGCGTCAAATGGCTGACGATTGGCGCCAAAAGGATTACTCCGATGTCTTGGTCTTAGCCACGGCCGCTGGTGACAAGGCCAACCTCTTGGTAGCAGTCAAGGATGGCTTGGCCAAGACGGTCAAGGCTGGTGACTTGATCAAGGCAATTGCCCCGGCCATTAACGGGGGCGGGGGCGGTCGCCCAACCCTGGCCCAGGCCGGCGGAAAGAACCCAGCCGGGATTAGCGAAGCTCTCAAGCTGGCTAGCCAATTCATGAATGATTAAGGGAAAGTCGACATTTTCCTCCTCGGTAGACTGGATTTAGACACTAAGTCCGCGGGGAATTTCCTGGCACCATTACGAAATAAAACCCCTCACCGGCTTGCGCAAGCTGGCAGGGGTTTTTGTTTGGCCCCATTTCCGGGGGGCTAAATTGTACTTTTGGTGGGGATATAGTACAATTAGCAATGGTACATTTGATGGAGGTGACTGAAATGGCAACTGATGAAACGATGTTTTTTGACTTTGATAAGTTGCACGAAAAAAACGTCAAAGAGACCCTTAAGACGGTCTATGATGCCCTTGAAGAAAAGGGCTACAACCCGATTAACCAGATCGTGGGTTACCTCTTGTCTGGTGATCCTGCCTACATTCCGCGGCTAAACAACGCCCGGAACTTGATTCGCCAGCACGAGCGCGATGAAATTATCGAAGAACTCGTTCGGTCCTACCTGAAGAACAGCGGGGACGTTCAGTAATGCGCTTATTAGGATTAGACGTTGGCTCCAAGACGGTGGGGGTGGCGGAAAGCGATCCCTTGGGCTGGACGGCCCAAGCCGTGGAAATCATCCCCATTGATGAGGAAGCGGAGGTCTTTGGCTTAGAGCGGGTGGCGGAACTGGTTAAATCCCGTCAGGTCGCTGGCTTTGTGCTCGGCCTACCCAAGAACATGAATAACACGGAGGGACCACGGGTTGAAGCGGCACGCCATTACGGTGAGCTCTTGGAGGAGCGGTTTGGTTTGCCAATCGACTATCAAGATGAGCGCTTAACCACGGTCCAAGCCCACCGGATGTTAGTCGAAGAGGCTGACGTTTCCCGGCGCAAACAAAAAAAGGTGATCGACGAATTGGCGGCCACCTTAATCTTACAGAATTACTTGGATCGCCACGGTAAGTTGTGCGCCAAGCTATAGGAGGAATTGTCATGAGTGAGCAAACGCCACGCGATGACGGCGAAATCTTCACCCTGGTTGATAAAGCCGGCAACGAAGAATTATACAAAGAGGCAATGCGTTTCCAATCACCGGAGACGGGCAAGTGGTACATCTGCCTCTACCCGCTGGACGAAGAAAACGACGAGGAGGTTGGGATTCAGGCCTTTGCCTTTGAAGAACCTACTTCAGAAGAAGACGAGTTAGAACTATTGCCGATCGAAAACGATGCCGAATGGGAAATGGTCCAAGAGGTGCTTAACACCTTTATCGATGACGATGGCAATTTTAACGCCTAATATTATAAGAGGCTGGGAGGAAACCATGTTTTCCCCCAGCCTCTTGCTGTATATCCGGATGTGTTAGTTTAAGTAGTAGTTTAAGTGGGGGCCGCCGAAACAAGACGGAAGCTTTCCCTATTTTATTGGCGAGCCAGCTGGCGGGCCTTTTGGGTGTTAGCGAAGTGGACCTTGGCAAACTGGTTGAGGTCGAGGCCCTTGCGGATTAGCTTGGCGGCGATTAAGTCGACGGCGTGACCGGCCCCAATTGGCAGGGTGATTCCGGCTTGTTCAGACAGGGTATCCATTGCCTTCAACGATTGGTAGCGGGCGACGATCGAGGCCGCTGCCACCGCCACGTGAGCTTGTTCCCCCTTGGTTTGAAAATAAACGTGGTGGCTAACAATCTGTGGTTGGCCCTGCAAATAATTAAAGTAGGTCCGTTCACTGACGAACTGGTCAACCAAGATGGCCTGCGGCGTGGTGGCTAACCGTTCTAACGTCTTAGCGAGAACGTAGTTGTGGCACAGGGCCTTTAACTGGGCCTGGTTATACTTTTTCATGCGGGCGTTATAGGCCGCGGGCATCAAGTTGAGGTAGGTGACCGGGTAAGTTGCCATGATCTGTTTGGCCAAGCGGATGATTTCCGGGTCGGTTAGTTTTTTGGAATCGGCGACGCCCAGCTGGGTGAGGGAAGCGACTTGGTCGGCGGCGACAAAGACGGCCGCCGTGGTGAGGGGGCCAAAGTAAGAGCCCACCCCGACCTCATCGGACCCCAAGACCGACCAGGTGGCAAAACCGGCGGGTAAGCCGGCCGGGGCAGGTGTCGAACGCGAGGGGGCTGGGGCGTCGTTTGGTTGCCACCGGGCGGCCTCTTGGTTGGCAAGGGCTCCTTGAAACATCACCTTGTGGCTCTTGGTGTAGCCGGTCACGGTGACCCCCTTCAGCTTGGCGTGAAAGGACGCCCCGGCCGGGAGGGTTCCCGGGGCCTGGTAGGTTGCCTTCATCTGTTCAAAGGTCGGTGTATCAACGTTAATTACGATGTTCATGTTGCTCCCCTTTCTGTTGCAATCCCTACGATAGCAAATCCGGGGTGAAAATGCTAAAATATTCAGTGAAAATTTAGGAGGGAACACATGATCCTTACCGCCATTATCATTATCATTTTAATGGGTTGTTGGATTCACGGCCGCCGGATGGGGCTGATCGGCCTGGTAATTACGACGGTCGCTTACTTTTTGGCGTGGTTGATGGCCCGGCTGGGGGCCCGGTTTGTGGGGGCCGCGTTGGCCGGTATCTTACCATCGATCACCGACAGCACCAATTCAACGGTCACGAGCCTGTTAAAGACGAGCACCAGCGAATTTTTCTACAGTGGGGTCAGCTTTATGCTGATCTTTTGGGCGATCACCTTTTTCTCCCGCTGGCTGTTGCACCGCTTTAACTGGGTCCGCCGGGTTCCGGTGGTCGGGACGGTTAACGGCTGGGCCGGCGGGGCGCTAGATTGCCTGTTGGGGTATTTAATCATCTTCGTCTTTTTGTTCATCTTCCAGCTCCTCCCCGTTGACTGGTGGCAAAGTCAACTAGCGGCGTCGGGATTGGCCCAGTGGATCATTAATCAAACCCCGGTGATGGCCAAGGTGGTCATCTCCTGGGTCATTTAAGGAGAATCGATTTGTCAATGAACCATAAAATTTTAGAAACCTTAGAGTACGGCCGGGTCAAGGGGCAGCTCGCCCAGTTTATCGTTTCGGCCACGGGACGGGCGGAACTGGCTAAGCTCGAACCCCAAACCGATTACACCACTATTCACCATTGGGTGGAAGAAACGGAGGATGGGGCCGACCTATTACGTTTGGTCGGGGGAATTCCCCTGCCGGAGTTAGCCGACGTTAGCCCCCAACTCAAGCGCTTGAAGGTGCAAGCCAGCTTAAACGGGACCGAACTGGCCCAGATCACCCAGGTCTTGCGGACCAGCATGGCGGTGCAAAACTTTTTTGATGGCCTAGTCGAAAAGAAAATTCACTTGCGGACCATTGATAACCTGGCGACGTCATTGGTGACGATTCCGGAGGTTACCCGGCGCCTCGCTAGTTCGCTAGACCCGGACGGCCGGGTGACCGATGAGGCATCAACTAAGCTACATGGGGTTCGTCAGTTGATCACTAAAACCGAAGTTGATATTCGCCACGAACTGGAGCGTTACACCCGGGGCAAGCAGGCCAAGAAGCTGTCGGACCCGATCATCACGATCAGAAACGACCGCTACGTAATCCCAGTCTTGGCTCAGTACCGCAACCAGTTTGGCGGGGTGGTCCACGACCAATCAGCGTCCGGGCAAACCCTCTACATTGAGCCGGGGAGCGTGGTGGAGTTAAATAACCGCTTGCGCCAAGCCCAAATTGAGGAACGCCAAGAGGTACGTAAGGTCCTAGCGGAGTTATCAGACCTGGTGCGCCCCTACCGCAACGACATCGCGCAAAATGCCCAGTTGCTAGGCCACCTCGACTTGATTAACGCCAAGGCCAAGTTGGCGGCGGCGATGAAGGCGAGCGTACCGCTTTTAAACCAGGAGGGTGAGGTCAACTTACGGATGGCCCGTCACCCCTTGATCGACCAGGAGAAGGTGGTTGCCAACGACATTGCCCTGGGTAAGGACTACCAGGCAATCGTGATCACGGGGCCGAACACCGGTGGGAAGACGATCACCTTAAAGACCCTGGGCTTAATCCAGTTAATGGCCCAGTCGGGGATGTTTATCCCGGCCAACGAAAACTCGACGGTCGCCATTTTTGATAACGTCTTTGCCGACATTGGGGATGAGCAGTCGTTGGAACAAAACCTGTCGACCTTCTCTGGCCACATGGAAAACGTTAAGCGGATCTTAGAACAAATCACCGCTAACTCCCTGGTACTCTTGGACGAACTGGGGGCCGGGACCGACCCTAAGGAAGGGGCGGCCCTGGCGATGGCAATCCTCGACCAAATTGGGGCAACGGGTAGCGAAGTCGTCGTGACGACCCACTACCCGGAACTGAAGGTCTACGGCTACGACCGGGCCAAGACAATCAACGCCTCAATGGAATTTGACCAGCAAACCCTTCAGCCAACCTACCGGCTCTTACTTGGGGTGCCAGGGCAGTCCAATGGGATCGCGATCGCCAAGCGGCTAGGGATTGAGCAAGCGGTCATTGACGAGGCCTCATCGTTGGTCTCTGATGACAGCCAGGACTTAAACAAGATGATCGGTGACCTGGTCGAACAACGCAAGCGGGCCCGGGAGGAAAACGAACGGCTTCAGGCGTTAGTTAAGGAAAACGCGGCCACCAAAGAGGAGTTAGACGCCAAACTCGATCGCTTTAACGAGCAGCGCGATAAGCTCTTGGAACGGGCCCGTTCGGAGGCCAACCACGAGGTTTCCCAAGCTAAAAAGAAGGCCAACCAGATTATCCACCACCTCCGCCAACTAGAAATTCAGGGCGCCACGGTTAAGGAAAATGAATTAATTGACGCCCAGGGGGCCTTAAACGCCCTACACAAGGACAACCCACGCTTAAATCACAACAGCGTTTTACAACGGGCCAAGCAAAAGCACCAACTTAAGGTGGGGGACCACGTCAACGTCAAGTCCTATGGCCAGCAAGGGGTCTTGTTAAACAAGCGCGGCGCCCATAAGTGGGAGGTCCAACTGGGAATTTTGAAGATGGCCATTGACGAGGCCGACCTCGAAAAGATTTCGGCTAAGCAGGCTAAGCAAGTCGAGAAAAAGCACGCTCAGCCCCGGCGAATGGCGGTGCGGACGATTCAAACGCGGCAAACCAGTGCCCGGTTAGACTTGCGGGGTCACCGTTACGAAGAGGCGATGAGTGAACTGGCGTCCTTTATTGACCACGCCTTGTTAAACAACTTGCCGTCGGTAACGATCATCCACGGGAAGGGGACCGGGGCCCTACGTAAGGGGACCCAACAGTACCTCCAGAGCAACCCCCGGGTAAAAAACTTTGAATACGCCAGCCCTAGCAATGGGGGCGACGGGGCAACGATCGCCTACTTTTAGCGGGTGAATCGGGGCGCCGGACCATTAAATAAATGGTAAAATAGGGGTAATTAAACAAAGGGGGTTTGGAGCATGTCAGTACACGAAACAAGTGACGCCACTTTTGAACAAGACACGGCGACCGGCGTGGCCCTAATTGATTTTTGGGCGACCTGGTGTGGACCGTGCCGGATGCAGTCACCAGTTGTTGAAGCCCTCGACCAGGAAATGGGGGAGCAAGTTGGTTTTCACAAGCTAGACGTGGACGCTAACCCCAACGTGGCCGAACAGTTTCAGATCATGAGTATTCCCACCCTAATGATTACCAAGGACGGCCAGGTAGTCGACCAATTAATCGGCTACCACAGCAAAGAGCAGGTCGCCCAACTTTTAAAACAATACCTCTAGTCATAAGGGGGACGCTGGTTAGAAGCTTGTTTCTAATTGGCGCCCTCCTTTTCGATTTTCTTAAAAATTGGACCAGGACTTGTAATTTTTCCCTAAGCGCGCTTAACTAGGAAGGTGTGAATTTTAGTGAAATGGGGAATGACGGATGCAACTCCGACAACAACTACAAAGGAACCTCCCGATTATTATTGCCACGGTGGTAATCGGGGTGATTGCGGGGACCAGTTCAGCCTTACTAAGTCTCTTTTTGGACCACGTTGAGCACCTTTTTTTGGGCTTTCAAGAGAGTAACCGGATGCCGGTGAACCTGGACGCCAGCGCTATTCACCGGGGCTTGTCGGTAATAGCGGGGGGGATCCTAGCTGGGTTCTCTTGGTACCTCCTACAAAAAAAGGGCTACCGTCCGGTGGGGCTAGCTAAGGCCGTGGAAGGACAACGGATGCCCCTTTTCCGCACCCTTGCCCACGTCTTAACCCAGATCTTCTTCGTTGGGACCGGGGGCTCAATTGGGCGTGAATTGGCACCACGGGAGGCCGGGGCCGCCTTTGCCCAGAAGTGGGAAGATTTTGCTAACCAACACCCCGCTTTAATACTGGAAGACGACGATAAACGCTTGTTGGTGGCGGCCGCTGCCGGAGCGGGCTTTGCCGGGGTCTACATCGCCCCGATTACCGGCGCCTTCTTTTGCATGGAACTACTCTACAAACGAATTACCCCACGGGCGATCGCCGTCTCGTTGACCATGTCTTCGATCGCCACCATGATTGGTGCTTTGGTCAAGGGTTACGTTCCTTACTACCTGGTCTCTGACCGGGAGCTTTCGTTACGCTTGCTCCCCTACGTTATCGTGGTCGCCCCGTTAATGGGGTGGTTAGGCCACCTCTTTGGACGGGCGATCAAGGCTTGTAGCGCCAAGCGACCCCACCAAGTCAAACTAATGGTGCTCTTTCCAATCGTCGGCCTGGTGACCGGGTTAGTGGCCGCCGTTTACCCCCAAATCATGGGGAACGGGCGGGGGTTAGCCCAGTTGGCAATGTCGACGACGGCACCGAGCCGCATCGCCATCGTGGCCCTGTTCTTTGGTTTGGTGGCCAAACCAATCGTCACCCTGATGACGATTCGTTTTGGGGGCTACGGTGGGGTCTTGACCCCGTCCATTTCAATTGGTGCCTCACTGGGGGTCTTGCTAGGGATGGTGTACGCCAATATTGTGCCGGGCATCCCACTTGCCCAGTTCGCCGTGGTCGGGGCGGTCGCCTTTTTGACCTCCTCGCAAACGGCGCCTTTAATGGCCCTCTTTATGCTCTTTGAAGTTTGCCACCTGGCTAGCGGTTCCTTTTTGATGCTAGCGCTAGCGGCGGGTTTATCGATCGCCGTTAATAAGTGGCTGAGTGTGGCGAGCAACTAAAAAAAGAAGCTGGAAAATTCCAGCTTCTTTTTTTTAATGATGTTTGGCCGGAAATCCCGTGACTTTAGTCATGGGATGGATAGGCCCCTTTAGCGCCCGTTAGGGCGTTTTTTAGTTTCATTGTATTTTTGATTGTTGATGTATTGCTCGACAACTTCCTTGCTCATATTGCCTAACGTGCTCATGTAGTAGCTTGGCGACCATAGATGACCACCCCAGTATTGGGATTGTCTGATTTCTGGATGTCTCCTGAGGAAGATAAAAGCACTTCTACCTTTCAGGGCCTTGATAGCACTGGTTGGCGCTTTGCTAGGTGGAA
>SKEY01000230.1_pt1 | contig 99282 bp, 89 predicted proteins | sample 4843871 | NCBI WGS metagenome assembly SKEY01 (sample SAMN11008797, study PRJNA524170) | human gut metagenome | biome: Human fecal sample; material: Feces; isolation source: fecal sample from pouch patient p36 | host: Homo sapiens | place: Israel: Tel-Aviv | collected 2016-12-04
TAGGACAGCGCTTTAGTTCATAGTTGATGGTTGAAGGAGCTACACCAACTTCTTCAGCAATTTGTTTTTGTGAGTAACCAACCTTAAGTAGCGTTTGGATGACAGTTCTATCCGATAATGTTAAAATATGACTCATGGGTAATGGACTCCTATTGTTTATAGTTTTGTCACTTAAAACAATACCGGGTCCATTGCCCTTTTTCTATCCAAATTTTTCGTCTGGGTAGAATTCTATTTAATCTTACAATCTACCTTAGCGTTTAATTAATTGGTTCAATTTTTTAGCCCAACTTGCTCTTCACGAAGTCTTGAACTTCTTCAACAGTGGCGCAGTTGGCGATGATTTCGTCAACGTAGCCGGCCCATTCCTTGGTGTCGAGCTTCTTCATCATGCTCCGGGTACGGAGGATGGAAGTAGCGGACATGGAGTATTCATCCAGGCCCATCCCCATCAAGAGTGGCAGTGCCATTTCGTCACCGGCCATTTCCCCACACATGGCGGCCTTAGCGCCGTTTTCGTGAGCGGAGGTGATGACGTGCTTAACTAGGGATAAGAAGGCTGGGTTCAGCGGTTGGTAAAGGTAGGAAACGGCTTCGTTCCCACGGTCAGCGGCGAAGCTGTATTGGATCAAATCGTTGGTCCCAATGGAGAAGAAGTCCACTTCCTTAGCCAGTTGAGCGGCGTTTAAAGCGGCTAGCGGGATTTCAATCATCATCCCGATCTTAACGTCGTCGCCCAGACCTAGGTGATCCTTTTGAACTTCGGCCTTGGCTTCCTCAAAGATCGCCTTGGCTTGACGAAGTTCGGCCACCGTCGCGATCATTGGGAACATGATTGAAACCGGTCCGAATTCAGAGGCACGCACCAGGGCCCGCAGTTGGGTCTTGAAGAGTTCCGGCCGGTCCAAGCAAATCCGGATGGCCCGGTAGCCCAGGAATGGATTTTCTTCCTTTGGTAACGGCATGTAATCAAGCGGCTTGTCCCCACCGATGTCCATCGTCCGAACCACGACCGGCTTACCGTTCATGCCCACTACGGCCTTCTTGTAAGCTTCAAACTGTTCGTCTTCGCTTGGCATGTGGTCGTTGTCCATGTACAAGAATTCGCTCCGGAAGAGACCAACCCCATCAGCACCTTGCTTAACGGCGTCTTCCGTGTCGTCTGGCGTCCCGATGTTGGCGGCAATTTCAAATTCCTTGCCGTCCTTAGAAACGGATGGGGCATCGACTAACTTAGCCCATTCTGCCCGTTCGGCTTCGAAAGCTTCGGCCTTAGCTTCGTATTCCTTTACTTGGTCGTCACTCGGGTCAATGATGGCGTCCCCGTTCAAACCATCCACGATCATCATTTGACCGTGTTCAACGGAAGTCGTGATTTCGTTAGAACCAACGATGGCTGGAATCCGTAAGGTCCGGGACATGATGGCGGCGTGGCTCGTCCGGCCCCCCAGGTCGGTTACGATCCCCTTGACGAACTTAGCGTCCATCTGAGAAGTATCGGACGGGGTAATTTCGTGGGCCACGATCACCACCGGGCTGTTGATACCGGCGATGTTTGGTAATTGCTTACCCAACAGGTGGCTCATTGCCCGCTTTGCAACGTCCTTAACGTCGGCAGCCCGTTCTTGCATGTAGGCGTTATCGGTCATGGCGGCCAACATGTCAGCAAAGGCGGTCGTTACCTTGTCAACGGCTTCTTCGGCACCGGTGTGGTTATTTTCGATGTCATCCTTAATTTGGCCCAGCATTTCCGGGTCGGACAGGATAGCGATGTGGGCATCAAACACACCAAGCTCTTCTTCCCCAAGGCGATCCTTAGCGTTCTCCTTGATTTGCGTCAATTCTTCGATTGAGTCTTGGAAGGCCTGTTCAACCCGGGCGTATTCCGCCGCTGTGTCGTCAACCTTTACCTTGTCGTAGGACAGATCTGGGTCAACCAACAGGTATGCCGAGGCAATCCCGATCCCATCACTAGCTGCAATTCCCTTCACGTCTTTTGCCATTATATGTTCCTCCTAAATCTGAGTGTCAACCGTGTGACACTGCTCAATACGTCTAATTATAAATCGTTATCATTGTGAATTCCACCATATATTAAGCGGTTGCATGTAACCGGTTTAACACGTTGTTATCCTATAAAAAACAGGGTGATTCTGCAAGAGAATCACCCTGTTTTTTGTAAATTTATAATTAAGCCTTTTGAGCTTCCTTCTTAGCGATCTTGTGTTCAGAAAGGAAGAACCACAGGATCAGGGCAAAACCAATTGCCGGAACGATGAAGGAGAATTGCATGGAACCAGTCAGGTCAGAAACACGACCCATGATAACCGGAAGGGCTGCCCCACCAACGAGGGACATAACCATCAGGGCACCACCAGTTTCGGTGTGTTGCTTTTCTTCGATCTGGTCCAACCCGTGAGCGTAAACCGTTGGGTAAACTGGGCCGAAGAAGAAACTAGTCGCAACGGCACCCCAGATTGCCAATGGTGAGTGGATTGAGCAAGTCAGCAGAAGAACAATCGTCCCTAATACACAGTACCAAATCATCGTCTTGGTAATGGAGTAACGGTTCATGAACCAGTTGGCAAAGAGCTTCCCAACAAACCATACCATGTAGCTAATGATCATGTAGTTAGTTGCGGCATGGTCAGAAATCCCCGGAACAATCCGCAGTGCCAAACGAATGGTGAAGGACCATACACAGGTCTGGATCCCAACGTAAAGGAATTGGGCCCCAACCGCCTTCATGAAGCGCCAGTTGTGGAACAGGTAGTTTAAGGATTCACCCATACTTGGTTGGTTAGCAGTCTTAGCGTCCGCCTTCGCCTTCCCGTATGGCATCTTCGTAATTGCTACCAATACTAACAGGATCAACAGAACAAACAAGATGTACTTGTACGGACGAAGCGTCAGGGCAAGGACTTCCTTGTTTAGTGCCAACTTTTGTGCAGCGTTCAAACCAGCAGACTCATTTTGCAAGTTACTGTGACCGCTAAAGATCAGGTACTTCCCTAAGATGATCCCCATGGCATCCCCGAACGGAATCAAAGTTTGGGAGATGTTAATCCGCCGGTTGGCAAACTCACGCGGCCCCATCATCGTTGAGTAAGTGTCACAAGAAGTTTCCAAGAAACTCAAACCAATGGCGATAACGAAGATGGCCGCTAAGAACATCCCGTAGGTTGCCATGTGAGAAGCCGGGAAGAACAGCGCACAACCAATAATGAAGAATGTCAAACCGGTCATAATAGCTGTCTTGTACGTGTTCTTCCGAATAATGTATGACGCAGGAAGGGCGATCAAGAAGTACCCACCGTAAAAGGCCGATTGAACGAAGGCAGTTGCCGTATCGCTCAACGTAAAGACAGTCTTGAACTGCGTGATCAAAATATCGTTAAGTGACGCTGCCATCCCCCACATTGGGAAGATCAACGAAACTAAAATGTATTGCCAAACCGGCGTCTTGCTGAGGTAGCCGTCGTCATATTGAACCCACGACTGCTTCTTTAAGTTATTCATGTCCTTACTCCTCCTTAGAAGGTTACCCCGGACTCAAGAATGATGTTTGAGTACGGCGTCATCTCACCCGTCCGAATAAATGCATGCGTCTTAGCTAAGTTCTTCTTCAAATCCGTGTGTGGCATAAACTCAATTTCAACATCTGGCAGTGCCTGCTTGATGTTTTCTAATTGTTCTGGGTTTTGGTCCTTGATTTCATCTGCTAAGTAGACCTTTTGAACCTTCATTTCCTTCAGAACGTTTTCCAAGATTTGCATGAACGTAGGCAATTCCTTGTCTACGCACAGGTCAATTTTCTTCGTCCCCATCGGAACTGGCATCCCGGCATCACCAATTGATAACCAGTCCATGTGTCCCATGCCAGCAACGACAGATGCTACTTCTGAATTTAAAATTCCACTCTTCTTCATGACTAATAACCTCCAAAACGACTCTACTTCAATGCTTCTTGAACTTGGTCAAACGTTGGGATTGATGGCATTGCCCCCATCCCTTGAACCGTCATACTCGATGCGCGCTGAGCGTAGGTAATGGCGTCTGCCAAGTTCGAGAAGTCCGGTAACAATTGTGAAATTAACGCCCCAATAAAAGTATCCCCTGCTGCGGTAGTATCAATTGCCTTTACCTTGAAGGCTGGTACCGTTCCGGAACCATCCTTAGTTGAGTAGTAGGCCCCCTTTGAACCTAGGGTTACTAGGGTTACGCCAACACCTTTGGCACGGAAGTACTCAGCAGTTTGATCCAGTGATGCATCATCCGTGATCTCAATCCCAGTCAGCAAAGCACTTTCCGTTTCGTTAGGAGCAATGATGTCCGTGTATTCCAGCAACTCCGGCAGGATTTCCGTTGCCGGTGCTGGATTCAAAACTGTAATAACACCATTTGCCTTCGCCATCTTAAATGCTTCTAAGGCAACAGTCTGTGGTGTTTCAAATTGGGTGATCAAAAAGTCGACCTTCTTCATCACTTCCTCGCTCTTACTAAGAACGTCCTTAGTCATCGCTTGGTTAGCCCCACCATAAACCATGATGTCATTTTGGCCATTTTCATCTAAAGTAACTAGCGCAGTCCCCGTACCGTGGTGCGGGTCATTCCCCACGTTCGTCGTGTCAATGTGATCTTCTTGTAAGGCATCACGCATGAACTTCCCTTCGGAGTCTGCGCCAACCATTCCAATGAAGTACGTCTCTGACCCAGAACGGACTGCAGCGACTGCTTGGTTCGCTCCCTTACCACCAGGCGCTGAACTCTTATCCGTTGCAGCTAGCGTTTCACCAGGTTCTGGGAAACGGTGAACGTGATAAGTCGTATCAACATTGATGCTTCCAAGAACAGCAACTTTGTTTGACATATAATTTCCTCCTGTTACAACGCATCCACGTAAAACGTTTTGTTAAAACCTTTTACGTACCAATCGACCCGTTTAGTTTATCATCGCAGGAAAACGGTTGCAACAAACAATAGCGTTTTCAAAATCCTAGTTATCACTCGTTGTGCAAGCGCTTGCTAAATAATTTATTCACAAATCCCTATCATTACAACAATCAAAATAAAAAAAAAATTTTAGCAAAAGCACTAAAATTCTTTTTAATTTTTTACATCTCTATGAGTTGTTTTGCATCTTCTAAATCGGTAATTAACTCGCTTGCGTACCCACCAACTAAGGCGGCGTGAAGTGCTGCTAGCTTCGTACTCCCGCCCGCCACGAGGATTGAATGGCGTTTCAATTTTAACTGCTCAATGGGCAGCGCCATTGTTTGCTTCGATAATTGCGGATCAGTTACTTGGCCTTTACGATCAATGAATTGGGAAATTGCATCACCAACCGCATGTTGCTTTAAATAGGCAATCTGCTCCGCAGTTAAATACCCCAATTGAAACAGCATTGCATCATCCCTCGTTGTTCCAACCGTAAAGAGGGCAATCTCAGCAGTAGCCGCTGTTTCCATGATTTGGTGAATAAACCGGTCCCTTAAAACAGCATCCCGGGTCTCTTGGTTATCAAAGATGACAGGAACCGGAAGAATTAAGGTTTGGGTGCTAAAAGCTTGGTTGAATTTTTCGGCAATGTAGCTGGCGTAGTTATTTTGCGATGAATTTGCGACCGTCCCCTTCAGATATACCGTTTGAACATCTTTTTTATTACTTGGTTGCAAGTAATCTGCCACGGCAGCCATTGTCCTCCCCCAACTTAACCCAATTGTGTCACCATCTTGGACAATTTCTTGGAGGTAGTTTACCGTTGCTTGCCCCAGTTGTTCAAGAATCTGGGGATATGATTCACCCACTTGGTCAACAACAATCGCCCTTTTCAAACCGTACTTGGTTCGTAAATCCTGCTCTAAACTACCAACGTTTTCAAAAGGGTCCTGGATTCGAATATCAACCATTCCCGTATCAACGGCATACTGTAAGTACCTAGAAACCGTTGGTCGGGAGATTTCTAAATTTTTTGCAATATCAGTTTGACTAACTTTATCTAGATAGTAAGAGCGAGCAATCCGTAGTGCCAGCTTGAGTTGTGTTTCCGTTAATTTTTCACTTCGCATCACCATTCAACCCTCCTTGTCGTTTTCATATTTCCATTTTAATTATTTACAATTGCAAAAACAATAAATATAATGAAAGCGCATTCAAATAAAAAGGGAGCTAGAAATAATGGAATTTAATAACTACATTGACCACACCCTTCTCGCCCCAGAGGCAACTGAAGAGCAAATTGAACGCATCGTCAAAGAGGCGATGGACAATAACTTTCACACGGTAATGATTAACCCCTACTGGGTTGAAAAAGTCCACCTACTTCTGAAGGGTTCTTCTGTCAAAACGGCTTGTGTAATTGGATTCCCCCTCGGGGCCAACACCACCAAAATCAAGGTTGCTGAAGCTACAGATGCCATTGAGAATGGTGCTGATGAGTTGGACATGGTCATGAACATCGGCGAAATGAAATCTGGTCACTTGGATAAAGTGGAGCAGGATATCCAAGCAGTCGTTGATGTCTGCCACCAAAATAAGCGTGTTATTAAGGTCATCATCGAAACTTGTCTCCTAACTGATGACGAAATTGAAGCGGCCGCCAAGATCGTTGCTAAGACGGGGGCTGACTTTGTTAAAACCTCGACTGGTTTCTCCACCCAAGGCGCCACCGTCTACGCTGTCGAGATTATGACCCAAGCGGTCAAGGGGACTTCCACGGCCGTTAAAGCCTCTGGCGGTATCCGCACCCCTGAGGACGCCCAAGCAATGATTGATGCGGGTGCTACCCGTTTAGGAGTCAGTCACAGTCTTGCCATCATCGGCAAAGCATAGGAGGAGTCGTAACATGAAGAAATTTAACCTGAGCCATGAAATGTTTTCCGCCGCTACGTTTGACCTTTACGAAGACGACAACTTTAAGGTATCAACCTTCAAGTACCCCTCTGGTGTTGAAGCTCTGAAGGTGTCCAACAGCCGGGGTTACCTCACTCTCTTACCGTTCTATGGTTTGATGGTTTGGGACGCTGTTTTTGATGGCATCACCTTGAAGGAAAAAGATGGTTTCAGTCAGCCACTTTTCGGTAAGCAGATCTCTGACACTTACGGCGCCTTTGAATTTACCTCCGGCTTACTGGCAAACGGGAACCCCAGCCCCGAGGATAACCACGTTCAACACGGGGAGTTTGCAACGGCACGCATGGATCACGCAGCACTAGTTGTTGATGATGATACCATCACTGTTACTAGCGATTACGAGTACATCAAGGGTTTTGGTGACCACTACCTAGCCACCCCATCAGTTACGATGCGCAAGGACAGCGGCCTCTTTGATATTGAGCAGCACGTCAAGAACCTGTCTAACTGTGCCCCAATGACCTTGCAATACATGTGTCACCTTTGCTACGCCTACGTTGATAACGCAACAATGACGTCCAACATTCCTGATGAAGCCTTCCAGCTACGGACCTCTGTCCCGGCCCACGTTCACCCAACTCCAGAATGGACGGCCTTCACTAAGGAATTAGAGGAGAGTGGCAAGTTAATTGACAAGCTCGATGACCCAAGTCACTACGATCCAGAAATCGTCTTCTTCTCCTCCGACTTAACTAAATACACTGACACCGCAGAATTCCGGGTTGACCTTGGAAATGGTCATAACTTCTTAACCACTTACAAGACCGCCGAGCTACCAATCGTTACCCGTTGGATTCTTTATAACGGTGATCAACAAGTCAACGCTTTTGCCCTACCAGGAACTTGCACCCCGGAAGGCCAATTAGCCGCTAAAAACGCCGGCACTCTTATCACACTCAAGCCGCAAGAAGAACGTCACTTCCACGTTGTTACTGGTTTAGAAAACTAACCACCTCGCTTGTTTTAAAAAGGAGTGAAGAACATGACCCACGATATTACTGTAATTGGCTCCAACATGATGGAATTAACGACCGATATTGACCGCATGCCTAAGTTAGGGGAAACTGTTAGCGCCCCAAGTTTTCACATGGCCTTTGGGGGAAAGGGGGCTAACCAAGCTTACGCCGCCGCTCAACTAGGCTCCTCAGTGGCCATGATTTCAAAGGTGGGCTCCGACAGTCTTGGTCAAGCCTACTTGGAACACTTCCAACAGAGCGGCATTGACATTACGGGCGTTAGCGTCGGTAACCAAAGTAATGGAGTGGCGCCATGCTTCATCCAAGGCAATATGAACAGTATCATCGTGGTTCAAGGGGCTAACAGTGAGTTAACGCCAGACGTTCTTGATCAATACACCGATCTCATCAAAAGCTCCAAAATGGTTATCTTGCAACAAGAGATTTCGCTGGCAACGGACTACCGAGCCATTGATCTAGCTGAACAATTCCATGTTCCGGTGATGCTAAACCCAGCTCCCGCGAATGATAACGTTGGCTTAGAACACATCACCAAGTGCGAGTTTTACTCTCCAAACGAAACGGAACTCGGTCGTCTCACCCACCTGCCGGTAGAATCTATCGACCAAATTAAAGACGCTGCCCATTCCCTTGTTGACCAAGGGGTTAAAAACGTAATCGTCACAATCGGAAGTCGAGGAGCACTCTGGGTTTGTGCGGATCATGAAGAGCTCATCCCCTCTTACAAAGTCAATGCCGTTGACTCCATCGGGGCTGGCGACTCATTCGTGGGGGCCTTTGCCCACTACTACACGAATGGTGAAGACATCCCAACTGCTTTAAGGCACGCCAACGCCTACGCCGCCGTTACCGTAACGATGTCCGGAAGCCAAACCTCGTACCCATCCGCAGCCGAATTACCTCAGCTACAAGAGCAACTGGGCATCACCGTCGACCCGACTCAACTTGCTTAACTGAAACAAAAGACCAGTGGTTCAAATCTGCGAACCAATGGTCTTTTTGTGTCATAATCTTATTTTGCATTCTTTTCCGCCATCCGGTTCAAATAAGACCAAATTTGTGGTCGATACCGGCGAAGCCCATACAACGCTACCAAGTAGATAACGATACACAGCCCAATCCAAACCGGATTCTGGGAAATAAAGGCCGCGAATATAAGGGCGTTTACCGGCCGGGCAATTAGATTGAAGCTAGTAATCAAGACTACCCCGGCTGGAATCGCCACCCCATAGTGAGAAACCGTACCGGTGTAGATAGTTCCTAACCAACTGGAGGCGTACAGCCCCAATGAGAACCAAACAATTCCGTCGGCAATCACCTTTAAAATATTGCCACGAGTAACGGCGACGATCGATTCAACCATGAAGGGGAGAGAGATTAGGTCAACTACCGGTAGGGTCCGATTCCCCGGTAAGATAAAGGCGATTACCACCATAATCGGTATTAGAATCACCCCGGCAATGATTGTAGCTGGCTCCCCGTAACCAACCCCATCATCAACACCAAGGAACCACCGTTTTTTATCGTGAATAGCATCGATTTCTTTTCCTTGCTCAGCCACTTCCTTTTTGCGATTCTTGTCAATCTCTTCAGCCAATGGCGCGAAGGCTTTGGCAAAGACTTCGGTCACCAGCGGGAAAATGGTCATTACGGCAGCTAGCTGCACGGCAAACTGAAGGATTTGTCCCCATGCTTTGATAGTTCCTAAACTATGGAGATTCCCTAGGATACCGATAATTAACCCTAACAACGCCCCTAAGGTCGTCGGTTCCCCAAACACGCCTAACTTATTCTTAAAGTATTCCGGAGTCACCTTAACCCTGTTGAAGCCGAGTAGGTTCCACAGTGGATCTAAAAGAATCGCCGGGATGGTCTGCTCAATGTTATGCGGGGCCGCTACCGTAGCGTTTTTGACCCCATAATAATCTGACCACCGATCCGCTTGGATTTCCGCTAACACCAAGGAATACAGGAGCATAAAAAAGGACAACCCCATCGACAGCCAAAAGTTGTGGGTAACATAGTAGGCCATCGTCCCCCAAATCATGAAACCAAAGTTGTTCCATAAGTTAGAGGCCATAAAGACTTTAGTGATTCCCAAGGCAAAGATCAGCAATTCAAACAGAAGCCCGAACACAAAGGAAGCCAGGCCTACAGTTGACCCAAAGCTAGCTAGAGACCCGGCTTGCCAGCCAATGTCGACCACCGGGAGTTTAATTCCGGTAGTACTCACCATCTGCTTAATAATCTTAGTGACCACCGGTGTGAATTCTGAAATGATCCAACCAAAACCCGTCAGCCCCACCCCGGCGTAAAAGGCGCTCATCATTGCCATTTTGGGTTGAACCTTTAAGAAAAGGGCGATGATAAAAATCATCACCGGGACGACAACGCTAGCCCCAAACGCCGTAAAAAAGGCATTGACATCTTGAAACATATTTTCCACCCCATCTGCTAGTGTACATTGAAAATAAATATATAAATCCCTCGATAAATCATTAGTGCTAATGTTATTCTAACTCTAGAAGAAAGCGTTTCCCAACTAAAAGCCGTTATTTTACCGGATAAGACGCTAACTAATTTAACATATTTAATTCAACTCTCTAAATTTTATGCACTCGAGGGGGCAGCATCGTGGAAAAACTAACAATTAACGACATTGCCAAACTAGCGGGGGTTTCAACGGCCACCGTCTCCAACTTTCTAAACCACAATTACGGCAAGATGTCTGCCAAAACTCGTGCCCACGTGGCTAAAATTATCACTGAACATAACTACCACCCCAATAGCGTCGCCCGCGATCTCGCAAAAAACGACAATAAAACAATCGGGGTTTCAATTGCTGACATCACCAATCCCTTCTCCGCCACCGTCCTTTCTGGAATCTCGGCGGTTTTTAATCAAGCGGGTTACCGGATGATCTTCACCAATGCTGATAATGATCAGAATACCGAAACTAGCAATATCCTACGGCTCCAAGCTCAAAACGTGGCTGGTATCATCATTGATCCAGTGAATCCCGACAATCCAATTTACCAGACTCTCTCCAATAACGACATCGTGATGTTCGACCGCCAGATGGAGACTCTAACCTTTGATTCCGTCGCCACCAATAATACGGAGGCAGTTGAAAAAATGACCAAGCGGATGATGATTGCAGGCTACGACGAACTCTACTTTGTCTCTTGGCCACTAGAAAAGGTCAGTACCCGTATCAAACGGTACCAGGGCTTTTTACGTGCCACACGTTACCCTGACGGTACCCATCTAATTCCGGTCCCTTACCCTGGTCAATCAGAATCGCTAGTAACTTTCCAAACCCAAATCAAACGGATCATGGAGCAGCGTGGGAATAAGAAAGTGGGTTTCTTTACGATGAACGCTAGCGTCTTTGTCCAACTACTGCAAACCATGCAACACAACAACTACACCTACCCGACCGATTACGGAGTCGCCACCTACGAAGAGTTTGACTGGATGACCGTCATGCGTCCCGGGATCTCTTGCATCCGTCAGGACTCCCGGCAAATTGGGACTGACGCCGCTAAACTCTTGAAAAAGAAGTTGGAAACTAAAGAAGGTGGCGTGCCAACCACTCACATCATTCCAACGACCCTGATTATTCGCGATAGCTTTTGATGGAAGTGCGAACCAACCTCCTCAACAGGCCGTTAGGCTAAGCTAGGGCAGTGGTTGATGCGGTTAAGCATCGTTCTCTGCCCGTACTTAGCCACTAGGCCTGTGGTTGGGGAGCACGTTATCCGTCTAACCTTCATCAATACAGTAACAAGCTGGGAGAAAGCTCGATTTTCTCTCAGCTTTTTTGATGGGACAAAAATTCCTCCACCGCTAAAATTTGCATCCCCCCCAGATTTGGTGACACGACAAATATTTAGATTTGCGCAATGTTAGAGGAGTGCGACTTAACCATCAAGTAGGCCGTACTTAACCACTAGTCCCGTGGTTAAGACCGCGTAATCTTGCGTAAATTTGCAGATTTGTCCTGTCCTCATTTTTCACGCCAGTATAACACCTAGTTGAGTCCATTCAAACCTAACCAAAAAGCCAGACCAATCAACATCTGATCGGTCTGGCACGGCAATTGATTTAGTTAGCAAACATGGCGAGGTTGGCTGCCACGCTCTTATTCATTCGGGTCAACGTTGTGGCGACGGGCTGAAATTTTGTAAAAGACCAGTGCCACGATAGCAAAGAAGAACGGTCCAGCGATCGTCCAAAAGGCGGTCTGGTAGTCGTGTTCCAGCAGTGGTTGAACGAAGGTAAAGAGAATCCCGACGATCAGGATAATTTCCACCACCACGACTAAAATATTGGTCCACAGGCGGTTCTTAAAGACCACGAACGGGTAGTCCAGGTTCTTCTTTTTGAAAAACGGGAACGCCCCGACCAAGAAGAGGTACGGGAAGCAAGTGGAAACGTTGGCCATGTCGGTCAAAATCGTGTAAAAGCCCTGGGCGACATTGCCCCCAAAGGACACTAAGAAGACGATTACGCACACGACGATCGCCTGTAGCCACATGGCGTTAGCGGGCATCCTAGCCTTATTTAGCTTGGTCAACTTAGCTGGCCAAAGCTTCGGGTCGGACCCCAGGATAAAGGCCTTAATTGGCGAGTACATTAGGATAAACAGGGCACCTAAGAAGCCGACCGTCTGAGCGATCGCCACGATCCGGGTCATCGTTACCCCAAAGCCTAAGGCCGCGGCGTGCGACCAGCCGAGGGCGGTCCCCATTTCAACCCCAATATCATTGAAAATGGCGTAGGTAACGTTCCCCAGGTTGGTGGCGTTGGTCCCCAGTTTATCGTGGTAGTTAACCGACCATCCGACCATGAAGATCATCAAAACGTAGGTGCCGATCGTAAAGACCGAAGCAATGATCAACCCACGCGGAAAGGTCTTTTGCGGGTTATCCATGCTGTCGGTTACCGACCCCAGCGATTCCATCCCCCCGTAAGCGAAGATGGCGTAAACCACGAAGGAAACAATGGCGATCGGGGTTTGGAACTGCGGGTTGGGCGAAGTGATAAAGGTCTTGAGGCCATGAATCGGTTCGGCCAACTGGAAGTGGTTGGCAAACAAGACGGTGAAGGACACCACGATGAAGATAATGTTAACGGCAATTGTGAAGATCCCACCGAGCGACCCGATCCGGGCGATCGCGTTCATCCCCCGCGACGATAAGAAGGTGATCGCCAGGATTAAAATGATCCCCAAGATCCCGATCGTTTCCGTCGACGAGAGGCCCATCACCCGCCAAGACTGGGTGGTGTCCTTTCCAAAGATCAGGGCCGAGAAGGTAATCCAGATCCGCGAGGACGTCGAAACCATCCACACGATCCAGGACGCCAGCCAAACGAAGGTCCCGACAAAGGCCCACCGTTCCCCAATCGAACCGGCCAGCCAGGAGTAAATTCCCCCCTTAGCTTCCTTAAAGGCGGACCCGTACTCGGCCATCATTAAGCCGCACGGGAAGAAGAAGAAGATCCCGGCCAAAGCGTACCAGATGATACTGCCGTACCCCATCTGCAAGTAGGCGTTGGACACATTCCCAAAGCCAAAGATGGCGGTGATGATCATCGTAACCAGCCCGAAGGTCGTAATCTTCTTGCTGGAACCATTGTTATCCATCAAAAAAATCCTCCAATCGATTTTAAAAAATAAACATACGCCCCTATTATAATCCTATTTGATCAGATTTGAACGAATCATTACGCAGTTCAAGTTAGGTGCAAACCAACCCATCAAGCAGTTCGCATGGCTAAGCGAGGGCGATAGTTATCGTGGCACACGGTGTTCCTTGCCCCTACTTAGGCCTGTGGTGGGGGAGCACGTTATTGGAAGTGTGACCCAACCTCCTCGACAAGCTAGATGGCTAAGGGCAGAGCGCAGTACAACAATGGCCCCCAGCGGTTCGCTTCACGAACACACTAGGGCACTATCGTTGTTTGCGGGGGCGTGACAACGAAATTGAAAATTTCTGTCACGCTCCAAAAAAAGACCACCCCAGAGCGGGATGGTCTTTTTCACATTTTTTACAATGCTGTTAAGTCAATCGTTGTTACTTGAGGCCCTTCCAAGTCCAAGCTTCAACTTCTGGTAAGTCCTTACCTTCAGTCCGGATGAAGTGGTTGTGACGAGCAACCATGTCGTCCATCTTTTGTGCGAAGGCAACGGCCTTTTGTTCGTAACCAGGTACGCTCAAGATAGCGTCCTTAGCCAGGTGGAACCGGTCAAGTTCGTTCAGGACACGCATGTCGAATGGAGTGGTGATGTCACCATTTTCTTCGTAGCAGTGTACGTGAAGGTTGCGGTTGTGACGTGGGAAGAAGAGGCTTTGGATCATGTCACGGAAACCGTGCCATGCAAAGATCACTGGCTTGTCAGCAGTGAAGTAACGGTCAAATTCTTCGTCAGTCAAACCTTCTGGGTTCTTAGTAACTGGCATCAACTTCATGATGTTGATCACGTTGATGTAACGGATCTTCAGTTCTGGGAAGTTGTCGTGAAGCAGGTCGATAGCAGCCAGAGCTTCTTCAGTTGGTTCAGTACCAGCGGAAGCAAAGACAACATCTGGTTCTGCGCCTTGGTCAGTGGATGCCCAGTCGATGTAGCCGAGGCCGTTAGCAACGAGTTCAGTTGCTTCATCGATGGAGAACCATTGGAGACGTGGGTGTTTGGAAGTAACCAGCACGTTGATGCATTCACGGTCACGGAAAGCCACGTCAGAGACAGCGAGCAGGGAGTTCGTGTCGGCTGGCAGGTATTCCTTGATCATGTCTGGACGTTCCTTTTCGTAAAGGTGCGTCAACAGACCCGGATCTTGGTGAGTGTAACCGTTGTGGTCTTGTTGGAAGACCGTGGAAGTGTCCACGAAAGTCAATGCTGGGTAGTCGTGACGCCAGTATTGTTCCTTGGCCTTACGTAACCACTTCATGTGTTGAGTCAGCATGGAGTCAACAACACGACCAAATGATTCGTAAGTTGCGAAGAACCCGTGACGACCAGTCAGGGTGTAACCTTCGAGCCAACCTTCAGCTTGGTGTTCGGAAAGTTGGGAGTCGATGATCCGACCAGTGTGGCTCAGATCTTCGTCGTTTGGTTCGTGCATGTCTTCCATCCAAGTCCGCTTCCCGCCGTCAAGGGCAGCGTAAAGACGGTTAGACTTGGATTCGTCCGGCCCGAAGCCACGGAAAGTGGTTGGGTTAAGTTCGATCATCTTAGCGATGTACTTACCCCATTCGAGCATGTCTTGGTGCATTTCAGTACCGTGGTTCTTCACGTCAACGGCGAAGTCACGGTAGTTAGGCATCACGAGTTCCTTCGGGTTAACCCCACCGTTAGTGATTGGGTTAACAGCCATCCGGCGGTCGCCTTCTGGAGTGTTGGCAACAACCTTTTCAACCGGAGCACCATTTTCGTCGAACAGTTCTTCTGGCTTGTAAGACTTCATCCAGTCAACGAGCATGTCCTTGTGTTCCATGTTGTCTTGGGCCACCGGAATCGGAATTTGGTGTGCACGGAAGGAGTTTTCGATCGGGTCGCCGTTCAAGTCCTTAACCGGACCAGTCCAACCCTTCGGTACACGGAAGACGATCATTGGCCATTGTGGCATGGAGTCGTCGTTGTTTTCACGAGCGTGCTTTTGGATAGCCAGGATGTCTTCAACAGCGGCATCCATCACCTTAGCCATTTCTTCGTGAACTTCCATGTGTTCCTTGAGGCCATCAAATTCGCCACCTGCGTATGCAGATACGAAGTAAGGCTTCCAGCCCATCCCTTCGAAGTACTTAGTCAGTTCTTCGTCGGACATCCGGGAAAGGATAGTTGGGTTAGAGATCTTGAACCCATTGATTTGAAGGATTGGCAGAACCGCACCGTCAGTGATTGGGTTGATGAACTTGTCAGAGAACCATGAAGCAGCCAATGGGCCAGTTTCGGCTTCCCCGTCACCAATTTCAACCGCAGCAATTTGGTCTGGGTTGTCAAGGATTGCCCCAACACCGTGGGAAAGGGAGTAACCTAATTCCCCACCTTCGTGAAGGGAACCTGGCGTTTCCGGTGCGGCGTGAGAAGCAGTTCCACCTGGGAAGGAGAAGTGCTTGAACAACTTAGCCATCCCGGCTTCGTCTTGGGTGATTTCCGGGTAAATTTCGGTGTAAGAACCGTCCAAGTAAGAGTTGTTAACCATCACTTGGCCACCGTGACCAGAACCTTCGATGTAGAACATCTTCAGGTCGTACTTCTTGATAACCCGGTTTAAGTGGGCGTAAATGAAGTTTTGCGGAACAATCGTCCCCCAGTGACCAATTGGCTTCGGCTTAACGTCAGAAGCCTTGAGTTCTTGGCGTAACAGTGGGTTGTGCATCAAGAACAGCGTACCAACACTAAGGTAGTTGGCGGCGCGCCAGTAAGCATCAACAGTTTCCAAGTATTCCTTGGAATTGTAATCTACTGCCATCAATATACACTCCTTCAATTCAATAAAAGATAACTACGTTTGACTTGTATAACGCATTGTAAATCGCAGATCAATTTACGCTTTCTATGATAACCGATTTGGCGTCAAAGTCAACCTTTTTAAAAATTGGACCGTATCAATTTCACCCAATTTTAACTTTTCCCGGGCGTTTTAAACCAATCTTGTCAATTGAGACCCGGAACTCCTAGTCAGTTAAGAGCTTTTCGATCGTTTTAAAAACCCCATTTTCATCATTAGTCGGGGCGGTAAATTTGGTTGCCGCTAGTACCCGCGGGTCCCCGTTGGCCATCCCGTAACTTTGGCCGACGTAATTGAGCATCGACAGGTCGTTTTGGCCGTCACCAAAGGCGACCAGGTCAGCCGGGTCCCACCCGTGGCGTTTGACTAATTCCTTTAAACCGGTTGCTTTATCCATCCCAGCCACGATGATATCGAGGTTGCCGTAGCCAGACGAAACGGCCTCGAGCACCCCGGCAAAGTCCGCGTTGATTTTAGCCTGCAGTTCGTGGGTCCGCTCCTTAGGCACATCCATCATCATCTTGGTGACCTTGTCGTCTACCTCACTCAGGCTGTCGATCCGCTTCATGTGGGGGTAGTGCTTAATGGCGTGCTCCACGAAGGTCGGGTCCTCATCCTTGAAGGTGTAGGCCGTATCGTAAGCCGAAATGATGAAGTGGCTTTCGGCGATTGCTTGGTGTAAGGCGTTCACCCTTTCCACCGTCTCCATGGCCACTTCACCGCAGTACACCAACTCGCCGTGGTCAATTAACTCAACCCCGTTTTCGGCCACGAAGGCTAGCTGGTCCTTGACAGTTGGAAACCGATCTTCTAGTTGGTAATGGGGGTTACCCGACGCCACCACGAACTGAACCCCCTTGGCCACCATCAGGTCGTACACTTTGGCGAAGTAATCGTGATCGTAGTCGCTTTGGGAATTCAAAAAGGTTCCGTCCATGTCGACGGCAATTGCCTTAATTGTCATCAGTTATTACTCCTTATTAATTGAAACAAAGGTGTTGTAGCGCATGTACTTATAGTGGACGTGCATGTTGGAAACTTCAAAGGGCGTCCCATCGTCTAAAAAGAACACCCCTTCCATGATCCCCACTGGTTCGGTGGGGGTCAAGTTTAAGAGCTTTTGGTCGTTTTCCGTGGACGGGGCGACGGTCAGGGTCATGTATGAACGGGTGACGGTCTTGTTCATCACTTCTTCTAAGTAGTTAAAAATCGACCCTTCGACCACCGACGACGACAGGGTCGGGTTGATCTTAATCGGGATGTAGCCCGTTTCGATCATGAAGGGTTGGTCGTCAATCAAACGCAAGCGTTCAATCCGGTAAACGAAGTCGTCCTCACTCAAGAAGAGGTCCTGTTGGATTTCTTCGTCGGCCGGAATCACCTGGTAATTCAAAAGCTTGATCGCCTGCTTGCGGCCGTCAAACTTAAAACTATCGGTGATCCCCAGGTTGCTCCCCTCGTAAGAAAACATCGCCTGGTTCTTTAAGTAAAGCGGGTTGATGAAGGTCCCCGACCCCCGCTTTTTGAAGATGATCCCCTGTTGGACCAGGACGTCTAGGGCCCGCTTAATCGTACTCCGGCTCACCTCGTAATCGGCGCTCAGCGTCCGTTCATCGGGGAGTTTCATCTTGGGGTACTGGTGGGCCAGGATCTTCTGTTTTAAGTCGCGCATGACGGCGCGGTATACTAGGTCTGCCATATCAATCTTCCCCGTCCTTACCTGTTCGTGTATGCTATGCTTATCGTATTTAGGATACCATACCTTTGAAAATTTGGTTACCTACATTTAAACTATTGGACCGTTCCAAATTCGGAAGCGGCCAGCGAAAAGGAGTCCAATTTATGAGCAAGAAAAAAAGCAAGTTAAAAAAGACCCAGGTGGAACAAATCCTCGATAAAAACGGGATCGCCTACCAGCAGGCCCACTTCCCGACTAAACAAGACGGCGACGTCCAAACGATGGTGGTTGACCACGGCGACGTTGATGAGCACCTGATCTATAAGACCCTGGTCTTGACCGGTAACGTCACCGGCCCCTTAGTGGGGGTGGTCCCCGTCGACCGCCACTTAGACGAAAAGGCGCTCGCCCGGGTGTCGGGCAACAAAAAGGTCGACATGGTCCCCCTAAAGGACCTCTTGAAGACGACCGGTTACGTCCACGGCGCCAACACTCCGGTTGGGATTTACGAAAAGCACCATTACCCAATTTTCATTGATAACGAAGCCAAGGAGACGCCAACGATCTTCGTTTCCTCCGGGCAACTGGGCCGCTCGGTGCAGTTAAACGCCGAGGACCTCGCCAAGTTGGTGAACGCCACCTTCGCCGACCTGCAAACCAAGTAGCCGATGACCAAGTTCTTACAGATCTTTTTAGACGCCAGCCTCTACCTGCTGTTGATCCCCCTTTTGTTTGGGAGCACCCTGTCCCTGGTTTCCCACCGTAACAAGTCATTGGTGGTCATCTACTTTGGCTTCTTTGCCCAGGTCATCGGGGGCGGGATCGGCATCATCATCCACGAGCTAAGCCACTTGATCGTCTCCCTGCTCTTCCGCCACCAAATTAAGGGCGTTGCCTTGTTACGCATCCCCCGCCCAAACGACGGCGACACCAGCCTTGGCTACGTCCAGCACGCCTGGCAAACCACCTCCTTGTACCAGCGCAGCGGCAACTTCTTTATCGGCATCGCCCCCTTGATCGGCGGTACGGTCGCCCTGGTGGCTTTGACCCGCTGGCTGGTTCCACCAATCTTTGCTTGGTGGCAGAGCCTGGCAACCGGGGTCTCTACCACCGCCACTGGCGACCTGGTCTGGTGGAAGGTTTTAATCTGGGTGGTCCTCTTAATCAACATCAGCGTTGGCGGTTTCGACCTGTCGACCGCCGACCTGGAGAACAGCAGTCACGGTCTCTTCATTCTGGTGGTCTTTTACCTACTAGTCTTAATCATCGCCAGCCTCTTCTTTACCCCGACTCAAATTAAGGGCGCCCTGCTTTCATTTATGATCCCGGTCTACTGGGCATTGGGCCTGGCCCTTTTGATCAACCTGATCACCCTAACCGTCTTAAAGCTACTCGGCAGGGCCCACGTTTGACCCCACCTTACCGCACGCCTACAATGTAACCATCACCATATAAGGAAGGATTTTCAATCATGGAAAAGAAACTCTCCGCTTGCACCACCGTCCTCGTCGGCAAACAGGCCACCATTGATGGCTCGACGATGGCGGCCAGAAACGACGACACTTACGGTCCGCTGACCCCGCAACGCTTCGTGGTCTACCCGACTTACAAGGACCACCCCAACCAAGTTAAGTCCTACCTCAACCACTTCGTCGGCGACCGGCCGGCCAACGGCGCCCGCTACCAAGGGGTACCCAACGTCAATTTGACCACCGAGGGGGTCTACGACGAAAACGGCTTTAACGAATATAACGTCGGCATGTCGGCAACCGAAAGCGTCTACGCCAACGAACGGGTGCTGGCCTTTGACCCACTCAACCTCGAATCCGGCCTCAACGAAGACGTGATTGTGGCAATGGTCCTGCCCTTCATTAAGTCGGCCCAGGAAGGGGTTGCCTACCTGGGGGACCTCGTCGCTAAGTACGGCTCCGCGGAAGGTAACGGGGTGATCTTCTCCGACAAAAACGACGTCTGGTACATGGAAATTGTCACCGGCCACCACTGGGTTGCCCAGCGAATTCCCGATGACGCTTACGCCGTAACCGGCAACCGGGTGGCGATCCAAGAGGTGGACTTTGACGACCCAGCCAACTTCATGTGGTCAGACGGGATCCAAGAATTCGTAGCTGACCACCATTTGAACCCGGACCTGTCCGGCTGGAACTTCCGCCGCATCTTCGGGACCGCCACCGTCTTTGACCAACACTACAACACCCCGCGCCAGTGGTACGGTCACCTGGTCTTATCCCCGGACGTTAAGCTCGACCCGCTGGACTTCGACCTGCCCTTCGTATTAAAGGCCGACCACAAGATCACCCTAGAAGAGGTCGAACAAGTCCTGTCTAGCCACTACCAGGGCACGGTTTACGACCCACTGGGCCACGAGGGCACCGAACAAGAAAAGCGCCTCTTCCGGCCAATCTCTTTGAACCGAACCCAAAACTCCCACGTCCTGCAGGTCCGCAATGACCTCCCCGAAGCCGCTTCTACGATCATGTGGATGAGCTTTGGGATCCCGACTTTCACCCCGTACGTGCCGTTCTTTGGTAACGCCGACGAAGTTGACGCCTCCTACCGCAACACGCCTAAGAAAATGAACGTCGACTTCAAGTCGGCTTACTGGATGTACCGGGCCCTGTCGATGCTGGTGGAAGCCCACCACGCCGAGTTCTTGCAAGACGACCTCGACTATTTAAAGAACGCCCGCGAATACTTCCACCGCTTCGTTGACGAAGTGGCGCCGCTCGTTGACGGGATGACTAACCAGGAAGCCACCGCCATTTTAAGCGCTAAGAACCAAGAACTGGTAGCCGAAATGGCCAAGCGCACCAAGGACTTGATGGCTAAGCTGATGATGAAGGGGCTCGAGTTATCCAAGCTGACCTTTACGATGGATAAAAATCTGTGAGTGCGACCAACCTCCTCGACGGGCCGTATAGCTAAGCTAGGGCGAGGGTTGGTGCGCCAGTACCGTTCTTCGCCCGTACTTAGATACTAGGCCCGTGGTTGGGAGCACGTTATTGTGAGTGCGGACCAACCATTTGGCAGGCCGTGGGCTAAGCTAGGGCGGGGGTTAGTGCGGCACGCACTGTTCTCCGACCGTACTTAGCCACTAGGCCTGCAGTTGGGGAGCACGTTATTATGGGCCCAACCATTGGGCAGGCCACTGACTGAAATAGGCGCCCACACTAAATATGTAATTAGATAAGGGATTGGGGAAGGGCATCTTTTCCCGGTCCCTTTTAGAAAAGAGGTTTTAACAATGTTTCCCCAACTAGGGTTAAAGGCCTCCAGCGATCCGGCCCAAATTGAGGATCGCCTAAAGTACCACCCGCAAACCTTTGAGTTCTTCACCGACGTTCACAACTTCACCCCCGCCGGCCTGGCCGAGTTAAAGGCCGGCATCCGGAGTGTGCAAGGCGTCGGAATTGACCAAATCGTCATCCACCAACCGATGAAGTTCGGTGACATCCACAGCGAATTGGCGGCGCCACAAACCGCCTTCCCCGACCTGTACGACTTTATCGAACGCTCCACCGCTACCCTCCTGGAGTTGGCCAGCGAATTTGACCTTCAAATCCTAATCCACGGTGGTTACTCGGGCGATTTCCCGCGGGTGATCCCCTTTTATCAGAGCTTAGAAGCGGCCCAAGCAGCGGTGCTAAACCGGCTGGATCGGTTCCAAGAACTGGGTGGTACGCACATCATGTTTGAAAATTCGATTTCAGAATTTTTCGCCTATGGTAACCCGGTCACCGAACGGGCCATCTTAGACCACGGCTACCGCTTGGCCTTTGACACCTCACACTGCTTTATCTACCTGCACGGCGATAACGACGCCTTGTGCGCCTCCCTGGCTAAGCTCAAGGACCAGGTCGTCCACTACCACTTGGTGGACTCGATGGGCCAAAGTCACGATTCCCTGCCGCTTGGCACTGGTAAGATTGACTGGACGCGCGTCTGGCCCCTGTTAAACCCACGGGCCACCAACATTTACGAGATCAACTTAGCCGACCAAACCGACTGCCAAGAACAGTTGGCTAGTCACCGTTACCTAATGGGCTTGATCGGCTAACGGAAACTAAAAATAGGCTGGAAGAAGGGGCGTTTTTCTTCCAGCCTATTACTTTATCTTCGAATGTTAAACAAATATTGTGCCTCACCCCCCCACCCTAGCTTAGCCAAACGGTCTGTCGAGAAGGTTGGTCCGCACTTCCCTTAACGTGGAAAATGACCACAGACCTAGTATCTAAGTACGGGCGAAGAACGGTGCTGACGCACCAACCGTTCGCCCTAGCTTAGCTATACGGTCTGTCGAGAAGGTCATTTCCCACTTCCCTACTTAATCTTAGTCGGCGGCAGCTGTTCTTGTAAAACGGCCAACAAGGCGGTGGTCTTCAAGCGCGCAATCGTCGTGACCACCGCTAGGTTCAGCAGTTCTTCAATCGCCGGATCCAAGGTGGTTTTGTTGGCCTCCTCGTTGCGCAAGGCGGCATTGAAGAGGTCAACGAAGCGGTCGTAGGCGGCCATCGGGTAGTTATTGACGGTCACCTGGTCAATCGCCGCCCGGATCGTCGGTAGGGCAAAGGAACCCTTTAATAACGAAATTACGGTCACGGCGGCCAACTGGTTTTTGGAATACTTCTTTTTGACCGGGGCGATCACGATCCCCTTTTTGACGTAGTTGTTAATCATCGCCTTGGTCAACGGGGGAACGCCAAGCGGGCGCAGGCGGTCGTTAACCAGGCCGATTACCTGGTCGGCGTACAGGCCCATCTCCGGAAAGTCCGCCCAGTGGGGAAGTTGAACCTTACTAACCTGGGTGGCGAAGCGTTCTAATTGTGTTGCTGTCATCTCTGCCTCCTAACCCAGTCCCACTGACTGGTTGACGTACTGTTCGGTGGTAACGGCGGTGGTGATGAGGGCGACGGTTTCTTCTTGGCCAACCGTTGCTTGTTGAATCGGTTCACCCTCACCCTTGACGTTGCCGCCCCGCCCGGTAACCGGGGGCGTTCGCACGATTACGTAAGGGTGCTCTAGTTCATCAATCATCTTGACGGCGTACAAGTGCTCCATTACTAATGACGTCCCCGCCGTTTGAAACCAGGCGCCGACCTGTTCTGGGCTCGCGTCATCCGCGGTGCCGGGGACCCCGTGCATCACGATCCGCTTCGGCGCCGGCGACCGATCGACTAAGGCCATCAGGTCCGCCACCAAGTCACCAACCGGGTCCAAGGGGTTCGGCAACCATACCAAGGTCGTCTCCGGGGCCAGGGTACCGGAAAAGTCTGCCGTCGTGGTGACCGCCGCCCCTTGCTCGGTTAAGGCTTGGGCCACGGGGGCAACTAACTTCTCCCCACCAATTATCCGTACTTGCATTTTAATCACCATTTTTCCTTTTATTGTACCGCAAACTGGCCGGTAACGGGGACGGGACCAACTTGCCGTTCGGAACTGGTTATCAATGTTATAATAATTAGTACTAACTTTACCAGACCGCCGAATAAGCGCACCATTTTAAAGCGAGGGATTCGTTATTTTGGACAGCCAACAAATCATGACTAACATCAGCATTATTTTAATCACCTTTATTTTCGCCGCCTTCTTCGTGGCCGCCGAGTTTGCCTTGGTGCAAACCCGGATTACCGCCCTAGAAGAGGCCCAAGAAAACTTCGAGGAGCGCCGGGGTAAAAAGAGCCTCAAGATCGAACGGGCGCTCACGATGGTTTCTAACTTAACCGAGTACCTATCGACCACCCAGGTTGGGACCTCGGTGTGCGGGATCATCCTCGGTTGGATCGGGGAGCAAACGATCGAAGAACTCCTGATCAACTTTTTGAACCTCCCCGCCCTAGCCCTGTCGACCACCGGTGCCCACGCAATTGCCGCCGTCATCGGGGTCCTCTTGTTAACCTACTTTGAAGTCGTCTTAACCGAGATTGTACCGAAAAACATCTCGATCGACATCCCGGTTAAGATGCTACTCTTCACCGTCACCCCCTTGCACTACTTCCACCTGCTCTTTTACCCCTTCGTGTGGTTGCTTAACACCTCGGCCAACGGGCTTGTCCGCCTGGTTGGGATGAAACCGGCCAACGAAGCCGACGAGGTGCTGTCGCAAAGTGAAATCATCTCCTTGTCACGCAATGCCGTCCGCGGCGGGCAATTAGGGCGCAACGACTTGGTCTACATGGAACGGGCCTTTGACTTCACCGACAAGGTCGCCAAAGACATCATGATTGACCGGACCCAACTAACCGTCATTGACATCACACAAAGCGTTGGCGACGCCCTCGACCTGTACATCACCTCCAAGTACTCGCGCCTGCCGGTCGTGGCCGACGGTGATAAGGATAAGATCTTGGGCTACGTCTTTAACTACGACTTGATCCGCCAACAGCGTGTCGACCCCACCGTTTCCTTAGCCAAAATCTTACGCCACCTGTCAACAACACCGGAAGCCACCCCGATCACCGAGGTCTTGCAAATGATGATCCGGACCCGGGTACCGATGGTAGTGGTGATGGACGAATACGGCGGTACCGCCGGGATCATCACCGACAAGGACATTTACGAAGAGCTCTTCGGGACCGTCCGCGATGAAATTGATAACGTCGCCGATAACCTGATCCAAAAGGGTGAACACGGTCAATACCAAGTCGATGGCAAAACGACCACCTACGATTTTGAACGCTACTTCCACACCGACATCAAGGCCTTTGACCACTCCAACGCCGTTACCTTAGCCGGGTTTGTAATGGACACGGTTCCCCACATTCACGAGGGCCAGACGATTGAACTAGGCGACTTTCAGTTAACGGTGGCCGACTACCAAAACTCATACATTGATCGCTTTGTAGTTCAACGCCTGGAAAAAGAACCGGACTCGCCGGAGTCACCCAACCCCGGTTCTGCCGCTTCTTAGCGCGCTTGGTCACCAAAGTCGCCCTTTTAAATCCCCCCTTCCCCAGGTAAAATAGAATTTATAGAATAATCAGGAGGCCTTGTCGCATGACAACCATTAACGTCTTATACATTTCCATCGAGGGGAACACACGCTCCTTTTTAAAGCGGCTGCAAACCTACGCTAACCAAATGAACAGCATCAACCCCGCTAATCCGACCATCAACCTCAAGGAAATCACCGCCCAAACGATCCCGGCCCACGAAGAAGAGCCATTCTTCGCCTTTGTGCCCACCTACCTGGATGGGGGCGACGGCTTTACCTCTGGTTATACCGAAATGATGACCAACCCGCTGGGTGAATACATCGCCGAGGGCAAGAACGCCGACAACTTGATCGGCGTGGTCGGTAGCGGCAACAAAAACTTCAACGAGCAATACTGCCTGACCGCCCGGATGTATGCCAAGGCCTTTGACGCCCCATTCATAGCCGATTATGAACTACGCGGCACCAACGAAGACTTGGAAGTGGTCTACCGGCGCCTAAAGGATGTGGCGGAGAAACAAGGCTAAGAAGTGCTCACCAACCTGCTTGGCAGGCCGTATGACTAAGCTAGGGCAAGGGTTGCCGCCCTGGCGGCGTTCTTTGCCCGTACTTAGGCACTAGGCCTGCGGTTGGGGAGCACGTTATCTGTATAATAGTTAAAAAGAATCCCCGAATGAAAAATCCCGAACCGGATCAATCAACACTCGATTGATCCGGTTCGGGATTTTATTAATTGAAGTCTAAAGAGGAGGTTGGGAACACTCACTTCTTTATTCATGCTTTACAAACCCAGCCGAAATCAGCCAGGTAATGCCATAGCGGTCCACAATCTGACCCGCCTGGCCCCCCGCTGGTTGGGGGCTAAAGGGTAACGTTACGCGCTGATCATCGGAAGCGGCCAAGTGGTCAAAAAAGTCGGCCGCCGCAACGTTATCATCGGCAAAATCGAGCAGGATCGAAACCAACGAAGACGTCTGGGGCATTGCCATCATGGCGTCAGCACAGATGAAGGTCTGCCCAGCGATCGTAAATTCACCGTAGGCAGTTGTTTCGTCTAAGTCCGTTAGTTCCAGACCGTAGCTATCTACCTGAGCCTTAGTTAAGGGGCGCCGCGCCACTATGTCAGCATCGAACTGCTCAGCGTAGTAGGCCATGGCCTCCTTGGCGTTTTCAAAGACCAAGTAGGGGTATATGTCTGCCATTATGTTCCTCCGTTTTTTTACAGTATCAAAGAAAATTATAGGGGCGATCGGGCCATTCGTCAAACTGCCCCACCCCATGAAACCGAATTAACATTGATTAACCGGGACGTAAAACGGTTTAACATTTTGAAAACCATGTTATACTAGACTAGCTTAATTTTTACGAAATCATTAAAGAAAGGAACGCCCTTCATGAAAACTGCTCGTCAGCACAGCGCCTTTTTGATCATCGGGATCTTCTTGCTCGGGGCTAGCATGCGCACCCCCTTCACCTCAATCCCTTCGGTGATCAACGAAATCGCCGCTAGCTTCCACACCCCGGCCACCTCGCTGGGGATCTTAACTACCATCCCCCTAATTTGCTTTGGCCTTTGTTCCACCCTGGTGCCCGGGATTGCCCGCCGTTTAGGGAACGAACTGGCCCTTTTCATCGCCCTATTGTTGTTAGCCGCCGGTTCTTACCTGCGTATATTTGGCTTCAGCGCCCTTTTGACCGGAACCTTAATCATCGGGGTGGCGACCACCTTCATTAACGTCTTAATTCCGGCCGTCATCACCGAGAACCTACCAACGAAGATTGGCCCGGTCACCGGGACCTATAACGTGGCGATTACCCTCTTTTCAGCCGTCGGGGCCTACGCGATCGCCCCGATCAGCGCTGCCTCCAGTTGGCAATTTGCCATCGTCTTATTATCTGGGTTAGTCCTCTTCACCGCCCTGGTGTGGTTGCCCAACCTACGCTTCAACTACCGAACGTCTGGGACGGATACCAAAGAAACCGGCGCCAACATGTGGAAGAACCCACGGGCCTGGTTCTTATTGTTCTACTTTGCCGGTTCCTCCTTCGTCTTTTACACGATCGTTGCCTGGCTACCGTCAATTGCGATGGCTAACGGGATGACCACCAACACCGCTAGCCTGATTGCCGGGTTCTTCCAGCTCTTCTCGATCCCCACTGCCTTTGCCACCCCGGTGTTAGCCACTCGGATGACTAACCGGATCCCCCTGGTCCTGGCGGCCGGGATCTCAACGGCACTGGGCTTTTTGGCGATGTTACTTCCCATCCACCAGTTCTGGTACTACGTCCTAATCGCCCTCTTACTTGGGTTAGGGACGGCAGCCACCTTCTCCTTAATCATGACCCTGTTGGGCTTAAAGACCCGCACGGCTGGTGACACCCGGAACCTGTCCGGAATGGTTCAATCGCTGGGTTACCTACTGGCCGCCTTTGGTCCGACCGTGACCGGGAACCTCAAGGCCGCTTCCGGTTCTTGGCACGGCCCGATCATCGTCACCCTAATTGTGATCTGCTTGTTCACCCTCTTTGGAACCCTGAGTGAACGCAATCAGTACGTGAATTAGGAAGTGCGTTATGGGAAATGACCACGGGTTAGCGCGCCAGCGGTGTTCTGTGGCCGGACGGTTACTAAGAGTTTGAAAAATTTATTTCAATCTAGACCAATTGACACGAAAACCGGTTAGCAGGCTGTTCACCGCTAACAAGGTTGGTGATCCATTTCACGAAAGCGGCACCACCACTACCGGGCGCCCGTGCAATCAATTTCCAGAAAGTATATAATTAGTTCGTTAAGATTGTATTCTTTGATCATTCTTAGAGGAGTGAACATTTTGGCTAAGGAAAATAAAGCTGTCATCACATTATTTGGGGCCACCGGTGACTTGGCCCAACGCAAGCTCTACCCATCTTTGTTTAACCTGTATCAAAAGGGTTACCTTGCGGAACACTTTGCCCTGCTCGGGACGTCCCGTCGGCCGGTTTCCGACGAAGAATTCCAAGCAATGGTGGAAAAGTCGATTTCTGGCATTGACGAAGTGCAAGCTGGTAACGCCCAAGCGTTTGCTAAGCACTTCTTCTACCAATCCCACGACGTCACTAAGCCGGAACACTACGAAGTGTTAAAGGAACGGCTTGAAAAGTTGGACGAACAATTCGAAACGGAAGGCAACCGCCTCTTCTACATGTCGATGGCCCCACAATTCTTCGGGACGATCGCTTTGAACTTAAAGAAGCAAGCCCTGCTGACTGACGATGGGTTCAACCGTCTGGTCATCGAAAAGCCATTTGGTCGCGACTTTGCGTCTGCCAAGGCCTTAAACGATGAACTTTCCCAAACGTTTAAGGAAGACCAAATCTTCCGGATTGACCACTACCTGGGTAAGGAAATGATCCAAAACATCGAAGCCCTGCGCTTTGGGAACACGATCATCGAATCCCTTTGGAACAACCGTTACATCGACAACATCCAGGTGACCCTGTCCGAAAAGCTCGGGGTTGAAGAACGGGCCGGTTACTACGACCACTCCGGTGCTTTGCGTGACATGGTGCAAAACCACATCATGCAAGTCGTTGCCCAATTAGCGATGGAACAACCCGTTGCCTTCACCGACTCCGACGTCCGGGTTGAAAAGATCAAGGCCCTGCGCTCCCTGCGCCTGTACACGCCGTCAGAAGCCGCTTCTAACTTCGTACGTGGCCAATACGACGCCGGCGCCGACAACCCAGACTACCGTCATGAAGACGGGGTTGACCCACAATCCAACACCGAAACCTTCGTGGCTGCCAAGCTGATGTTTGACAACTACCGCTGGTCCGGGGTACCGTTCTACGTGCGGACCGGGAAGAAGCTGGCTGACAAGTTCACCCGCATCGACGTGGTCTTCCGTAAGCCGTTAATCGACATCTTCGCTAACCCACGGATGGCTTCTGAACAATCCCTGAAGAGCAACGTCTTGACCATCTACGTTGAACCGCAATCTGGTTTTGCCTTGCGGGTTAACGCCAAGACGGCCGGCCAAGGTTTCCAAACTGAACCGGTTGACCTGGAGTACATGCAAAACGACTCCAGCAAGAAGGAAGCTCCAGAACCGTACGAACGTCTCTTCCACGACGCCTTAGAAGGTAACCACACCAACTTCGCGTCCTGGTCTGAAATTGCCTACGCATGGAAGTTCGTTGACGTCGTTCGTAAGCTCTGGGACATTGAAGAACCTCAATTCCCGAACTACACGCCAGGTACGATGGGCCCAGCCGCTTCTGATGAACTGCTGGCTCGCGATGGCCGGGCATGGGTCTACAACTTAAACCACTAGACCTTACGGTGATGGTATCGTTTTTGGTAAAAATTGGTAGCTGACTAATCACCTAAAAAGGACCGGCATGGGCGCCATCACGACTTTGTTCAAAGTTACGCAAAGGTATTCCCCCACCCGGTTCAATCTGTTATAATGTCACTTGTATGTAAGTAATTGTTTATTTAAGGAGTGTGACAACACAATGGCTGATCAAACGGCACAAATTGGTGTAATCGGTCTTGCCGTCATGGGTAAGAACCTGGCGCTGAACATTGAAAGTCGCGGTTTCACGGTTGGGGTATACAACCGTCACCGTGAACGGACTGACGAAATGATGCGCGACCACAGCGAAAAGAAGCTTGTGCCTTCATACACGATTGAAGACTTCGTTAACTCCCTGGAAAAGCCTCGTCGAATCCTGATGATGGTTCAAGCCGGTAAGGGTACTGACGCTGTTATCAACGAACTGCTTCCGCTGCTGGACAAGGGTGATGTCTTAATCGACGGTGGGAACACTAACTTCCACGACACCATGGCCCGCAACGCTAAGCTGGACGAATCTGGAATCAACTTCATCGGAATGGGTGTTTCCGGTGGTGAACTGGGTGCCCTCCAAGGTCCTTCCCTGATGCCAGGTGGTCAAAAGGAAGCTTACGACCTGGTTGCCCCAATCCTGACCCAAATCGCCGCTAAGGCTGAAGACGGCAAGCCATGTGTTTCCTACATTGGCCCGAACGGTGCAGGTCACTACGTAAAGATGGTCCACAACGGGATCGAATACGGGGACGAAGAATTAATCGACGAAAGCTACAACGTTATGCGTAACGTTCTTGGCCTTTCCGTTGATGAAATGGCTGACATCTTCGCCGAATGGAACAAGGGTGAACTTGATTCCTACCTCGTTGAAATCACTGCTGATATTCTGACCCGTAAGGACGACTTAGGTGACGACAAGAACTTACCAATTGTTGACGCTATCTTGGACCGTGGTGCTAACAAGGGTACTGGTAAGTGGTCTTCTGAAACCGCCCTCGATGGTGGTGCACCACAATCCGTGATCACGGAAGCCGTTTACGCTCGTTACATCTCCATGCTGAAGGACGAACGGGTTGCCGCAAGCAAGGAACTTCCTGAAGACGTTGAAAAGGTTACCCTTTCCGACGACGAAAAGAAGGAATACATCGAAAAGGTTCGCCAAGCCCTTTACTTCGGTAAGGTGATGTCTTACGCCCAAGGGTTCGAACAAATGCGGATCGACTCCGAACGCTACGACTGGAACTTGCAATACGGTGAATTAGCTCAAATCTGGCGTGAAGGTTGCATCATCCGTGCCCAATTCCTTCAAAAGATTACTGATGCCTTTGAAAAGAACCCGGCCCTCAAGAACTTGCTTCTTGACGACTACTTCAAGGACATTGCTAAGAAGTACCAAAAGGCCATTCGTGAAGTGGTTGCCCTCTCCGTTAAGGCTGGGATTCCGGTTCCTTCCCTCGCCGCAGCCATCAACTACTACGACTCCTACCGTGCAGAAGTTCTGCCTGCTAACCTCTTGCAAGCACAACGCGACTACTTCGGTGCCCACACTTACGAACGTACCGACCGTCCGGGGAACTTCCACTACTCCTGGTACGAAGAACAATAAAAACTGTTTACTCAGTTCAAGAGCCTCCTGCGGGAGGTTCTTTTTTTATGGGAAGTGCGAACCATCCCATCAAGCAGGCCGTGGGCTAAGGATAGGGCGAATGGTTGGTGCGGAACACACCGTTCTTCGGCCAGACTTAGCCACTAGGCCTGCGGTTGGGAGCACGTTATTGGGAGTGCGACCCGACCTTCCTTAACGGCCGTTGGGCTAAGCTAGGGCGGGGGTTGATGCGGCACGCATCGTTCTCCGCCCGTACTTAGACACTAGGCCCGTGGTCGGGAGCACGTTATCTGTGTTGCATCCAAGCATCAAAAAACGGGCGCCCAACTAGGACGTCCGTTTTTTCTATCATCTAGTATCAAATTTTACTTTTCCGGCAACTTATTGTTAACGTCGGTCCGCACCACCAGCACGTCCACTTGGGCGTTCCGCTTTACAAAGGAGGTCACTGAGCCAACCATCGCCCGTTGAACCCGGGAAAGGCCACTCGCCCCCATCATGATCAAGTCATTGTGGTGGTCGCGTGGGAAATCAAAGGAAACCACCGTCTTAGGGTTCCCCAACCGGATGTGAATGTCGATGTTGTCAAAGCCTTCTTCATTCTTGGCCCGTTCCAGCAGTTCATCTAAGTACTCCTTGGACTTGTCAACCAATTGGTAGGCAATGCTTCCGTCAGACATGCCGGCGAAGTTGTAAGACATCGCCCGGGTGTCGATCACGTTTAGTAAATCAAGGTGGGCGCCGTTACGTTTGGCCGTTGCCACCGCCTTGTTGAAGGCCAGTTCTGCTTGCTTGGATCCGTCAACCGGAACCAAGATGTTTTCGTATTCTTGACTCATAAAAGTAACCTCCATTCACTCAACTCTTTCACTCATTATACCATTGATAAAAGGCTTTCAAAAGGCGGGATCACTCGGAACTGCAACAAAATTGACTTTTGAATCCAAAACGCCTAAAATTCTCACAAACGTTATTGGTTCATATGAAGGGACGCTCACTTATGGATACCATCGATCAAAAAATCATCAACATGCTGCAAAAAAACGCCCGGGTCTCCTTAAAGGAACTTTCGGCGGCCTGCTTTATTTCTTCCCCCGCCATCGCCGCCCGGATTAACAAGCTGGAAAAGGCCGGTATCATCACCGGCTACCACACCACGGTGAACCTGGAAAAGCTCAATTACCACGTCAAGGCCTTCATTCAGGTTCAACTCGAACCCAGCCAAAAAAAGGAATTCTACCCGTACGTGGACTCGATTCCCAACGTGGTTGAATGCAACTGCGTCACCGGTGACTACTCCGAAGTGATGGAAGTGGTCTTTGAAACCACCGCCGCTTTAGATGAATTCATCAACGACATCCAAAGCCGCTTTGGCAAGACCAGTACCCAAATCGTTTTCTCCACCAGTGTTGAGCACCGTGGATTACACCTCGCCACTGAAGACAAGGAAGACTAAGCACATCCCCCGCCCTTACCCAGGTGGGGGATTTTTTTAGCTGTTTAGGTTACCGGTAACTCAAAATTAAATAATAGTTGACTTCTTTACACCGCTTGGATTAAACTTTAAGCGTTAATTTTTTAGGAAACCGGTAAACCAAAAGGGAGTGTCGTTTCATGTTCAACATCAACAGCTTCAAGTTAACTGACAAGGTCGCCATTATCACCGGCGGGGCCTCGGGGCTAGGTGAATACTACACCCGGGCCATGCTGACGGTCGGCGCTAAGGTGATGGTGGTTAGCCACTCCGAGCGGGGCTGGGACAAGATTAAGGCCGTCGCCGCAGAGCTTGGTGGCCAGGTCGCCTTCTTCGCCCAAGACGTCACCGCAGAAGACGCCCCGCAAAAGATTGTTAACGCCACCTTGGACCAATACGGCCGCATCGACATCTTAGTCAACAACGCCGGCCGCCAAATTCGCCACCCCTGGGATGAATTCCCCAAGGAAGACTGGCAAAATGTGCTCGATTTAAACCTCAATTCGGTTTACTACCTTTCCCAAGAAGTGGCCAAGGTAATGAAACGACAGGGCGGCGGTAAGATCATCAACATTGGTTCGATGCAATCCTACCGGGCCGGCAAGTTCATCTTCCCTTACACCGCTAGCAAGCACGGCGTTGTCGGTTTAACCAAGGCTTACGCCGACGCATTGGCCGCTGACAACATCCAGGTCAACGCCCTGGCGCCGGGTTACATCAACACCCCGATGACCAAAGCGCTACAAGAAGACCCGGTTAGAAGCAAGGAAATCTTGGAACACATCCCGGCCGGACACTGGGCCGAACCGGCTGAACTAATGGGCACCATCGTCTTCTTGGCGAGTGCGGCTTCTAACTACGTCACCGGGGTGACAATTCCGGTTGACGGTGGTTACTTACTACGTTAAAAGGAGGAATTACAATGACACTTAAAGTTGCCGTTCCAGCGTCTCTTTCACAAGCGGGCAAGGATTACTTAACTAACAAGGGCTACACCCTGATTGAAACGGCCGACCAAAGCGCCGCTACTTTGGCCAAGGAGGCTACCGACGCCGACGGGATTGTTTTGATGACCGAACCCTTCCCCAACAGCCTGGCCGACCAGCTACCTAACCTTAAGGTGATCGCTCGTCACGGGGTCGGCTTTGACAACGTCGATCAGGACTTCTGGGGCCAACGGGGCGTCTGGGTTACCATTACCCCGCACGCCAACGCCGCCACGGTCGCCGAAACGACCCTAGCCTCAATGCTGATGGTCTCTAAGAACCTGGTCGAAGACACCAACCACCTCCGCCAAGGCGATTGGGATTGGGCCGCCAGCCACAAGGGCTTTGACCTCGCTGGCAAAACTCTGGGAATTATGGGCTACGGCCGGATCGGGCGGATGGTCGCCAAAAAAGCGGCCGCCCTGGATATGAAGCTGCTGGCCTACGACCCCTTCGCTAAGGACGATGGCTTAGTCACCCTAGTTGACAAGGAGACCCTCTTAAAGGAAGCGGACGTCGTGACCCTCCACATGGTGGTCAACGAAGAAACCACCCATTCAATTGGGGCCCACGAGTTTGGCTTGATGAAAGACAGCGCCGTTTTGATTAACTTTGGCCGGGCAGCCTTGGTTGATCAAGCCGCCATGCAAAAAGCCCTGACCAAGGGCGAAATCGCCCACGCGGTCGTCGACGTCTTCGACCAAGAACCACTACCGGAAGACGACCCGTGGCGCCAGGTCCCTAACGTTACCCTGACTCCCCACATAGCTTCTAACACCGTTGAGTGCATGGCCCGGATGGCGACCGATGCGGCTAGCGAGGTCGCACGCGTCTTGGAGGGCAACGACCCCCAGTGGCCCGTCAATAAGCTTTCATAGGGGCTTGCATTTGACCCGGTCCCTGGTTGATAATCGAAAAAAGAACGATTAAGTAGGTGACCAGATTGGCCAAACAATACACAACCATTAATGACATTGCCCACGCCGCCGGGGTTTCCAAGACCACCGTTTCGCGCTACTTAAACGGGCACTTTGAGCGCATGTCTGAGCAAACCCGGCAAAAAATTGCACAGATCATCGAAGAGGCGGGCTACCAAGCCAATTCGCAGGCCCAGGCCCTCTCCCACCGGCAAAGCCACCTGATCGGGATGGTGGTAGCCGACATCGAAAACATCTTTTCCTCCCTACTCTTTAAGGGGGCCGACCAGGTGCTAGCGGCCGCCGATTACTCAATCATGTTGATGAACGCCAACAACTCCGCCACGCTCGAGCGCCGGCAATTAAAACGCTTGATTAAACTCCGGGTCGACGGGGTGATCCTCCAGCCCAGCCTGATGAATGCCGAAGCCTACCAGCTCTTAGCAGACGCCCAGGTACCAACGATCATCGTCGACCGTAAAGTCACCCCCGCTAAGTGGCCCCAAGTCGTCACCGACAACCAGGGCTACTCTAAGCTCCTGGTTGACTACGCCGCGCGCCAAGGGTTTCAGCAGGTGGTCGTTTTAAGCGAGGCGATCAACGCCAATTCGGCCCGGCTGGAACGGTTGGCCGGGGTGCAAGCAGCCGCCAAGGAGCACGATTTAACGGTCCACCAAGTCGAAATCGCCCACGATGAGCCGACTGGTAGCATTTACGCTAAGCTAGCTCAGGTACCGGACTGGTTGAACGGGCGCACCGTTATTTACGCCTTTAAGGGCACCTTGTTAACCCGCTTAATGGAGACCCTGGCCGAGTTTAACGTCCAGATTCCCAAGGAGGTCGGCGTGATGGCCTTTGACGACTGGGACTGGGCCAAACTGATGTCGCCACAGATCACCACCATCCAACAGGACCCGCAACAACTAGGTCAAGTCGCCGCAAAAAACCTCCTCGCCCTGCTCGAACACCAGGAGGTCCCGGCTACGACCCTGGTCGATTCCCAGATTATGGTTCGAAAGTCGCTATAAAGGAAGTGCGACTAACCTCCTCGACGGGTCGTATGGCTAAGCTAGGGGGAAGGTTGGTGCCTTGGCACCGTTCTTCTCCCGTACTTAGCTACTAGACCCGTGGTTAGGAGCACGTTATTGGAAGTGGGAAATGACCTTCTCAACAGACCGTATGGCTAAGCTAGGGCGAACGGTTGGTGTGGCACGCACCGTTCTTCGCCCGTACTTAGGCACTAGGCCCATGGTTGGGAGCACGTTATCAGGAAGTGTGGACCAACCTCCTTGGCAAGCTGGATTGTTAAAGACACTATAAAAGCCCAGTCATGCAGGATTCCGCACGACTGGGCTTACTATTTAGTTCTTAAGTAGCGCTTCAATTCGGTCTAGGTACCGTTCAAAGACCGCCAAGGCTTCCTCTAGGTACTGGCTGGTGGTGGCGTCCACACCGGCTCGCTTGAGGATTTCGAGCGGTGCCGCCGAACCCCCAGCGGAAAGGAAGTTCAGGTAGGCTTCCTTGGCCCCCGGCTTGTGTTGCCAAACGGCGCTAGCTAAGCTAGTCGAGGCCGCCCAGGAGGTGGCGTACTGGTAGACGTAGTAATTCATGTAAAAGTGCGGGACGTAGGCCCAGGACTGGGTCGCCGTACCGTCTAACAGGGCCACGTCCGGCCCGTAATACTTCTTCAGCAGGGCGCTGCTGGTTTGGTCCAAAAAGTCGGCCGTTAACGCCTGCCCCGCCTGTTCGGTTTGGTAGGCGGTGTGCTCAAACTCGGCAAACTGGGTCTGCCGATAGATCGTGCCAATAAAGCCATCGATCGCTTGTTCTAAGACGTAAAGTTGCACCTTTTTATCAGCTTGGTACTTTTCCAGCAGGTAGCTGGTCAGGATCTGCTCGTTAAAGGTCGAAGCCACCTCGGCTAAGAAGATCGGGGCGTCGGCGTACTGGGCCGGCTGGTGGTGCTGGCTAAACCAGGAGTGCATGGCGTGGCCGGACTCGTGAGCCAAGACGTAGGTCGAATACAGCTTATCGGTCCAGTTCAACAAAATGAAGGGGTTGGCCTTGTAAACGCTGATTTGGTAACCCCCGGAGCGCTTGCCGGAGTTTTCGGCGGCGTCAATCCAGCGGTGGTTAAACTCCTCTTTCAACCCGGCCGTGTACTCATCCCCCAGCACGCTCAGGGCGTCTAAGGTCAGCTGCTTGCCCTCCGCAAAGGTCGTCTTCAACACGTCATCGCCGGCCAGCGGGGTGTTGATATCGGCCTGGTTAAAGTCGGCCAACCCCAGGTAATCCTTTTTAATCCGGTACCAGCGGTGGGCCAAATCCAGGTGGTCATTGACCGTTTTCACCAGGGTGTCGTACACTTGCTCGTCAATCTGATGCGGGGCCAAGGCGGCCTGGCGCCCCGATTGGTAGTGGCGCAGTTCGGCGACCGCATTTTGGGCCCCGACAAAGGAGTTGAGGGTCTGGGCAAAGGTGTTGCGTAGGTCGTGGTAAGGCTTGGCGTAGGCCAAGGTGGCCTCTTTTCTGACCGGCCGTTTCAAGGACTCGGTGAACTGGCTACGGTTACCGTGGGTCAGTTGGACCAGGTTACCCTCATCGTTGTGAACCTGGCCGAAGTTGAGGTCGGCGTCGTTTAAGGTGTTGTAGATTTCATCGGCACTATCCAACGACCGGTTGAGCCGCGACAAAAGCTTCTCTTCGCTCGTCGTCAGTACGTGGCCCCTTTGCAGGCGGATCTGTTCTAACTCGTAGCGGAATTCTTCGAGTCCTGGTTCCTGCTTGAAATAACCGTCCAGCGCCCCTTCGTCAATCGCTAAAATTTCCGGTTCCAAAAATGCTTCCTTGGTGGCGATCGCCGTGGCCGCCTTGGCTGCCGTCCCAAACAGGGCGTTGGCGGTTGCATCGGTGGTGTCACTGTCCCGGCGTAAGAAGGCGTAGACGTATTCTTTTTCCAGGTCGGTTTCGATTTGCTTGTGAGTGTTTAATGCGGCGAGCAGCTCCTTGGCCCCATTAAGATGGCCGGCAAACCCGGAGAGCTTGTCGGCCAACAGTAAGGTGTCATCAAGGTCCGCCCGCATGGCGTCATCGGATGGGTACAAAAGTGTCAAGTCCCAGGTTAATTCGGTGGGAACCTCATCGCGCGCCAGTAAACGGGTGTTGGTCATGATTATGCTTCCTTTAAATCTTCTTTTTTGTAGTTATCTAAGTAGTGGTGGTACTTGTCTTGGTCTAGCGACTTTTCAGATTCACCAATTACCAACGTGGCAACGGTGTTCCCGACCACGTTGACGGCGGTCCGGCCCATGTCGACAAACCGGTCAATCCCGGCGATAAAGGTTAAGCCGGCTACCGGCACCCCGATCGTAGAAACCGAGGCTAAGAGGACCACGAAGGAGGCTCCCGGTACCCCGGCCATCCCCTTGGAGGTGATCATCAAGACCACCAGCAGGGTGAACTGGTGCTCCCAGGTGAGGTGTAAGCCGTACGCCTGGGCCAAGAAGAGGGCGGCTAAGGATTGGTAAATCGCCGACCCGTCGAGGTTAAAGGTGTAACCAGTCGGGATGACAAAGGAGGCAATCCCCTTGTCGACCCCCATCTTTTGGGTCTTTTCCATCAGCCGCGGCAGGGTCGCCTCGGAGCTGGCGGTCGAAAAGGCCAGCATGATTTCTTCAAAGACCGCCCGCATCGTCTTCCAATAGTGCAGGTGGAACATCTTAGCCACGATCCCGAGGACCACGACACAAAAGATAGCCATTGTTACGTAGGCAATCAGGATGAAGTAGCCCAGTGGCAGGAGGGCGGACAACCCCATTTGGGCAACCGTCATTCCGATCAGGCCAAAAACCCCAATTGGGGCGAACTTCATCACCCAGTTGGTGACCTTGAACATAACTTCGGAAACGCCGTTTAAGACGTCCACTAAGACCTTACCCCGTTCCCCAATCGCGGCGATCCCCAGACCGAAGAAGACGGAGAAAAAGATCACGGGCATCATTTCCCCATCGGCTAGGGACTTAAAGATGTTCGTCGGAATAATGGCTAAAATCGTATCCCAAATCCCGGTATGGGAGGCCGACTTAGCGGTCGTCATGTACTTGGAAATATCACTGCCTTGTAGGTCATGGATATTAATAAAGGTCCCAGGGTGGGCAAGATTACCAACTACCAACCCTAAGACAATGGCGATCGTGGTTAAGACCTCAAAGTAAATGATGGTCTTACCACCAATCCGGCCAAGCTTGTGTAGGTCCCCGATGTTGGCAATCCCAACCGTCAGGCAGGAGACCACGATTGGTAAAACAATCATTTGAATTAACCGCAGGAAAATCGTCCCTAGGTTACTCATGATCGTAATGGCGCCCTGGTTATGGTAGGTAAAGGCCCCACACACAATCCCCAGGACGAGTCCGATCACGATTTGCCACCCGAGACTCAGGCGGAAAAAGCGGTACTTCTTCATAAAGAATCCTCCATCTCATATCTCTTAAAAGTCACTCTCATTATTTTATCACAATTCCAGGATTTCTTTCGGCTTTTCCGCAAATTAGGTGATAAACCAATTTCGTGACTTACTAACTTGACGGGCTTTGCCTGTTAAAACAGCGGCGCCCCGATTTTAAAAGCCGAACTTTCCCAATCAATCTTTAAAATTCCCCCAGAAGTTGTATCATAAAACATGATCGATTTGCCATGAAAGGAATTACACCATGATAACCACTACCCGCGCCGATACCCTGTCCGGGCGCTTTTTCTTCTTATTCGTTTCCATCTTCTTAAACGCCTTTTCTAACGCCCTGACCGTTTCCACCAACATGGGGTCGGCGATCTGGACCGCCTCGGCCGTTAACTTGAGCCACTGGGTCCACCTCTCCTTAGGGAACGCCCTTTTTTTGGAGGGGATCGTGGTCGCCGTGGCTAACCTCTTTTTACTGGGGCGTTTTGACTACTTCCGTTTGATTCGCAACCTCCTTTACATCACCCCCTTTTCCTATTTACTAGCCGGCTTTGAACACTTCTTCATTTCCCTGGGGGTTGGCACCCTCCCCCTGTGGTGGCGACTAATCTTAGACGTCGTTGGCCTCTTTGGGGTCGCCGTGGCCGTTTCAATCTACCAGCGGGCCAACTTGATCATGCACCCCAACGACGACCTTCCCTACATCCTGCGCTTCCGCTTTATGCACGGGTCACCAGTTTGGTCCCAGTGGGCCTCCAACGTTCCGCCGCTGTTGATCGTCTTGTTCTCCTGGCTCTTTACCGGCCAATTATTCGCCTTTAACTTTGGGACCTTTTACAACATCGCCACCCAGGGTTACCTGATTGGCTGGGCTGATCGCCACGTCTTCAAGAACTTGCACCACCATTTGGAATTTAAGAATTAGGAAGTGCTCCCCAACCTCAGGGACTGGCAATTGCCAGTCTCTTTTTTTACTTTTGGCAGATTGCAAGAAATAACTTGAACAAATTTAGTAACGCAGATCACGCAAAAAGATCTCAATCGGTGTTCGCCAATTTAAACATTTGAGTGGTCGGGAATTCAAGTACCAGTTAATTTGAATCAATTCATCATCGGTAATCTCATCAATCGGTTGACCTTTGGGAATGAAGCGGCGCGGAACACCGGTCTGTTCTTCAATCAAATTGTAGTTGGCGAATTCTTTCCCATGGTCAACAGTAAGGGCCTTGAGATTATCTCCTAACTGGTTAGCCAATTCTAAAATTGCCTTAGTCATTGAAGTACTATCTCGTCCATTAAGCCGTTTAACGATGGTAAGCCGACTCTTTCGCTCGACAAACGTAGCTACTGCTTGACCTTTACGTTTTCCAGATAAAACTGTATCAGCTTCGAAGTGACCTGAAGTATTACGATCAGAAATTTCAGCTGGACGATCTTCGATGGAACGTCCATGACTAAAAGTACCACGGGTTTCTTTAGCTCGTTTGCGACGAATACCATGGTTAGGTAAATCAGTCACATTAATATCCAGTAGTCCCTGATCAATCCAGTTATAGATGGTTTTGTAGGCAATTCTAACTACATGAGCCACTTGTTCAATTGACCATTTTTGGATCTTGATTTTTTCTTCAATCAATCGCTTTAGGTTAGTCGTTAAGATGGTTTTACGACCACGATGACTAAGTTTAACTTCATGGTCAGTTTGAGCCTTAACTGCGTGATACTCACCAGCTAAGCGATGAACCTCATTAAATCGCACTCCTCTTAACATTGTGTCCCCTTTCACTAGTAAACTCTGGTAAATTTTTTAGTAAAAGTGTTGAAAGTTTATATGAAAGCGGTTACCATTATATCCGTAAGCAATTATATTTTTATCTGCTGAGGAGGAAATGTTAGCCATGGATGCTCAAAATACTAAGGCGAAAACATTAAACTCCCGGATTGCATATTCCTTTGGGGCCTTCGGGCACGATATGTTCTACGGGATGCTTTCGACTTACTTTATGATGTTTGTTACCGGTCACTTGTTTAACAGCAACGCCGGTGGGGAAGCCGCCCGGATGGTTTCCTTTATCACTTTAACCATCATGGTGTTACGGATTGCCGAATTGGTAATCGATCCGTTCATCGGGAACATCATCGATAAGACCGACACCAAGTGGGGTCACTTCAAGCCGTGGGTTGTCGGTGGGGGTGTGATTTCCGCCATCGCCATTGCGCTCTTGTTCACCGACCTGGGTGGTTTAACTTACAAGAACCCAATGCTGTACCTATTCTTATTCGCCGTTCTTTACATCGTGATGGATATCTTCTATTCTTTCAACGACGTGGCCTTTTGGTCCATGATTCCTGCCATCTCCTTTGATAGTGCAGAACGTGAAAAGACGGCTACCTTCGCCCGGGTTGGTTCCACCTTAGGGGGCCAATTGGTTGGGGTCGTTGTTATGCCACTCGTGCTCTTCTTCTCCCTTAACTCTAACAGCGGAAACGGTGACGGCCGTGGTTGGTTTGGCTTCGCCGCTACTGTGGCCATCATCGCCGCTGTAACGTCAATTGGGGTGGGGATCTTCACCCACGAAAAGAAGAACGAACTTCGTAACAACACCGAAAACACCACCTTCGGGAAGGTAATGGGGGTCTTAGTTAAAAACGACCAATTAATGGCGATCGCTTTAACCTACGTCCTCTACACCACCGGGATTCAAATTATGAATTCCTTCCAACTCTACTACTTTACCTACATCATGGGGAAGGCCTCAACCTACACCCTTTACGCTTTGATCAACGGGTTGATCGGGGTCATCACCGTTTCCCTCTTCCCAGGCTTGGCTAAGAAGTTCAGCCGGCGCCGTGTCTTCTTCTACTCCATCTTAGTTATGATGATCGGGCTGGTTATCTTTGCCTTAGCCGGTCACTCCTTAACCATGGTTATCCTTGGTGGGGCCATCTTCATGTTGCCACAACCACTGATCTTCCTGGTTGTTTTGATGATCATCACCGACTCCGTTGAATACGGTCAATTAAAGCTTGGTCACCGTGACGAAGGGGTTACCCTTTCCGTTCGGCCACTGCTTGACAAGTTCGGTGGTGCCGTTGCTGGTGGTGTCGTTGGGATGACCGCTACCGCTGCCGGGATGATTTCCGGGGCTACTGCTGACCAAATCACCGCCCACGGAACTTCCATCTTCAAGCTGATGATGTTTGCCGTTCCAGCCATCTTGATCTTACTGGGGACCTTTGTCTTCTCCCGCAAGGTTAAGCTGGACGAAAAGATGCACGCCCAAATCGTTGACGAACTGGAAAAGACTTGGCACCAACACCTGGAAGGTGACGACGAAGCCCTTAGCGAAACGGCTACCGCTGAAACCGCTGCTTCCCTCTCCTTCACCGCTCCGGTTGACGGAAAGCTCTTACCATTAAACAGCGTTTCCGCCCCAGCCTTTGCCAACGGTTCCATGGGTGAAGGGATTGCCATCAAGCCTACCGACGGGCAAATCTTTGCTCCGGTGGCCGGGACGATCGTCGCTGACTTCCCAAGCACCCGTCACGCCCTCGGGATCCGGACCGATAACGGGATTCCGTTCTTGATCCACGTCGGGGTCGACACGGTTAAAATGCAAGGGACTGGCTTCGTTTCCTACGTTGAAAACGGTCAACACGTTGAAGCCGGTGATAAGCTGATGGAATTCTGGTCCCCAGCCATTAAGGAAGCGGGCCACGATGACACCGTCATGATCGCCTTCACCAAATCTGATGACACGCCAAGTTACGAGCTCAAGTTCGTGAAGAACGACGGTCTCGTTGATCACGGTGACGAAATCATTCAGATCGAAAATAAGTAATCCACCTTTAAACCGGGGGGCCGCGACTGTCAGCGTCACGGTCCCCCCCGTTCATTAAGAAAGGAAGTTCATTCATGCCAGTCTTTACAAATGAAGAAACCAAGCTCTTCCACTTACAAACCAAGAACACTAGCTACATCTTCCAAATCATCGCTAACGGGGCGGCGGGACAGGTTTATTACGGCGCCAAGGTTCCGGTTAAGCCTTCCTATTCCAACCTAATGACGATGGAAGAACACGACTGCACCAACACCCTGTCGGAAGAAAACACTTCCTTCCAACTCGAACTGATTAAGCAAGAATACGCCACCCAAGGTAAGGGGGACTTCCGCGAGGCCGCCTACGTTATCCAATACCCAGACGGCTCCCGGACCAGCGAATTTGAATACCAGGGTTACCAAGTCGAAAAGGGGAAAAAGCGCCTGCCGGGGCTGCCATCTTCGTTTGACGACGAAGGTACAGACGCCACCAGCCTGACGGTCACTTTCAAGGACCGCCTCTACGATTTGACGATGAACCTGCACTACACGGTCTTTAACGACGACGACGTAATTGTTCGCTCCACTAGCTTTGAAAATAAGGGTGACACCGTCATGATCGACCGGGCCCTATCCGCTCAACTTGACTTGCCGGACGACAATTATGACCTCCTACAATTCTCCGGAACCTGGGCTCGCGAACGTCACTTATACCGTAACCACCTGCGGCCGGGGACCCAAAGCGTGGCCAGTCGGCGGATCAACTCCAGCCACCACGAAAACCCGGCCATCATCTTAGCCCGGCCAAACACCGATAATAATCAGGGTGAAGCCTTTGGTTTTAACCTAGTTTACTCCGGGAGTTTCTTGGACACGGTTGAGGTTGACCAGTTTAACACCACCCGGGTCGTTACCGGGATTCACCCCGATGACTTCTCCTGGCAACTAGAAGCCGGCCAATCCTTCCAAACCCCGGAAGCCATCCTTTCCTATACCAACGCCGGCATGAACGCCCTCAGCCAGCAAATGGGCCACTTCTACCGCGACCACTTAATCAACCCCCACTTCGCTAAGGAAGACCGGCCAATCCTGATCAACAACTGGGAAGCCACCTTCATGGACTTTACCGAAGAAAAACTGATGAAGATCGTCACTAAGGCTAAGGAAACCGGGATCGAAATGTTTGTCTTAGATGACGGTTGGTTCGGGCACCGTGATAACGACCTGACCAGCCTGGGTGACTGGTTTGTCGACCAAAAGAAGTTCTTAAACGGGGTCGGCGGCTTTGCCAGCCGGGTGCACAAGTTGGGGATGAAGTTCGGCCTCTGGTTTGAACCAGAAATGATTTCAATTGACTCCAAGCTCTACGAAGACCACCCCGACTGGATGATCCAAACCAAGGGGCGCTTGGCCACCCCGGCCCGTCACCAATTCGTCCTCGACATGGCCCGCCAAGAAGTTGTCGACGACATCTTCAACAAGATGAGCGCCGTGATCAAAGACACCAAGCTTGACTACATCAAGTGGGACATGAACCGGACGATCACCGAGGCCTTCACTGCTACCCTGCCGGCTAATCGCCAACAGGAATTCGCCCACCGCTACATCCTCGGGGTTTACCAACTCTACGAACGCCTAACGCAGGCCTTCCCGAGCGTCCTCTTTGAATCCTGCGCCTCCGGTGGTGGCCGCTTCGACCTCGGGATGATGTACTACGCCCCACAAGCCTGGTGCTCTGACGACACCGACGCCGTGGAACGGATCTACATCCAAGACGGGACCTCCTACGGTTACATTCCGTCCATGTGGGGGGCCCACGTTTCGGCCGTGCCAAACGACCAGGTCGGCCGCGTCACTTCCCTAGACACCCGGGCCAAGGTGGCCTACTTCGGTGCCTTTGGTTACGAACTGGACTTAAACGAACTGTCAGAAGAAGAGCAGGAAACGGTTAAAGAACAAGTCGCCTTTTACAAGCAGCAACGCCACCTCTTCCAACACGGGACCTTCTACCGGATTGACAGTCCAGACACCGCTACCGATAACGTCTACGGCTGGCAAGTGGTCAATGACGACCAGTCTGAAGCCATCGCCGTGCGCTTCCAGATTTTAAACGAACCAAACCCGGGTTACATCCGCTTCTACTTTACCGGCTTAGACCCGGAAAAGACCTACCAAGTTAACGACGACGAGGAAACTTACTCCGGTGCAGAACTGATGAACGCCGGTTACTTCGTGGCTCGGATCATGCCACGCTCGGCCTCGCCAAAGCCGCTGGCCGACTTTAACGCCACCATGTTTGTGGTTAAGGCCGTCGACTAAGCCGCTAACTTACTTACACTCCTTCTAAATCAACAGCCCCTCCCGAGCCAGGAGGGGCTGTTTTAGTATCGCAAAAATAGGTGGGAAATAAGATTATAGATGAAAACGGACGAACAGTTGGCGCGTAAGACCCGGTTTTTCGGTCGTTTGTATCTGTTTCCCACACAAAAAGGGCCGTGACGAATTTGTCACGGCCCTTTTTGTATTAATTTGCATTATGAATTGGTTCTTCTGGTGGCGTGCTTTGGCGTAGCATCAACCTAGTTCCGACCACCACCCGCTGGGGAGCGAGTTCGCTATCGGCGAGCCGCCGTCCTAGCAATTCGATGGCTACGCTCGCCATCTGGTCGGTGGCAACGTGAACCGCCGACAGGGCCGGGTAGAGGTTACAAGTAACCGATTCGATATCGTTAAAGGAAACCAAGGCAATCTGGTCTGGAATAACCACGTGGGCCTCGTGTAAGGCGCGTAAAGCTCCCACGGCCATGGCATCGTTGGTAACCATCACTGCATCAAGGGACTCGGGGCCCGCCAGGAGCTCCTTCATCGCCTTGTAACCACCGTCAACGGTGTAGTTTTCGACCTTAACCATCTTGGGGTTGTAACGCTCGCGGTCCTTCAAAGCGTTTAAGAAGGTCTTTTCCCGCACGTCGCGGACCCGCTGGCCGTCGGTAGTTAATTCGAGACCGGCAATCAGACCGATGTTTTGGTAATGGGTGGTCAAGTAGCCGGCCGCCTGGTTCATACCGCCGACAAAATCGGGTAAGACACAGTCGAGGCCGCCCACCAAGACGTCGTAGTCCACCACCACCACGGCCGGGGTTAGCTTTTCAAACAAGTGGAGCTGGTGACCGGAAAATTTCCCGATCGCCACGATTCCGTCAATATCTTGGGGAATCTGATCCATGTTGTTTTCAAAGACGGTCATCGTCATGAAGCCGGCTTGCTGGGCCGCCTGTTCAACGTTCATCCGGACGCTCATGTAGTAGATATCGTCGAGTTCGCGCTCGGCCGAATACCACTGAACAATGGCGATCCGCCGTCCCGTCACTTGGGACTTCGGCCGCTTGGTGTAGGAAAGCTGTTCGGCGATCGAAATGATCTTACGGCGGGTTTCCACCGACACCGACAGCCGCGGGTCGTTATTGAGCACCCGGGAGACGGTGGCCAAGGAAACCCCCGCTCTGTTCGCGATGTCTTTAAGGGTAACTGCCATTAGTTCCACCTCCACGGGTCATAAATCTTATAGTTGCTTAATAAATCGTTGCCAGCCAGCGTCGCCTTCGTCCGTGCGCTTGAAGACCCCGGCGTCCTCTAATACATCGGAGAAGACCTGGGCGAGTTCTTCTTCTAAGACCGCCTCCACGTTGGCCGACGTAATGTCGCGGCGTGCGGCGACCTCCTGGGCCCACGACAGGTGCGCTGGGGCAATTTGGTTATCTTCATTTAACCAGAATTTCTTAACTTCTTCCAGTTCAATCTTCAGCCGGGCCGGCAAGATTGCCCGCCCCATTACTTCAATCAGGCCAATGTTCTCCTTCTTGATGTGCCACAGCTTTTCGTGCGGGTGGAAGATTCCTAGTGGGTACTCGTCGCTAGTGTTGTTGTCACGTAAGACGAGGTCTAAGACAAAGGTCTCCCCTTCCCGGTGCATGATCGGGGTTACGGTGTGATGACGGATGCCGTCTTGCCCGGTGGCCACAATCGAAAGCACCGGATCGCTGTAGTCGTTCCAGGTCTTCATGATGTGGGTCCCCAGGTTGATGAGGGCGAGCTGGTCGGTCGTTTCCAGGCGGATGTCTGACATTGGCCAGTCAACGATGCCGGCCTTGACCTGCGGGTAGTCCTTAAAGGTTAGTTCCTGCTTAATCGGGGCCTTCATCATCGGGAAGGTGTGACGGCCACCTTGGTAGTGCTCGTGGGCCAGCATTGAACCCCCGACAATTGGCAGGTCGGCGTTGGAACCCACGAAGTAGTGCGGCAGGGTCTTTTCGATCTCGACTAAGTTGACCAGGGTTTGTTGATCGATCTTCATTGGCTCGTGCTGGAGGTCCAAGAAGATGCAGTGTTCATGGAAGTAAGCGTACGGTGAGTACTGGAAGCCCCAACCCTTACCGCCGATCATCATCCGGATAACCCGGTGATTACTACGGGCCGCCTGGCCTAAGCGTCCCAGGTAGCCCTCGTTTTCAATGCACAGGGCGCACTGGGGGTACTTTTTGGCCGTATCGTGGGCCGCCGCCGCAATCGCCTTGGGGTCCTTTTCCGGCTTGGATAAATTAATGGTAATTTCCAGCTCGTTACCATCCTTGACCTGCCGGGTAAACTCGACGTTCTTTTTAATGGCCGCTACCTTAACGTAGTCGTTTTCGGTACAAAGTTGGTAGAACCAACCAGTGGCGGCTTCCGGGGAACGTTGGTATTCCTGCCAGAAGCGGGCGTTAACGGCGGACGGCGTGGGGGTCAGCAAGTCAAAGAGCTGCTCGTTTAAGATTTCCCGCTCGGTTTGTCCGTCTTCAATCTTACCGTTTTCAATCGATAGGTCAACCATCTGCTCGGCAATTGACCGCCCGGCTTGCACGTCCCCGTCCTGATCGCCGACTAAAGCACGCACCTTGTTGGCCACGTAGACCTTGTCCAACGGTTGGTAAGCACCGCTTGCAATCGCCTTTTCGGCAAAGGTTTCAATTAGTCCCATGATCTCAAACCCTTCTCTCTTCTCTGCTTACAGCTTGTGTGGACCGTCAACGATTTCGGCGTCGTAGAAGGAGGCGTCGTAGCCGACCTTCTCACGATAGATTTCGCCAACCTTTTGCTTCAGGTTTTCGGCCTGGTCCTTCTTAACGATGGCGATGGCGGAGCCGGCAAAGCCCCCACCGATCATCCGGGCGCCCAAAACGCCTGGTTGTTGCCAAGCGGCTTCGGCTAAAGTGTCTAATTCAGTCCCGGAGACTTCGTAATCGAAGTGCAAGGAGACGTGGGAGGCGTTGATCAGCCGGCCCAGCTTTTCGAGGTCGCCGTCGGTCATCGCCTTAGTGGCTTGGATCGTCCGTTGGTTTTCAAAGACGGCGTGGCGGGTCCGCTTGAGCAGGGTTTCATCGTTTAAGAGGTAGCTGTATTCGTCGAAGGTGTCTTCGTCGATTTCGCCCAGTGAGTTGATGTCGAGCTTGGTTTGCAGGCGCTTTAGGGCTTCGCCACATTCAGCTACCCGGTCGTTGTAAGCGGAAGCGGCCAGGGAGTGCTTCTTGTTGGTCGACATGATCACGATTTCGTAATCGCCCAGTTCCAGTGGCATGTACTTGTATTCCAGGGTGTTGCAGTCGAGGAAGATGGCGTTGTCCTTCTTCCCCATCCCCACGGCAAACTGGTCCATGATCCCGGAGTTTAAGCCGACAAAGTCATTTTCGGTCTTTTGGCCCAACTTCACCAGGTCAATTTGGTCGATGTCCAGGTTAAATTCGTCCTTTAAAACTTGGCCCATCAGCATTTCGATCGAAGCTGATGAGGAAAGGCCGGCCCCGTACGGGAGGTTCCCGTAAACGTAGAGGTTAAAACCGTGGTCAATCTTAAAGCCCTTTTGACGCAGGTAAACCAACATTCCCTTGAAGTAGTTAGCCCACTTGCGGTCTTCTGCTTCTTCCGGTGCTTCGTCCGTAATGGCAAAGGAAACCACGTCGCCTTCCATATTACCGGAGAAGAGTTGCACCTGGTCGTCATCGCGGGCGCCGTACACGCCGTAAGTCCCCAAAGAAATTGCACACGGGAAGACGTGACCACCGTTGTAGTCGGTGTGTTCCCCGATCACGTTGATCCGGCCCGGGGAGAAGAAGAGGTCTTGGCCCTGCGCTGCAAAGGTGTCTTGGTACTTGTCAAAAAGCTCTTGTTGATTCATGTTTGTTGCCCCATTTCTTTGTTGGTAAAAAACAAGTAAAACTTTTACCATTATTATGCTACTATCACCCGGTTTATTAGTCAATAGAGCGCTTACACTTTTTACCAATAGCTAATGAAAGCACCTACCGCCGCAACGTGATATCATAGGGGCTAAACGGGAGGGATTGGATGACTAAACTTTTTACCCCGACTGAGGTGGCTGAAGGCAGCTTGCTCCTGGGGCGCTGGCAATTGCAAAATGACGAACTCTACACCCCACTCCTGGGCGGAGTGATTAAAACGATCGTCACCGGCAGCGACCAGCTGACTTTAACGGTCGCTAACCGCCACCACCCGCTTATGCCCAGCCACTACTGGGCGGTGCGGGTCAACCACACGGCGTGGCGCCGCTATAGTGCTGCTCTCCCTATCGAAGTCGCCTTACCCGCCGAGCGCAACCTCGTTGAGATCATGACCGCCGGTAATACCGACCTCGACGACGTCTGGTCCGGTAACCAAGGCTTTGCCCTCACCAAGCTCGAACTGAAGGGCGCCGGCCGGTTAATTAAACCAGGTCCCCGCCCGGTCGTAGCCATCTACGGCGATTCAATCACCGCCGGCTGTTGGGTCAACGGCTACGGCGCCAGCAGCGACTACCGCCCGGAACAAAACTTTGTCGGCCTGGCCCAGGACAAAATCGACGTCAACCTCGCCCGGGTTGCCTACTCGGCCGCCGGGGTCTTGCGCCCGGCTACCGGGGGCGTTCCTGTCGCCATCGACTGGCTCGACCATTTCAACGCCCAGACGCCTTGGCCGCCCCACCCGGTTAGTCTGTCGGTCATCAACCTCGGGGTTAACGACCGGCACTTTAGCGAGGCCGACTTTGCGACCGCCTACGAACAATACGTGACCGCCTTTTTAAAGCGCCAAACTGGTCCGGTCGCCCTGATGATCCCCTTTGCCCAGAGCATGGCAAACGTCATCCGGGCCACTGCCCAGCACCACCAGCTCCCCGTTATCGAAACGGACGGTTGGTGTGCGAGTTTCACCGATGGCCTTCACCCCGACCTAACCGGTGCTCAGCAAGCGGCGCCCCGCTTTGCCAAGGCCCTCACCCGCCTACTCAATGAAAGGATGTGACCACCGTGTCTTTAAATCGCCTGTTACCAATTGAAGCCGGCCACAACTTCCGCGAACTCGGGGGCTACCAGACCACCGATGGCCGCCAAGTTCAGTGGCACCGCCTGATCCGGGCCGGCGCCCTCGGCCAGCTTTCGGAGGCTGATTTAGCCCTCTTAGCCCAGCTAAACGTGACCGCCGACATCGACTTTCGTTCCCCCACTGAATTAGAGGCGGCCGCCGATCGGGTCCCCCACACGGCCACTTATCACCACGAACCGGTCTTTGACACCGACCGGACCAAGTCATCCAAGACCAACGCCGAACTGGAGCCCCTCTTAGTGACCGACCCGGTCAGTGGTGCCCGCCACATGGAGGTCACCTACCAGGAGATGGTTACCGAGCCGACCTCTAAGACGGCCTACCAACACTTCTTCGCCCACCTACTGGCGACCCCTAGCGACGGGGCGGTCCTCTTTCACTGCACCGCCGGCAAGGACCGGACCGGGGTCGGCGCCTTCTTGTTGCTCTCGGCCCTCGGCGTCGATGCCAAGACGATCGAACAAGATTACCTGCTGACTAACCAGGTCAACGAGGTCTTTGTCAACGAACTGCTACAGCGCTTTGCTTCCGCCGGCAAAAACGAGACCTACGTCCACAATTTCCGGTCGCTAGCCACCGTTTCGCCCCGCTACCTCAACGCCACCAAGCAGGCCATCGCTATCCATTACGGCACGGTTAACGACTTTTTAACCACCGGCCTGGGGCTCAGTACTGGCGACCTGGCCGACCTCAAACAACTCTACCTCGTTTAATAGAAAGGAAGTTTTTTCATGCGCATTTCCGTTCCCCTGACTAAAGAAGGGCTCCTCGCCGATCAATATGGTAAGTTCGCCCCGGCCAGCGATATGCTAGCCAATCACCCGGTCCGCTCCTTCCCCATTGAAATTGCGGACGTCCCAGCCGGCACTGAAAGCCTGGCCCTGACCTTTGTCGACTTTGATTCCACCCCGGTTTGTGGCTTTACCTGGATTCACTGGCTAGCCGCTAACTTCCCGGCCAACACCACCCTAATTGGCGATGACGCTAGCCGCAATGACGGTCACGGTTTTGTCCAGGGCAAAAACAGTAACGCCGGTCGCCTAGTTAACGGCGACCCGGCCATTACCAAGGGCTACGTCGGTCCCCAACCGCCGGACCAGATCCATGACTACACCCTAACCGTTTACGCCTTAGACACCATCCTCGACCTTAATGAAGGCTACTGGCTCAACGAGTTCCGCCACGCTGCCAAGGGTCACGTCTTAGAAAAGGTCAGCCTAGAACTGCCAAGCCGCGCTAATTAAGGAGGAATCACCATGGATAACCGGATTTTCTTCAACCCCGGCGACTCGATCGCCAACATCCACGACTATAACGAAGCCGTCCGTAAGGGCCAAATTTTCAAAAAGGAACAGCAGGCCGGCGACCTCGTGATCGCTAAGGGCCCCGATGACGAAGAATACGCCATCTTCTACGCCAACGATGCCCTGCCCGCCGACCACGAGCAATCCCAACCCTACGAGATTAAGAAAAACCTCTAAGCAAAAAGAGCAGCCCCAGACAGGCTGCTCTTTTTACTTAGTTTTATCTAATTGGCAACAGCGCAGTACGCCAGTGGGGTTTGCCCCCTTATTTTCCGAATGTTAGACAGAAAGTGTGCTAAATAACCGCAGGCCTAGTTCCTAAGTACGGGCGAAGAACACCACTGTCGTGCTAACCCTCGCCCTAGCTTAGTCATACGGCCTGCCAGTTGGTTATTTACCACTCTTAGTACTGTCGCTCTCCCCCTAAAATTCCATTGCCGCCAAGAATTCCTTGATCCGCGGCGTTGGGTGGTTAAAGAAGTCATCGGCCGACCCGGTGAAGTCAACCCGGCCGTCTTCGACAAAGACGATCTTGTCGGCCACTCGGCGGGCAAATTCCATGTTGTGAGTCACCACAATTAAAGAATCGCCGTCGTTGGCCAACTGCTGGAGGACCCGCAGGACCTGGGCCTCTAACTCGGGGTCCAGGGCACTAGTCGGCTCGTCAAAGAGGATGTAGGCCGGGTCCATTGCTAACGCCCGGCAAATCGAAATCCGTTGCTGCTGCCCCCCGGATAATTGACCCGGGTAACGTTTGGCAGTGTCGTCTAACCCGACTTTTTTCAAGAGCTCGTGGGCCTTTTGATTGGCCTTGTCCGGGTCCTGCTTGAGGACGTGAATTGGCCCCTCGGTGATGTTTTGCAGGATCGTTAGGTGCGGGAAGAGGTTCCAGCTTTGAAAGACCATCGCCGTTTTTTGGCGCACCGCTAGGATTTCCTTGTTAGTCAAATTGGCACCGTAATCAATCGTGACGTCATCGATCGTCAGGGTGCCGGATTGGGGCCGCTCCAAGAGGTTCAAGGACCGCAAAAGCGTCGACTTCCCGGCCCCCGACGGCCCCAAAATAACCGTCGTTTGGTGTTCTGCAAAGTCAACCGTCACGTCGTCTAAGGCGTGGTGGTCGCGGTAGGCTTTATCAACGTGTTCTAACTTAATCATCTTATTCCCCCACGGCGTCCACGTACCGGGACGTCCACTTCTCTAAGTAGTGCTGCAGGATGCTCAAAACGGTACAGAAGAGGGCGTAAATCGCGGCCACAATTGAGTACATCAGGAGCGGTTGGTAGTTGTTAGAGGCGATCTGTTGGCTGACCATAAACATTTCCACGATCGTAATCGAACTGGCCAAGGACGTGTCCTTCACCAAACCGATAAAGGAGTTGGACAGCGGCGGCAGAGCCACCCGCAAGGCCTGGGGAAAGACAATCCGAAACAGGACCTGGCGGTAGGTCATCCCAATCGAGTAGGCCGCGTCCCACTGGCTGTCCGGAATCGACAGTAGGGCACCACGAATCGTTTCGGATGCGTAGGCCCCGGTGTTCAAAGAAAAGGTAATGATCCCGGCCGTCCAGGCGTTAAACTGGATGCCCACGTTAGGCAAACCAAAGAAGACGATGAATAACTGAACCAAGAGGGGCGTTGACCGGAATAACCAGACGTAAAAGGAAAAGACCGCCCGCACAACGGCCCACACGGCCTTGGACTTTCCCTGGGGTTTTGAAATCCGAATCAAAGCGGTAATGACGGCGATCACCAACCCAATCACAAAGGAGATGATGGCGATCGGAATCGTGTATTTAATCCCCGCCCAAAAAATCTCCGGGGTGGAGCTTTTAATGATATCCCACATAAGTTTCCTTTCTACATGTATAAAGCAAGGGGCCCTAGTAACCGGCACTAGCCGGCCAAACTAGGGCCCGATGACGACAATTTGGAGACGGTTAGTCCCGACTTACTTATCAGTAATGTTACCGTGGAAGTACTTTTCGGACAGCTTCTTGAGCGTGCCATCCTTACGTAATTCAGCTAAGGCCTTGTTGACCTTGGTTTGCAAGCCCTTGTTGTTCTTGGCCATCAGGACCCCAATCTTTTGAACTGGGATCTTAGATGACGGAACTTCTTGGTACTTGAGGTCAGTTGCCCCGGTGGACTTTTGGTAGTACAAGAAGGCTTCCTTAGAGTTCAAGGCTGCTTCGGCCCGCCCTTGGCGAACCAGTTCCATGGCCGTGGAGAAGTCGGTGGATGACACCGTCTCCCCGCCGAACTTCTTCACGTTTTGGGCGTTAGCCGTTCCCGTGGCGGCGGCAATCTTCTTGCCCTTGATGTCATCGATACTCTTAATCGTGGTGTTGTCAGACTTCATAATCAATGCCGTCTTGGAGTAAATGTACGGCGTTGAGAATAAGTAAGACTTTTGGCGTTCCGGCGTCATAGCAATGTCGTTGATGGCCATGTCAAACTTCTTGGAGCCGACCCCGGCAATCAAGGAGTCCCACTTAGTCGGAACAAACTTCACCTTGTAACCCATCTTCTTTGCCAGGTCGCGGGCCAGATCAACTTCAAACCCGGTTAACTTACCGTTTTCCCGGTAGGAGTACGGGGCGTAGGTTCCTTCCAGCCCGACCGTCAACGTCCCCTTGGTTACCAGTTGGGGCTCGCTAGACGATGAGCTGCTCTTCCCACAGGCCGCTAATGCCACCATAGCAACCAGGCTAGCAGCGACCACACTCAATCGTTTCATCCACTTCTTCATTGTAAAGAAGCCTCCTCAATCATTTTCTTTGGGTTCACTTATAAAAGTAAGCAACTTACCTTTAGTAACTATAACAAGGCAAGTTAGGTACGTCAAAGAAAAACCGTTAGAAAATTTTAATTTTTGCTAATGGCTTACTTACCGGCCGCCCACGATCCGTTCGGCGGCGATTTCCAAACGTTCAATCAGGGCGTCGGCATTTTGCTCAAAGTCGGTGTTAAAGTCGGCACCCTCCGGCGCCACCGTCCCCACTTCTTCGCCCATAAAATCGGTCACGACTAGGGTTTGGTCCCGCCAAGCCACGTCGTCGTAGTGACCCTCTAAGGCTTCATCCATAAAGGATTGCATCAGGTCCAAGACGGCGGTTTTAATGACCTCATCTTTAGTCAGGCTAGTTCCCCGCACTTGGGCTTGGGCGATCTTCATCGCTACTTCTTCCATGTTAGTTGGAATCTCAATACTCATTTTGTTATCCCCTTCAATTGAAATCTTCCCTCCATCATATCATAATTAGGCTGAGAAACCGTTTTGATTGGTCCCAATCAAAAGCTGAAAGGATGAATACTATGAGTGCGACCGTATTAGTTCCCACCTACCTCGCCAAGACGGGCTACGAAGTCCTCCAACAGGCGGGGCTCAACATCATCGAAGTTCCCAACGTCGATAACGCCACCCTCCTCAAGTATCAGGATGAAGCGGCGGGCGCCATTATGGGTGTGTCACCAATTGACGACCAAACCTATGCCCAAATGAAACAGTTGAAGATCTTGGCCCGGATCGGGGTTGGTTTCGACAGCCTCAACCCGGTTGAAGCCGCTAAGCACAGCATCGTGGTGACCATCACCCCCCACTCCAACGCCATTTCGGTGGCCGAGTCAACAATCGGCGCCCTGTTAAACCTCTCCAAGGATCTCCCCCAACGAACGGCCCTGATGCGTGCCGGTAAGTGGCGGGAAGCTAACCAGGCCCAGGGTCACGACATCGACGGCAAGGTAATCGGGATTATCGGTTACGGCCGGATCGGTCACGAAGTTGAAAAACGGGCCGCCGCCCTCGGGATGCGGGTGCTGATTAACAACGGTAACCGGCCGAAAGTCCCTGAAATCGGGGCGCCGGTTGCCCTCGATGAGCTACTGGAGAAGTCTGATTACATCACCCTGTCCACCCGGGTGACGGCCGAAACTACCCACCTGATTAACGCCACCACCCTGGCCAAGATGAAGGACACCGCGTCCATCATCAACTTTGGCCGTGGCGCCTTGGTCGACACCGACGCGTTGATTGAGGCCTTAAAGACCGGGATCATTCACTCGGCCGCCCTCGACGTCTTTGAAGAAGAGCCGCTGCCCACCAGCTCCGAACTGTACAAACTTGATAACGTCTTACTCAGTCCCCACATCGGCGGTGGGACCATTGAGGCGATGGACCGGGGTAGCTGGGGCGCGGCTACCGAGGTCGTTCGCGTCTTGGCCGGCCAAGAACCCCGCTGGGCCGTTCGTCGCTAAAATGGCTAAGATTTACTACCAGGAGATGACGCCGGCGGGCCACCGGGTCATCGAAGAACAAATCGAAGCACTCAAACAAAAGCGACCGACCCTGATCGCCCGTCTAAAGGCGGCCCGCTCCCTGGGTGACCTCTCGGAAAACACCGAGTACTCAACGGCCAAACGGGAGCTGCGCCACTTAGAAAGCCGCCTGCGCTACCTCGACAAGCAGCTAACCTACGCCAAGGTGATTGACGTTTCAGACGACGGCAAGGTGGCCCTAGGGAAAGTGGTCACGATCCGCTTTTTGGACGACCAAGAAGAGGCGACCTACCAAATCGTGGGGCGCCACCAGGCCGAACAGGCTTCCTTAACCGAAGAGGTTTTGGCCTTCGACTCCCCCCTGGGGCTAGCCCTCAAGGGGCACACCGCCGGTACCACCGTGACCGTTCACGCCCCGGTGGCCAGTTACCAAGTCACCATCATCGCCGTAAAGGTGAAGTAACTTTACTAACCGCCACCAAAGAAAATTTAAAACTCCTTCAAGGCGGGGCGCTCCCCCTTTAACCCGGTTAATCACTTGATTGACCGGGCTTTTTTTACTTGCCCTCACTTCCAAAGACCGCTATACTATTCACCGTTGCGCCAAAACATTAACACAAGATCTTGCAAATTAGGCGACTATCATTACCACATCTTGTGGTTAGAAAAGAGCGATTACATGTTTGATCAGTATAAAGATGTCTTAACCCACCTTCCCCAGTACTCCAAGAATATCTTCCGCCCCGGCTACTTCTCCTGGCTAGTTGGCCAGATGAAGAACTGGAGCACCTTTTCTTGGTACCTAGTGGCCTTTAACTTCATTGTCCAAGTGGTCTTAATGATCCAGGGTTGGACTAGCGTACCCGTTTCCCACTCCATCATCGGCTTTTTGTCCGCCAACCTAAGCGTTTTATGCGTGGTCGGGATCTCCAATAAGTCGGCCATCCAGGGCTGGTTTGGCCTCACCTCGGCGGTCTTTATCGCCTTAAACGCCTACTTGGCCCACAACTTTGCCGACATGACCCTGCAAATCTTTTACATCATCTTCTTGGACCTATTTTGCATTTTGTCGCCGTCCTGGAACGATAACGTCAAGGTCCACTCGATGGGTGGCGTCAAGGGCTGGCTCAAGTACCTGCTCTTGTTCGTCGTCTTATGGGGGCTGATTTACTACCTGTACGGCTTGATTAACGATCCCCGCCTCTTCTTGGACTCCTTAACCTTGGCAATCTCTTTGACGGCCGCCGTAATGGAATTCAACCTGCTTCGCCAACAGTACTACCTCTGGACGCTTGGCAGCATCATTACGATCGGCCTCTGGTTACAAACCGCCCTGCAAGGTGCCGCCAACTACGCCTTGGTGGCTTCCTACCTGGTCTTTTTGCTAAACGACCTGTACGCCTTCTTCGGTAGCCAGGGTTGGTTCGTGAAGCAAGAAGTCGTCACCGGCTACGGCCAAAAGGAATCCAATTAAATAGCGGGGGAAATGGCCTCCAGGGTGGGCCAAGCCTGCCTAACATTCGGATACACAGCGAGGGCCCCGGAGAAAACCGTGTTTTCTCTGGGGCCCTCTTTTTGGTTAATTTTGCTCCAGCGCCTGCTGGTAGGCCGCGTAAGTTCGCGCGTCAAAGCACACCATTGTCACCCGGTCGAGCTGGGAATTATTTCCCAGGAAATGTTGAATCGTCGCAATGGCTAAGGGTGCCGCTTGGTCAAGCGGGTAGGCGTAAACCCCGGTGGAAATGGAAGGAAAGGCCACCGTGCGACAACCGTTGGCAACCGCTAGTTGGAGGCTGTTGCGATAGGAGTTCGCTAACAGGCTGGCCTCGTGATGATGGCCCCCCTGCCAAACTGGCCCCGGGGTATGGATGACAAAGGTGGCCGGTAAGTTAAAACCCGGCGTGATCCGGGCCTCGCCGGTCGGGCACCCACCAAACTTAGCACAAGCCACATCTAAACCTGGTCCGGCCGCCCGGTGAATCGCCCCGTCAACCCCGCCCCCGCCACGCAGGGTGGTATTAGCGGCGTTGACAATCGCATCCACCTTTAACTTAGTGATGTCGCCTTGGATTACTTCTATTCGGCCCATTTAATCACCTACCAGATTCGAACCCGGTCGGCGGGCGCCTTGTACATGGCGTCGCCGTCCTTGACGTCAAAGGCTTGGTAGAAGTCAGCCAGGTTTTGCACCTGGACGTTGGCCCGCAGCTTGTTCGGGGCGTGCACGTCAACGGACAGAAGTAGTTGTTGGTACTGTTCGTGGGCCTTCATCCGCCAGATCCGGGCCCAGTTGGTGAAGAAGGCCACCGGATCGTAATCCGCTTCTTGCTTAGCGGCGGCCAAGGCACACGATAAGCCCCCGGCGTCGGCAATGTTTTCGGAGACGGTCAGCTTCCCGTTGACCTGTTGCCCGGCAAACGGCAGGCCATCAAATTCCTTAATCATGTCTTGGGCCAGGTCCTTGAAGTGGGCCTGGTCCTCTTCGGTCCACCAGTTATTTAGGTTCCCGAATTCATCAAAGAGGGCGCCGTTATTATCAAAGGCGTGCGAAATTTCGTGGGCAATCACGGCCCCGATCCCGCCGTAGTTCTCGCTGGCCGACTGCTTGAGGCTGTAGAACGGCGCCTGTAAAATGGCAGCCGGGAAGACGATGATGTTCATAAACGGGTGGTAGTAAGCGTTGACGGTGGCCGCACTCATTTCCCAGCGAGTCTTATCAACGGGCTGGCCAAAGCGGCGGAAGTTTTCGGTAGCCGCCACCTTGTTTAATTCATCCAACGCCCCCATTAGGTTTAAGCCGTCGTCAACCTTGAGTTGGTCGTAAACGGCCGGCAACTTAGCCGGGTAACCAACCTGAACCCCGAGGCTGTCGAGCTTAACGATGGCCTTTTGCCGGGTCGCCGGGGAGAGCCAATCGTTTTCCTCTAGGCGCTTTTTGTAAACGGCAATCATTTGGTGAACCATGTGCTCCACGTCTGCCTTAGCGGCCGGGCCAAAGTAGGTTTCCCCGTAATACTTACCAATTACCTGGCCGAAGTAGCTCATCGTCAGGTAGTAGGCAAACTTCTCGTGGTTGACGGCTTCCTTGGACCCGGAAAGGGCGCGGGAATATTCACCACCCAAGATCCGCAACTCATCGGTCACTAACGAGGCGTTACCGGTAACGGTCTTGGCCAACAGCCAGCTCTTAAAGAGGGCGAAGTGGTCGGTCAAAATTTCGTTTAAGGCTGCCAGGTAGTTCGGTTCGGTCACGATCACCTTAGCGGGTTCTGTCCCCACCAATCCGCTCACCATCTTGGCTAGGTCGAGTTGGTCGGTCGCCTTGGTAAAGTCCGCCCAAGCGACCGGGTTGTACATCTTAGCGTAATCGGCCCGTTCTTCGGCCGACTTAACGTGGGGCACTAGTAGGGCGTCGAATTGCTTCGCTTCTTCGGTGACCTGGTGGGCTTTCTCCGCTGAGTAGCCCGCCTTAACGAACAGTTTTTCCACCATTTGTGACCACAGGGCCAGAAGTTGCGGGCCCTGCGGATTATCCTCTTGGTAGTAACCCTTTTCCGGTAAGATCAGGCTGGGGGCGCCAAAGAAGATCCCGTATTCGGTGGCTTTTTTCATGTCCGGATCGATGTCAAAGGAGACCGGGCTCCCCTTCCCCAACAGGGCCCATTCCGGCCACTTAGCGGAGTAATCGGCGTAGCTGGTCAGGGCCGCCACTTCGTCTAGTTCCTTGACTAAGGGGGCCATCCCTTCTGTTTCGCGCCGGTCAAAATCCTTAGCTAAGGCATACAGCTTCACGGCCTCTTGCAACCGGGCGTTTGGGACGTCCTTTTGCCCAGCGACCATCGCATTTAAATCACTAATCAGGGTCTCTTCGACGTCTTTGACTAGGTCGTTAAAGCCCCCGGTCGCCGGACGGTCGGCCGGAATCTGGGCGGTCTGTTCCCATTCCCCGTTCACCGCTTCGTACAGGTCAGCTCTTACCGCACTCTTCTCTACTTGTGTCATCTTCTCGCTTCCTTTCCAAGCGTTTATGTTCATTATAACCGGGCACACAAACAGAGGCTGGGATTTTATCCCCCGCCCCTGGTTAGTCTCTATTCATAAAATTCAACGGCCTGCCGAGTAGGTTGGTTCCCACTTCCTACTTAACGTTTAAGATCCACATAAAGCCGATGAAGATGAAGAAGAGGGCGTACATGATTGGGTGGACTTCCTTCCCCCGCTTAGCCGCAATCATCGTGATTGGGTACATGATCAACCCCAGGGCCATCCCGTCGGAAATGCTGTAGGTCAGCGGCATCCCCACCACAATCAGGAAGGATGGGATGGCGATCTCTAAGTGACTCCAGTTAATTTGACGCAGGTTTTGGGCCATTAAGACCCCGACGATGATTAAAGCCGGCGCCGTTACCTGGTCGGTTACCACGGCCAGCAGTGGCGAGAAGAACATCCCAAAGATGAAGAGAATCCCGGTCACCACGGCGGTGAAACCAGAGCGGCCCCCGACGGCAATCCCGGCCGAAGATTCAACGTAGGCCCCGACTGGCGAGGTCCCCAACACGGAACCGGCTAACATGGCCGTCGAGTCAGACATCAGGGCCTTGCCGACCCGGGGCATCTTGTTGTCCTTCATGAAACCAGCTTGTTGGGCCAAGCCGACTAGGGTACCGGCGGTGTCAAAGAAGGTCACCAAGAGAAAGGTCAAAACCACCACCCACATTTGCAAGGTGTTAATTTCGCCGATGTGGGTCAAAGCAACCCCGAAGGTTGGCTTCAGGCTCGGGGCGGCCGATACAATCCCGTGTGGCACGGGAATCAGGCCGGTTACCAACCCAACAACCGCCGTCACCACCATCCCGATAAAAATGGCCCCGGGTACCCGGCGCACCATTAAGACCGCCGTTACCACTAAGCCGACCACCGTTAACCAAGTGCTAGCGGTCGTAAAGGAACCCAAGCCAACCACGGTGGACTTGTTGGCAACCACCAAGCCCCCTTGGTGTAAGCCGATGAAGGCAATGAACAGGCCGATCCCAGCGGAGATGGCAAACTTTAGGTCGGACGGAATCGCGTCGATGATAATTTCGCGCAGCTTAAAGATCGTGATCAATACGAAGATGATCGAGGCCACAAAAACCCCGGCCAAGGCCGTTTGCCAACTGATCCCCATCCCAATGACGGCGGAGTAGGCAAAGAAGGCGTTAATCCCGAGCGCCGGTGCCGTCGCGATTGGGTAGCGGGCGAGGATCCCCATCAAAAAACACCCCAAGGCAGAGGCCAAGGCGGTGGCGGTAAAGACCGCCCCGGTATCCATCTTGGCGGCGCCGAGAACGTTCGGGTTCACGAAGAGGATGTACGACATCGAGATAAAGGTCGTAAAACCGGCTAAAGTCTCCCGCCGGTAATCGGTCCCCAGCTCTTCAAAGTGGAAATACTTGCTAATTGCAGACACAATTGATCCCCCATTTTCTAGAATGAACGAATAAAATCACGATGAATATCATATAATATTCGGCTTTCAATGTAAAGGGGCGATCCGAACTTTCTTTTAGTCGGCAAAGGGGGCTAACAGCGCCGCTTTGCCCTCCGCACTCAACCAGCCGCCGTGGTGGGCGACTAGCTGGGCGCAGGAACGGTAGTCAGCCAGGTTAACCTTACCAGCCACGATCCCGTTTGCTTGTAACTGCCGGGCCAACTGGACGTCACCAGCGGTCACCAAGTCGTTGACGAGCGCGTTGGGGCGGGTTTCCCAGCCTAAGTTAAGCAGGGCCCGGGCCCGCTGATCGGCTCGGTCGTGGGTCAGGGCGTGGGCTAAGTCAGTTGGTTGCAACATTTCAATCATCCTTTCTTAGGTGAAAGCAGCTACCAGGCTGGTCTTGCACCGAGAGCTCGGCGCCGGTCGTCAAAAGCCACAGGACGTTTTGGTAGGGGCGAGCGTCAAGTTCTTCTTCTCCGGCACCATCGGTCAAAATTAGAATTGGCGTGGTTGGGATAACCCGGCGCACCCTTAGGTCCTCAAAGATGGCGGCAAAGCGGGTGCCCCCACCCCCAAGGCGCCGCAACTGCCCGACTGCCAGCCGTCCCTGAATCGCCGCATCAAAGGCGGTTAGGTGGACCTGCCAGCCCTGTTGGTGGACCAGCGTCACCACCATTTTAAGCAAGCGCGCGACGGTGGCATCGCCCATCGAACCGGACTGATCGACAAAGATTTCAACCGGGGTCACTAGGCGGCTAACCCGTCCCGGCAAGTCCATCCGGTAGGGTTGGCGGCGATTAAAGCGGGAATAGGAGGTTCGTTGCCCGTCAATGGCGGTCCCCATCAAGCGGCGCAGGGCCCGGACCCAATCGGTTTGGTAGCTACCGGACGGCTCCGTTAATCCTTGGTCTTGCCCCTGAGGAACCGTCCCACGCCCCCGCTGATCAAAGTGGGGCGCCCGTCCCTTGGTGAGTCGCTTTAAGTTTGCCTTCATTAGTAAGGGGTTAGCCCCCGCCGGCGTTACCCAGGCCGGGGTGGGCCGCTCTCCACCCACCCCTCTCCCCACCAACTGACGCTTAGTGGCGGGAGCTAGGGCCCGGGCGGCCGGTAAGTAGGCGGCGGAATCGGCTAGGCGGGGCAGCCGTTGCTTGGTCGCCCGTTCCAGGTCGACTAGGGTGACCGTCCCGGCTGGCGACTCTTCTAGGTACTGGTTAACGGCAACATCCGTGGCAATTGCCACCGCCGCCGGATCGAAGGCGTCACGGTAGCGGTATGGGTGGTACCAGAGCACGTGGAAGGCTAAGTGATGGAGTAAATTAGTCAGCTCCCGTAGCGATTCCTCTTTAACCCAGGCTGGGTTGTACGCCAAGACGAGGTCATTTGACTGCCAAATCAGGTTGAGCGTGGACTGCAAAGGGTCGGAAATTCGTTTAATGTTGACTAATACCACCCCAGCGCTATGGTCCTTTTTTAACAGGTCAATTACCGCCGCTTGCAACTGGCGCTCCCCCTCAACCATTGCCGGTGCCCCGCTTGGCAATTTCCGCCAGTAATTCATACATAGCGCGAGCCACCTTATCATCCCGCGCCTGGTAAAGCGCCGCCAGCAGATCGGACCGCTTACCAATTTGGTAGCCCGCCGCCACTTGCCCATCCGCACTGAGGGACTTGAGAAGGGTCACCACCCGTGGCAAAGTCGCTAGGTCCAGTGGCACCGCTTGCCTCAGCCACTGGTTGACCAGGTCGAGGCGATTACTTTCCGGCAGGGGGGCCACCATCTCGGTGACCGGAGACGGGGCGGATAACAGTTCTTCAATTCCCACCGCGGGCGTCAAAATAACCTGGGCCAAATCAACCCCCACTTCTTCGCCTAAGTCCCCAGCTAAGACGTCGGCCAACACCGCCCTGGATTGAGCGGCCGGGAGTTTTCTTAGGGACGTTAGGTTGCGGCTGGCTCGTTCCCAAGAGCGCGGCGTCGGCGTGATTTGCCCGACCACCGGAGCCGGTGCTAAGAGATTCGGATGCTCTCGCAGGTAGTCAACCACCACTGGTTGCACCCGGGGGGTCCCGTCAACTTCCCCTTCGGCCCAAGTAAGCCAGTCAGTTAGGTTGGCCCGCATTTTTAGGCGAACGGTTCGGTCACGAACGGCGGCGTCACTGGGGGTCACGGCGTAATCGCCGGCCGCATCCATCGTTGGGTCCGGGTTTTGGGCTAGAATAATGTGAACCTCTTCGGGCAGGGTCAGGGTGTGGATCTGACGTTGCAAAACCAGGTTCATCAACTCACTTTGCACGGCGGCGTTTCCGCGGTTAAACTCGTCTAAAAACCAAATAATTGGTTGCCCCGGGCGGGCTTCAGCCTCCTTAAGCAGGGTAAGCAAAGTAGTTGAGTAGCCGTACTTAACGTCGGCGAGCGTCCCGAAGCGACTGGTGGTCACTAGGCTGTCCTTGGTTAAAGGCGGTACTGGTAAGGCCAGATCCCCCTTTTCGGCCAGGCTAACGACGGTGGTCAACAGGGTGGCGCCCATTTGTTTAGCCACCTCGGCTACCAACGCGGACTTGCCGATCCCGGCTTCCCCAACCAGGTTAGGTACGCTCCCGGCCTCAAGTAGGGCCGGCAGGGTTACCAGTAGTTCTTGGTAGGTTAAAGACATTTCAATCCCCCCATCCGTGGTTAACCAGGTCGGAATCGCGCTTTAGCATCTTAGAAACGTAGGGGTTGTGGTCGACAAAGAAGCGCAACGGGGCGTTACCGTGGCTCCCCCTTTGGTTGACCCCCACCCGGGAACTGACCCCAATCGATTGGGGCGCCCGCCGCTTGGTTAAATCAATCGAAAGCGGCGCCGTTTCTAGCGGCTGGCCATCTAAGTGGCGATCCACTAACCCCAGGGCCTGCCCAGCCTTGCCGGGCCCGTTAGTTAAGTTCACCCCGACCTGATGACGGCGCTCCTCCATTAATTCAAGCCCCTCCGTGGGTTCTAGTGCCCGAATCAAAATCCCCTGGGGTTCTTCTTGGTCTTGCACGACCACGTCAAAGCAATAGTGAGCCCGGATTTGGTAGACGTAGATCGTTCCTGGCGCCCCGTACAGGGCCTCGGAATAGTTGGTCCGCCGCCCGTTGTAGGCGTGGGAAGCCGAATCCTGCTCACCCAAGTACGCTTCGGTTTCAACAATCAAGCCCGCCACTCTCCCCGCGGGGCTTTGGTAACTGAGTTCACGCCCCAAGAGGTCCTTGGCGATCTCTTCGGTGGGGCGATTCGTGAAAAAGGCTTGGTATGGTGACATTTGGTTTCCTCCACTGATAATTAGGATTATGATAAGGGTACGAACAGAAAGGACGGGATATGATGGCATTAAAACTCGAACGGATTTACACCCAACCCGCCGACTTGGACGGCTACCGGATTCTGGTTGATCGCCTCTGGCCCCGCGGTATGTCAAAGGAAAAGGCCCACCTAGACGAGTGGCTAAAAGAGGTTGGACCAACCAAGGAGTTGCGCCAGTGGTTCAACCACGAACCGGCCAAGTTCCCGGACTTTAAGGCTCAATACCTAGCGGAACTAGCCGCCAACCCAGCCTTTGCAACCCTCGAGCAGACCGTCGCCGACCACTTAAAGGACGGCAACGTGATCCTCTTGTACGGGGCCAAGGACCCGGTCCACAACCAAGCGGTGATCCTAAAGGAAAAGTTGGAAGCCGGCCTCGGCCTGTAATACGTTTATTTTAGCGCGCCGCTGGGAAAAGACCAAGGAAGGTCAAAGAAGTGCGATCCAATCTATCAAACAGGCCTTACGACTAAGCTAGGGTGAAGGTTGGTGCCTTGGTACCGTTCTTCACCCGTACTTAAGCACTAGGTCTGTGGTCATTTTCCACGTTATTGGAAGTGCGACTAACCTTCTCGACGGGTCGTATGGCTAAGCTAGGGTAAAGGTTATCGCGGCATGCGGTGTTCTTTACCCGTACTTAGCTACTAGACCCGTGGTTAGGAGCACGTTATCAAAAGTGCGATCCAACCATTGGCAGGCCGTGGGCTAAGGAAAGGTTGGGGGTTGATGCGGTACGCAAAAAAGAGCCTAGGAGAAAAGATTTCTCTTAGACTCTTTTAGTTTAGTCTCCATTCCCTAATTGCTCCGCTTGCCTCCCCAAGCGCGACCGTCCAGCTCCCCGGCCGCTAGCATTAAGCGGTGGTCTTGTTCTTCAATCGTCTGTAAGGTTGCTAAGAGCAGGGCCCGCTCCCCTTCATCCGTACTCTTCTCCGTTAGTTCGTTCACCTGGTGTTTAACCCAAGCCATGGTTGCTTCGTCCATTTAATCATCCCCCAACAGGTCTAAGTTTAGGCGTAAGTCACTGAGTTGGTCAGTATTATCTTCCAAGACCGTCGCTAACCCTAGGTAACCCGGTGCCCGATCGGGGTGTTGCTCAGCCAACTTCCGCAGGCGGCTTGCTAACCAGGCCGCCTGGTCGGCTAAGTGCCCGGGCCGGGGTGCCGTCAGGTACTGGCGGTAGTTAACAAGGAGCTCTTGGCGCTCCCGCTCAGTCAAATAATCAAACTGGCCCACGACCAGCGGGGTCAGGTAGGTCATCTTAGTTTCGTTGGCCAACGCCTGCAGTGGACGCAGCAGCTCCGCTAGCGTAAAGGACTGGCCCTGCCCCGGCGCAAAATCCTTCAGGGCCCGGCCAGTATTGACCACCAGCCCGAGCTCCTTGCCCGCTAGCCGGTCGCCAGCCGTCCCGAGCAAGTCATCGTCAAAGACCTCGTCTAGCCAGGCCTTCATCACCGCCGGGACGCTGTACCAATAGAGGGGAAATTCAAAGATGATCCGGTCGGCAGCCCAAAGCAAGGCCCGCTCCGCCCCACGGTCAAAGGGCGCCACTAAGGGATACCAGGTAACCCCTGCTTCTTGCTTGGCGACGTGCTTGAAAAAACCTTGGGTGCTCGAAGTGGCTACATCCGGGTGACCAATCACGACTAAGGTTTTCATTATTAACCCTCCTTTAAAAGGGTGCGCCCTTGTTCAACCAAGCCTGGGGTCGCCGTCGTCGTCAAAAAGCGCTGGAGGGGTACTTCCTGGTGGCGGTCCTTAAAGGCCATTGGCTCGGCGGCCACGATCATCACCAGCAGGTTGTTTTCCGTCAGCATCAGCTGGCCAATCCCGGTGTACTTACCCCGGGTGTGCTTACCGGTCCGCCAGACGTGGAGCTTGGCGGCCCCACTGGCGTCACGCTTTAATTGGTAGCCGCCGTTACCATCGTTTTCGACCGGCACGCCCGTGTAACGCGTAACCGAGTATTGATTCTTCTTTGCCATGTTTCCTCCTTTGGTTAACCGTCCTCCACCCCGCTTGTATTCGCTTGCACAAAGTTATTTTCTGTGCTTTGATAGGGGCAAAGGAGTGATCTTATGACTGAACAAGCAATTACCGCCGCCCAAATGCGGGCCAAGGACCAATTCACGATCAACCAGATTGGGATCCCATCCCTGGTGCTAATGGAACGGGCCTCGCTCGCCGTTCGTGACGCCATTTTAACCCACTACCCGGCGGCCAACAAGATTGTTGTCGTTGCCGGTCAGGGCAACAACGGGGGCGATGGGCTTGCCATTGCCCGCCTTTTGCACGTTGCCGGGCAGGGCGTGGTCATTTTAACCATTGGCAACTCCGCCCACGCTTCCAGCGAACACCAAACCCAGGCCCACATCTGCGACTACTACCAAATTCCGGTCGCCAGCGACCCGGCGCTGTTAAAGGACGCCGACTTAATTGTCGACGCCATCTTCGGGATCGGGATTGACCGGCCGGTCGAGGGCGCCTACGCCACCGTAATTAAGCAGGTTAACGCCGCCCACGCCCCGGTGGTCGCCGTTGACGTTCCCTCCGGCATCAACACCGACACCGGCGCGGTGATGGGCGTCGCCGTCAAGGCGGACCTGACCGTTACCTTTGCCTACAACAAAACCGGGTTGGTGACCGACCAGGGCCAGGCCTACGCCGGTCGGGTCATCGTGGCAGATGACATGGGGACGTATTAAAGAAGTGCGGACCAACCTTCTCGACAGACCGTATGACTAAGCTAGAGGGAAGGCTGATGCGCCCCGCATCGTTCTTCACCCGTACTTAGGCCTGTGGTTGGGGAGCACGTTATCTGTGTTGCAGTCAAAAAATAAAAAGGAGTTAGGGGAAAACACGGTTTTCTCCTAACTCCTTTTTTACTATGCGCGGGACTTGTAAGCACCGTCAGACGTGTTGATGATGATCTTGTCGCCGTTCTTAACGAAGGATGGCACCGTTACGACCAGGCCAGTGTTCATCGTAGCTGGCTTACCACCACCGTCAATCGTGGCCCCCTTGATTTCCGGTTGGGTTTCCACGACTTCTAAGGTCACCGTAGCTGGCAATTCAACCCCGACCAGTTCGCTGTCAACGAAGTTCATTTGTACTTGCATGTTTTCCGTCAGGTACTTCTTTTCTTCGCTGATTTGGGATTGGTCGATTTCGTATTGTTCGTAAGTTTCCAGGTCCATGAAGACGGACGTGTTACCTTCGTCGTAAAGGTATTGAGCGTTCTTCTTGTTAACCATCACTTGTTCCACCTTTTCAGATGGGCGCATCGTGGTGTGCACAATTGAGCCAGAACGAACGTCTTGGATGTCCATTTGCATCAGGGTGTTACCCTTACCTGGCTTGTGGTGGTTGATGGCGAGCACCTTGAGCAGCTTGCCGTCCTTTTCAAAGACCATACCCTTCTTCAAGTCAATCGTTTGAATCATTGTCTTACTCCTTTACCTAATAGCTAGATTATAGTGGCGCCGCCCTTGATTAAAGCCGGCGACCAACTTCGCTTTGCCACCGGGCGGGCCCGAACTTGGCATACTTTTTCATTATAGCATGCTTCCCTACTTCTTGGCGGGGATTCTTATTCGCCGTTTTTGGCCTGTTCAATCAGGTTGGCGGCCGGGACCCGAATCAGGGTGTGCTCATCGGCCTCCTTGTTGGCCCGTAGCCCCAGCCCGTTGATCAAGTTGTTCTTGTAGCGCACCGTGATCTTGGCGGCAAAGGCGTGGCTCGTTGCTTGGTCTTCTTTGCGCAGTTTGCTTTCGTTCCACGGGTAGGTCACCGCCGCGCTAGATAAAATGTCGTTACTATCGGCGATTGATGCGTTCATCGCCCCGACCGTCACCTTTTTGGTCGTCGTCCAGTAAGTATAGGAAACAACGTGGTGGTCACCGCTACCGCTGTGGGTAGCCCGGACGTAGTAGTAGTCATTGGTGTTATCGTTGGTCAGTTGCAACGGGTCGTATGAATAACTCACCGTTACTTGATCAGAGGTTGAGGCTACCTTACGAAACGCCGTGAAGTAAAGCATCGTCCCCAGCCAGGCTAAGGCCACCACCAACAGGACCACGTACTTTAAAAAGAGCCCCTTTTCAAAACGATGCCCCGTCTTTGCGATTAGCATCAACTGGTGTACCCGAATATAGTGGATCACAAAGCCCAAGAACACTAGGGCTAACAACCACAGCAACCATCCTAGCCAATTCCAACTCATCTTGTTTACTCCTTATTATTTCCATTACGTTTTCAAATAAATTGTACCACAACCCGGTACGTCCCTCGGCTTTGTTCACCAAGTCGGGGCAAGATTTCACATAAATTTTTCGCATCTGTCCCCCAAAACCCGTATAATGGATAGGAATATGCTGATCAAATCTGAAGGAGGGCCCCTGATGGCTGACAAATTTAACGACCTCGCCGTTGACATCATCAACTTCGAGCGTGAACACCAAATGATTGATAACGAAATCGCCTACGGCAGCCAATTGACCGTTGAACGAATCCACGATATCAAGTCCCAAGCAAGCGTCGCAAGCGAAGAAGAAGAAAGCTTGATCCGCCGCTTCATGCAATCACAAGGTTAATAGTTAGCAACGTAAAAAGGGCTGAGAGGTTTTCTCTCAGCCCTTTTTACGTTGGTCGCCGGAAGCGGACCGGCACTGGTGCGGGGGATTCGATCACCTGATCGGGGTGGGCGATTTGCTCTAGCAGGGTTGCAATTAGCTTGTCGGCAAGCTCTTGAACCGGGAGCACCACGGTGGCTAACTCCGGGTTTAAGCGTTGCATCAACCGGGAGCCGTTGTAGCCGGTCACCCAAAAGTCTTCATTAATTTTACGTCCGCTGGCCCGTGCCATCCCCTGAAACTGAACGGCCACCTCGTCGTTAGGGGCGATTAAGCCGTCATATTGGTTTAAGAGCAGCGGTTTTCTGATCAGTTCGTCCAACTCGATCACCGCAAGGGCGTTACCTCGTCTAGCTAACCCATCCACGATCCCGTCAATCCGACACCGGGATGACATCGGTGAGTGAGCTTCGTCCAAAACTAGGGCTACCTCTTTGGCCCCTTGCTCCCTCAGGTAGGCGGCCGCCATCCGCCCCCCGCTGTAAGAATCCACCGTCACCACCGGGATCCCCTCGGCTAGTTGGTGGGCAAAGGAAACGATCGGTACCGCCAAACGTTGGTAGTGTTCGTTATCCAAGTTATGGGAACTAGAGATGATACCGTCGACTTGGTTGGCTAACAAGACCCCGAGGTGCTCTTGTTCTAGTTGGTCGTCGGTAGCGGTGGTGGCGATGATAACCTTGTAGCCCTTGGTAAAGAGCCGTTCTTCTAGGCAGTTGGTCAACTCAGCTAAAAAGGGGTTCGTGACGTTTGGCAACACCAGGCCAATGAAATGTGATGACTTTCCCTGCATCGCCCGGGCCAGGGCATTGGGTTGGTAATCAAGTTCTCGCATGGCCAACCGAACCTTACGAATGGTTTTGTCACTTAGCGAGTGGTAGTTATTGATGACCCGCGAGACCGTTGTCACCGATACCCCCGCCCGCTTGGCAACGTCCTTTAGTGTTGAAGTCATGTTAGCTCACCCGTTTCGTAATCAATTTCACGATTATAACGCAAGTAAGCGATTTTTGAAAACCTTGGACGCCGTTTTGGGGCGACAAAAAAATTACTAACGCTCCGTGGTCTCTTTGAATCGCTCTTGATTAATCGCCCACAGCCACCCCAATCCGTTCTCAGGACGGGGACCACTTCACTTATTTTCCGATCTAAGAAAAACGGTTACATGATGATTGTGATCACGCTATCAATCAGAGTGTGTGAAATTAAAATTAATTAATTTCTACTACTAATTAAATACCATAAATTTCATTGACCTACCCCCGAAATCATGCTAGTTTAAACGTGTATTGAATACTTAAAAAAGTCTTATCATTCCGCCATTTTAGGGAAAATGAAATACTTATCATACTCAAAGAAGATAAAGCTAAAGGAGATCCGGCATATGCACAAAAAGCAATCAAACGACCAATACCTCCACTATAAAATGTACAAAAGCGGCCGCAAGTGGATGTTTGCTGGGGTCGCAGCTCTGACCCTGCTAACAACGACTGAAGTGGCTCACGCTGACACCACGTCTAGCGCCGCTTCCCAAAAGGACCAAACCACCGACACCACGTCTTCTTCAGCTGCCTCCACGGTCAGCCTCAACGGTTCAACCGTTGCCAGTGAAGCGGCTAAGGCCACCGTTACCTTTATTTCAGAAAGTACCAGCGCCACTAGTTCTAGCTCAAGCACGGCTAGCTCTTCTAGCTCTGCTACCTCCGCTAGTTCTAGTTCCGTAGCCACGGCAGCTACTAGCGTAACCAGTGCCACCAGCGCTACTAGCGCCACCTCGGTATCGTCAACGAGCGCTGACAGCTCCGCCAGTGCCGCTACGTCTAGCGATGACGCCAGCTCCTCGGCCAGCGCGGCGGATGCCAACAGCGGCGTTTCCTCCGCTAGTGCCGCCACCAGTGCTACGTCAGCAAGCTCTACCACTGTGGTCCGGGCGGTGGTTGCCGTGGCCACTAGCGCTAGTGCAAGTTCTTCGTCCGTTGACCTGTCAACGTTAACCTTCTCCAACAACGCCTCCCAACAGGCCTTCATCGAAAGCGTGGCTGAAGGGGCGATCGAAGGTTGGAACGAATACGGCGTCTTGCCGTCGATCACCGTTGCCCAGGCCATTCTCGAATCCGGTTGGGGTTCATCCACCCTTTCCACGCAAGCCCACAACCTCTTCGGGATTAAGGGGAGCTACAACGGTAACTACGTCACGATGAGCACCCGCGAAGTGATTAACGGGCAAAGCGTCTACGTTAACGCCGCCTTCCGGGCTTACGATAACAACTCCGAATCCGTTGAAGACCACGGGAACTTCCTCTACTCCAACTCCCGTTATAGCAACCTCTTAGGTGACACTAGTTACACCGACGTCGCCCAAAAGCTTTCCCAAGACGGTTACGCTACCGACCCTTACTACTCTTCCTCTTTGATCAGCTTAGTTAAGACCTACGACCTGACCCAATTGGACAGCATCGCCATTGCGAACACGCCGGTGATCACCAACAAGAGCGATTACACCCAAACCAACAACGGGGCATCCACCACGGCGACGGCAACTTACTACACCGTCCAATCCGGCGACACCCTGTCCGGAATCGCCGTTGAATACAACACGACCACCGCGACTTTAACGAGTTTAAACAACTTATCCAACCCGAACCTGATCTACGTTGGGCAACGGCTCCTGGTCAAGAGCGCATCGACATCAGCGGCGTCATCCGCAACTTCAACGGCCACCAGCACCGCTAGCGCAACTAGTACCAGCTCCACCACTAGTGCCACTACCTACACGGTCAAGTCTGGTGACACCCTCAGCTCGATTGCTAGCTCCCACAACACGACCACGGCGGCGTTGACGAGCTTAAACATCCTGGCCAACCCGAACCTGATTTACGTGGGCCAAGTCCTTAAGTTGGCTAACACCACGACGGCAAGCACGAGTTCCACCAGCAGTGCCGCTTCAACTAGCTCAAGCGCAACGACTTACACGGTTAAGTCCGGTGATACCCTGAGTTCGATCGCCAGTTCCTACAACACGACCACCTCGACGTTGACGAGTTTGAACAACTTATCCAACCCGAACTTGATCTACGTGGGCCAAGTCCTCAAGGTAGCCGGCTCCTCTACCAGTGTTTCTACCAGCACTAGTTCTAGTTCGGCTAGCCAAGCAACGACCAGTGGTACCTACACGGTTAAAGCCGGCGATACCCTCAGTTCGATCGCTAGCTCCTACAACACGACTACGGCAGCGTTAGCTAGTGCCAACAGCATTTCCAACGCCAACTTGATCTACGTAGGCCAAGTCCTCAAGGTCACTGGCACTTCTTCAAGCACCAGCACCACCACTAGTTCCACTTCCTCAACCAGTGGTTCTTACACCGTTAAGTCCGGCGACTCGCTTTCCGCCATTGCCGTCGCTCACGGCTTAAACTGGAAGACGTTAGCCGCCAAGAACAACATCGCTAGCCCATACGTGATCTACGTTGGTCAACAGTTATCGCTTTAAAATTAATTTAATTATCAACAAAGGACCCGCCAAGCATGGCGGGTCCTTTGTTCGTTTTGGTCCCCATTTTTGAAATTTAACCCTAAACCGCTTATAATCAAAGGCAGATTTAATTCCAATGAGAGGGGCCGTTTTTATGGTAACAAACGAGGCTAATACCACCATTGATGCACTAGATCAGGTTAGCCACCTGTTTAAACTGATGGGGCATCCCAAGCGCCTCCAACTGTTGTACCTATTGATTCAACAATCGATGACCGTATCCCAAATTAGCGAACGCTTAAAGTGGGAACAATCGGCCGTCTCCCACCAACTCCAAGTGTTGCGTAAGTACCAGATCGTGGAGCGGGTTAAAAATGGGCGCCAGGTTGTTTACCGCCTGGTCGACCCCCTCGTGATGGGGATCATCGCCGACGTCGTGAATGAAATCCGTAAATAAAAGTGGGTAATCACCTTCTCGGCAGGTCGTATGGCTAAGCTAGAGCGCACCGTTCTTCGACTTGCTTAGGCACTAGCCCTGCGGTTATTTTTCACTTTTGCTATCTAACCTTCGTGAATACAGAAAAAGACCGACTGGGTATTCCAGCCGGCCTTTTTTCGTTCTTTTTAAACCCCAGTGACCTAGTGTCCTTGGTTATCGGCCAAAAGTTGACCAATCTTTTGAGCGCCCTGTGCGTCGGGGGAGATAATTAAGAGGGTATCGTTACCAGCAATCGTCCCCACTACCTCTGGCATCGACAATTCATCAAACATCCCGCCGAGGATGGTCGCGTAACTCGAGTCCGGGGTGGTTTTAACGACGTTAACAAACTCAACGGTGGTGTAAGAGACCACCCGGTTGGCAATTGCCCGGTAGAGCCGGTCGTCGTCCTCCTTGGCGGCCGCCACCTGAGCATAGTAGGATTGCCCATCACTGCTGCTAACCTTAGCAATGTTTAGGGAATGAATATCCCGTGAAACGGTTGCCTGAGTGGCGACGACCCCGTGTTGCTTCAGCAATTCCAAAAGCTCCTCTTGGGTAGCAATGTGATTTTCTTCGACCAGTTGTTGAATTAATTGGCGGCGCTGCTTGTAGTTCATACCCGATCCCTCCACTCGTTGAATATTCATTTATCCCCTTAATATTAACCCATTCACCTGGGGATACACAAATCATTTTTTAAATAAATGACGGTTTGGCGGTCTTTAAACCGGTTTCATAAAATATTTACATTCTACAAGTAGGGAGGGAAGTGCATATCTTACGCCGGTGTTCCTAGCGGTCGTTCTTCTTTTGCCATTTGCCCATCAACGATCGTGTACACCTGGTCGGCGAATTCACGCAGCCGTAGGTCATGGGTGACCACCACCACGGCCTTGTTGTGCTTGACGGCGAGGTCGGAAAAGAGTTGGCCCACCACCTTAACCCGGTCGGAGTCGAGGGCGGCCGTTGGCTCATCGGCTAAGATAATTTGCGGGTCAGTGTAAAGGGCCCGGGCGATGGCCACCCGCTGGTTTTGCCCCCCGGACAGTTCGCCCGGGTACTTGTGGATCAGTTTTTCGATCCCAAGGTCTTTTAACAGGTCCCCCAATTCCCCCTTGGAAAGGTTACCGTGGCGCATCCGGTCAACCAGGGCGAACTGATCCCCCACCGTTAAGTAAGGGAGCAGGTTGTAAGACTGGAGAACGAAGCCGATCTTATCCAGGCGTAACCGATCGCGTTGCTTACCAGACAGGGCTGAGATCTCTTGGCCGTCAATCAAAACTTGTCCCTCAGATGGCTGCTGGAGGCCACCGGCGATCGTTAAGAAGGTGGACTTCCCCGAGCCGGACGGGCCAATCACCAGGTTAAGCTTGCCCAGTTCAGCCTTAAAGTTCACGTCAGACAAAACGTGAACCCGGGCAATCCCTTGTCCGTAGTACTTTTCAACGTTACGTAATTCGATTGCAGTCATAACGCTTCCTCCTTAGTTCAGGGCATCTAGCGGGTCAATCTTTTTAATCACCCGGACGGGCAAGAGGGCCCCAATGACCCCCATCACCACCAGGGCCACCGCTACTCCAATCGTTAGCGGCCAGTTAAAAAGCATTGGCACCGCGGTTGGTAATACCGCCCCGGTCACCACCGTTAATAACAAGGCAATGATCACCCCGACCACCATCAGGATCAAGGCCTGCCCCAAGGTGGCGTTAATCAGGCGTTGGGCTGGGATTCCCTGTGCCCGTAAAACCGCGTAGTTGGCCAATTTTTGCATCGTCAGGATGTATAAGAAGACGGCGATGATAATCACGGAAATCACCATCAAAAAGCCGATCATGAACTCAAAGACCGTATTTTGAGCGGAATAGCCCGGCAACTTCTCAATGAAGGTGTTGACCGAGTAGGACGCTAGACCCGCCGTCACTGCCGGCTTGGCTTGGTCACTAATGATTCCGGAAGCGACAAACTGGTTACCGACCCCGCGCAGGCTTTGCCAGACGCTGAGGTCCCCATAGGCAATGGAAGAAATGTTTAGTTTGGCATCCTTAGCAAATCCGACCACCGTGTACTCGGTCGCTGAATTACCAAATTTCACCTTGGACCCGAGCCGGTAGCCCTTATCCTTCAAGGATTCGTCTAAAACCAGCTGGTTGGACCTCTGTACCCGGTGACCACTGGTAATTGCTAACTTATCCTTGGCGATAAACTGATCTTCTTTGAGCCCCACGAACTGCAGGGAGGTCTTGTGGCTCTCTTTTTGACCGACCGTTTCCATCACCACTGGGACTAAGCCGAGCTCGGCTTCGTGCTTGGTTAACTTAGGCAGTTGGCTTGGTGCGATCAGGGACTGGCTAAGGCTAACGTTGGCGTTTTTATTCAAAACGACCGCCTTGGTTCCCCACGATTCAATGGCGACCGTGTTCTCACTAGCCAAGCCAAACATCATCCCCATCAACAAAAACATCAGGTAGCTAGTTAAGACCACCATCGTCACGATGAGGCCGTAGCGCACCTTCTCGTGAAGAATCTCTTTGATTGCTAGAAACATCTTCGGTTTCCCCCTCTTTTAAAAGGACCCGCAAGACACGTTCCAACCGTTTCAAAATCAAATCTTCGTTTTCCGGATCCACGAGGCACTCCTTGATGCTTTCGTGAATTAGCATCATGGCTGACCACCGTTGATCATCCATCATTGCCTTAACCTTGGCCGGTAAGGGATCGGGTAGCAACCCCTCGTTGGCCGTGTAGTGCAAAACAAAGAAGTTACGCAGGCTGCCAGACGTGTCAGCGAGGTCGCGCACCCGTTGGATGTATTCCGTAGCCGTCTGTAGGTGACGGCGCTTCATATCATCCCGGCTCCCCAGCTTGGCAGCCAGCAGGTGGTACATGTAGGAATAGGCGTCCGTGAGATTGTCAAAGTACTTGTAAAAGGCCCCCCGGGCAATCTGGGCATCCTTAACGATGCGGGCCACTTGGGCCGTTGCCAGGGTGTGGTTGCTAAACTCGTTTAACAGGGCGGCTTCAATCCGTTGCCGTTTTTCATCTGGAAGATTAGTAAAGGTTGAACTTGGCATCTTTTCGTCCACTTCTTTCTCATGGTGACACCGTGTCACTCGATTAAGGCCATTCTAATCGCGAGGTGACACCGTGTCAACTTTTTTAATAAAAATAGGAGGGTCCCGTTACGGAACTCTCCTAATTCTACTATAGATTTGCGTTAATGACAGGGGTTAGGCTTCTTCGCCACCAACCTTAACGATCGCCTTGGAAACCTTGCCTAACTTACCGGAAACAAAGTCTTCCACCTGGGTGAATTCCAGTTCGTGGGAGAACAGCGGCAGTGGGTCCACCTTGCCACTGGCCAAGAGGGCAATTGAGTCTTCAAAGGTGTACGGGTTGATGAAGGCCCCTTGAATGGTCAATTGCTTTTGGAAGACGTCGTAAGTGTTAACGGAGAACTTGTCGTCCGGGTTCCCGACCCCAAACATCAGGACTTGGGCGCCCCGGGCCGCCGCAGCCAATGCTTGTTCTTGGGTCGCCGGAGTCCCAACGGCTTCCACGACGATGTCAAAGGCGGCTTCTGGCAGTTCTTCTTTAGTTGTATTGATCGTCTTGACGCCAAAGTGTTCGCGGTTGTTGGCCAATTTTTCTTCGGAGCGGCCGGCCAGGGTAACTTCGTGAATCCCCCGAGCCTTTAAAATTTGGGCGAAGAGTTGTCCTTCAAACCCGTCCCCTAACACGAGGGCCTTTTGGTACGGGTGGGTGGTCAAAAGGTCAACCCCGTGCATGGCACAAGAGATTGGTTCCACAACGGCCGCCGCCTTCAAGGAAACGTTGGCTGGCACTGGGTAAACCACCTTGGCCGGCGCCGTGAAGTATTCTTCAAAGCCCCCATCACGGGTCACCCCAACGGCGTCTAGGTGTTCACACAATTCTGGGCGTTGGGTCCGACAGTACTTGCACTGCCCACAGTAGATGTTCGGGTCCACCGTTACCCGGTCGCCAACCTTAACGTTAGTGACGTTTGCGCCAACCTTGGCAACGACCCCGGAGTTTTCGTGACCTAAAACAATGGGTGGAACGGCGGAAGCAGAACCCGGCAACCCTGCGTAAAGGGCCTTGTCGGTCCCACAAATTCCGGCGAACGCGGTGTGAACTAAAACTTCGTCTGGTTTGATTTCGGGAACCTCGTAGTCTTGGACTGCCAGATCCTTAATCCCTTGTAATACCAATGCTTTCATCGTAAAATCCTTCTCTCTTGTGAATTTAATAACTTTATGGTGATTAGTATATTCAACCATTTAGCCAAAGTCAACCGGTTAACATATGATTTTTTGTGAAATTATTTCTTTACCTCCACCAACCAGAAAAGAGGTTTGAAAGCGGCTCCTTTTAGCACCCGCTAAATCCCGTCATCACGCCAATCTTACGTTGCACAAATCACTTTTTTATGCTAACCTAACAAAGGTGTTCCGGGAAGTTAATTAGAAAGCTCGTTGAACATTTAAAACCATAATTATGAGGGGAGAATTTGGCGTGGATAACACAAAGAATCAACACCGTAAGCTACGCTTAATTGAACACGCAAACGGTAAGTCACTAGAAGAAATTAACGGGACGGTTGAGGTCCCACATGGCAAGGGCTTTTTTAAGACCCTGTTTGCCTACTCTGGCCCCGGGGCACTCGTTGCCGTGGGGTACATGGATCCTGGTAACTGGGCAACTTCGATCACCGGGGGCCAATCGTTTCAATACACCTTAATGACGACCATCCTGATCTCAAGTTTGATTGCGATGTTGTTACAGTACATGGCTGCCAAACTTGGGATCGTAAGCCAGATGGACCTCGCGCAGGCCATCCGCGCCCGTACAGGGAAGGCCCTTGGGGTGATTTTGTGGTTAATGACCGAGTTAGCCATCATGGCGACTGACATTGCCGAAGTTATCGGGGCGGCGATCGCCCTGAACTTGCTCTTCCACATTCCGTTAGTCTTAGCGGTCTTCATCACCGTCTTAGACGTCTTGGTGCTCTTGTTATTGACCAAGATCGGTTTCCGGAAGATCGAAGCGATCGTGGCCTGCTTGATCCTCGTGATCTTAGCGGTCTTCGCCTACCAAGTTGCCCTGTCCCACCCCAACTGGGCCGGCGTCTTCAAGGGCTTGCTCCCGACTAAAGAAGCGATCGCCAAGGAACCAGTGGTGGGCGGAATTTCCCCGCTGACCGGTTCGCTGGGGATCATCGGGGCGACCGTGATGCCCCACAACCTGTACCTACACTCCGCCATTTCCCAAACGCGTAAGATTGACCACACTAACGCTGAAGACATCAAGCAAACGGTTCGCTTCACCGCTTGGGACTCCAACATTCAATTAACCCTGGCCTTCTTCGTCAACGCCCTCCTGTTGATCATGGGGGTAGCCGTCTTTAAGAATGGTGCCGTCCATGATTCTTCCTTCTTCGGCTTGTACGATGCCTTAAACAACACTGACATGTTAAGCAACGGCCTCTTGATCGCCGTGGCCAAGTCCGGGGTCTTATCAACTTTATTTGCCATCGCCCTGTTGGCTTCCGGGCAAAACTCCACCATTACCGGGACCCTGACTGGTCAGGTCATCATGGAAGGGTTTGTCCACATGAAGATGCCACTGTGGGCCCGGCGCCTGATCACCCGGCTTTTATCGGTGGTCCCCGTCTTGGTCTGCGTGGCAATGACGGCGCGCGAATCAACCATTGACCAACACGCCTCGTTAAACATGCTGATGGAAAACTCCCAGGTCTTCTTGGCCTTCGCCCTGCCATTCTCGATGCTGCCACTGTTAATCATGACTAACAGCGACACCGAAATGGGCCAGTTCAAGAACTCGCTGTGGGTCCGGGTCCTCGGCTGGATTTCGGTCATCGGTTTAACCTTCTTAAACCTCTACAACCTGCCGCAAACCTATGAAGGCTTCGGCATTTGGTCCAAGGGGCTATCCGACGTCTTAGCTTGGATCTCGATCGTGGTCATCGTGGTTCTGTTAGCTTGGACTTGTTTCGAATTAATCCGGGGTGACCGGCGCCTGGCGGCCGAACACGAAAAGCACACCTGGGAAAAATAAGGGAAGTGCGATCCAACCATTGGACTTAGCCACTAGGCCGGCGACGTTATCTTAACAATCAACAATAAGGGAGTAGCAAATAGCCCGTTAGGTAGGTTATTTGCTACTCCCTTGATCTTTCTTAATTACTTTTAATCTTTTCTTACCCGCCCTTCACACCTTTTTCATTGCCCGGCGGTATATTATAACCATCCTCAATTGATTTTTCTTCTTCGTCAACGAAGCCTGTCTCCTCCCAATCGTTTCGGCTTCGCTGACACCCAAAGCCCACGGGAATTCTTTTCCGCGGGCTTTCCTTTTGCAATCCGCCTTTCGTGTTATAATACGAAAGGATCCATCACGTGTGCTAAATTATTAGCCCTAAATAATGAGAGGTGACGACTTTGAATAACAATCACGACGATGAACAACAGCATTTATCGCGCGTTGAACTCTATGATACCCCAAAGAGTCATCGCACGAATTCAAAACGCCGCAAGCCCCGTCGCCGGGGACCGAAGAAGCCGGGCTTTTTCGCCAGTCTCTTCGGGGGCCCACGGCGGCCGAAACGGCCAAAGCGCCGGCGCCCGGTAGCCCCAATGGCCACCGCCGCCAACCGTAAGGGACCTAACAAAAACCGGCGGCCCAAAAAGCCCGTTAGCAAGCAAAAGAAGCTCTTCCGCTTGGCGTTGGGCATCCTACTGGCCATCCTGGTGGTCATGATCGCCGTTTTCGTGGTCAAGCAACAAAATCCGGTTAACACCAGCTCCGACGAAATCTCGACTTCTTCAAGCTCTAAGTCCAGTTCACACAAGAAGAAGAGTAGCAGCAAGAAGTCCTCGAGTTCTTCTTCTACCGACGACCAGGAAACCTACACCTACTCATACTCCGAACCGGAATCGAGTTCTTCTTCCGTGTACTCCTCCAGTTCCTCTGCTTCTAGTAGTAACGATAACCAGTCGACTTACACCACTAACACTAATACCTACGGGTACGGTAACAATGGCGGAAGCACTGGCAGAACGGGAACTGGTAGTAATGGTAGTACCGGCGATAGCAATGGTTCTGATAGTGGCAATAGTGGCAGCACTGATAAAAATGTCTCTGACACTACCACCCAAAACGGAACCCAAGGTGGCACGGCAAACCAATAAAACTAAGCCACACCTTGACATGCCCCTTGAGCATGCTATAATCATTTCAAATGCGGGATACGCCTAACTACAAGCGGTAAACTAGGGAAGGGTGCCATGGCTGGAAGCACCTTTACACGGAGTAGTTAAGGTACCACCCCATTTCTTGCCCCCCGAAATAAGGGGGACCGGGTCGTGCCCGTTACCACACCATAGAGAGGATTTTAAATCCTGAAGATGGGTGGAACCACGCTGAAGTTGTTATTTTCAACGTCCCTAACGTTGCCAAAGTGGGTAGCGTTAGGGGCGTTTTTTATTCCAAAGGAGGAGTTTACATGCCACAAGTTGCCATCATGTTACCAAACGGGACCGTTGAAAAGGTCGACCGTGAATCAAAGGAAAGTTTAGACGCCCTGCGCCAAGTCGCCGCCCTCTTACTCAAGGCTGTTTTGCAAGACCAATTCAAGGGAATCCGCCTCGGGGAAGCCGTTGCCGAAGAAGACCAATTCTTCGTTGACTCCGATAAGGACAACCAACAAGTCTCCGCTGACGAATTGGAAGGCTTGGAAAGAGCCGTTAAGAAGTTAGCCAAGGAAAACCTCAAGATCGAACTGGTCAAGGTCAGCGTTGACGACGCCGTTAAGGCCGTTGAAGGTGACCAATTCTCCAGCGAACTACTTAAGGAAAACGCCGAAGACGGTCAAGTATCCCTCTACAAGATGGGCGACGCAACGATCTTAGCCCAGGCACCCATCATGCTGTACGCTAACCTCGTTAAGAACGTTAAGCTCCTCTCCGTGGCCGGGGCTTACTGGAAGGGGATGTCCTCTAACCCAATGCTCCAACGGATTTACGGGACCGTCTTCTTCAAGAAGGAAGACCTGGAAGCCGACTTGAAGGCCCGCCAAGAAGCCCGCGAACGTGACCACCGGGTGATCGGGAACCAACTCGACTTGTTCTTCGTTGATCCAAAGGTCGGCGCCGGGTTGCCGTACTGGATGCCAAAGGGGTCCACGATTCGCCGGACGATCGAACGTTACGTGATCGACAAGGAAGTTGGCGATGGCTACGAACACGTCTACACCCCTGTCTTGATGAACCTCGACGCCTACAAGACGTCCGGTCACTGGGACCACTACCGCGAAGACATGTTCCCGCCAATGGACATGGGTGACGGCGAACTGCTCGAACTGCGGCCAATGAACTGCCCATCCCACATCCAAATCTACAAGCACCACATCCGGTCTTACCGTGAACTGCCACTGCGGATCGCCGAACTCGGGATGATGCACCGTTACGAAAAGTCCGGGGCCCTCTCCGGTTTGCAACGGGTCCGGGAAATGACCTTAAACGACGGTCACACCTTCGTGGCCCTAGACCAAATCCAAGACGAATTCGCCAAGATCTTGAAGCTGATCATGGACGTCTACAAGGACTTCAACATCAACGACTACACCTTCCGCTTATCCTACCGTGACCCGAAGAACACCGAAAAGTACTTCGCTAACGATGAAATGTGGGAACGCAGTCAATCCATGTTAAAGGCCGCCATGGATTCCATGGGACTGGACTACTACGAAGCCGAAGGGGAAGCGGCCTTCTACGGACCAAAGCTGGACATCCAAACCAAGACCGCCCTGGGCAACGACGAAACGATGTCCACCATCCAACTGGACTTCATGCTGCCTGAAAAGTTTGACCTCCACTACGTTGGTGAAGACGGTAAGCAACACCGCCCAGTCATGATCCACCGTGGGGTGGTCGGCACCATGGAACGCTTCGTGGCCTACCTGACCGAAATCTACAAGGGGGCCTTCCCAACCTGGTTGGCACCAAACCAAGTCAACATCCTCCCGGTTTCCGATGAAAAGCACGGTGATTACGCTGATGACTTGGCCCGTGAATTCCGGGCAGCCCAACTGCGGACCGTCGTTGACCACCGCAGCGAAAAGATGGGTTATAAGATTCGCGAAAGCCAGACCCAAAAGGTTCCGTACACCCTGGTAGTTGGGGAAGACGAAGTGGCTAACGGCACCGTTTCTGTCCGCAAGTACGGGGAAAAGGATCAAGTTAGCATGTCCAAGCAAGACTTCTTGGACCTGATCTTACACGACGTTGCTACTTACTCACGCGAAGACTAATTATTAAGCGAGGAAACCCTAATAGGACGGACTAGGCGTCAGCTGCCGTTTATTATCCACGCTAAATCCATATACAAAGAGGCTATGGCAAGTTTGCCACAGCCTCTTTGTCGTCTTTAACACTTTTATCGGGAGAAAAATCAATTGAAGATCATTATCGTAACTCTTTGTCTATTAACCATCGGCACCCTGCTTTGGTCCCTCAAGCAAGGCAACCATGCTAAGCGTCCATTTTGGTGGCGCCTAACCCTGATCATTGCCACTTTGACCCTCTTTACCGCCGCCATTGGTACCACCACTAACGTTGACGCCGCGCAAAAGCCGACGGTGATTATTAAAAAACTCGGCCACTCCTCCATGGTTAAGGAAAGCAAGGCCCACGACAGCCTGTTGGTTAAACGCGACTCCTTGAGCGCTAAGCTAGCCAGCCTCAAGGAACAATTGAGCGCCGCCGAGTCTAGCAGTGAGGAAGCTAGTTCTAAAGAGGCAGCGGCTAGCGCTCAGGCAGCCAGTGCTAGCCAAGCCAGCGCTAACGCTACTGACGCCGATACGCAACCAAGTTACGGCGCCGCTACGTCAACGACCACTGCGGGAACCGTCGCCACCGGGAACGGCTCCAATGTCATCGTCGGCGATGCCCGCTCCAAGAAGTACCACTTGCCGACCCAAGCCACTTACCACATCAAGGCCGGCAACGCCGTTTATTTCAGCACCGAGCAAGAAGCGATTAACGCTGGTTACACGAAGTCAGGACGGTAAGCAAGATGAAAAAATTCCACCACAAAGCGACCGTCTCCGTCCTCGGCTTTGCCGCACTGTTCTTAATGACCGTGGGCCTAGTCACCCACTCCGGCACTAAGGAATCGGCGGTCGTGGCCAGTCCCGCTTCCAGCAGTTACAGTTACGACCGTACCGACCAACGGCGGGCCGCTTCTTTTAGCAAGGAAAACCAGGCCCTCCAAAAAAAGATCACCCACCTGCAAAAGCAGATTAAAGAAACCAAGGAAGAACTTAGCGACTACGGCGTCCAACCGGCAACCCCCAGCAAGCAATCCAGCCAAGCCGGCACTAATTTAGCCAACCTGGACTATACCGGCCAAGACGTCATCACCGTTGACAATAATCAACCAAGCTTCTCGGAAGCCGACTTGTCCCTTGCAAACGGCGCTTGGCAAAGCTACGGGAACTTGGATCAGTACAACCGTCCCGGGGCGGCCAATGCGATGCTCAACCAATCGCTGATGCCCACCGTCAAACGGGAAGCCCTGACCGTCGACCCGACTGGTTGGCATAACAAACGCGTCAATGGTCAGTGGCTCTACAACCGCTCACACCTGATTGGCTACCAGCTAACCGGGCAAAACAATAACTTCAAAAATCTGATTACCGGGACCCGCCAGTTAAACGACCCCGACATGCTCAAGTACGAAGACGAAGTGGCCGGTTACCTAAAGCAATCCCCGGACTACTACGTTCGCTACCGGGTTACCCCGATCTTCCGGGGCAACGAACTCCTCGCCCGCGGGGTGGAAATGGAGGCCCAAGCGGTCGGCAGCGACGCCGTTAAGTTCCACGTGTACATCTTTAACGTCGAACCCGGCGTCACCTTAAATTACAACGACGGTACTAGTCAGGTGAACTAGGTCGTTTCATATGAAACAAAGAATGGAAGTGCTCACCAACCTACTCGACAGGCCGTTGACACAGGTTAACGCGACAGCGGCGTTCTGTGGCCAGACTTAGCCACTAGGCCTGTGGTTGGGAAGCACGTTATCTGAGTAACCACCGAAGATTAAAAAGGCGACGATGACCGAATTAGTCATCGTCGCCTTTTTAGCTAATTCCCCGTAAAGTAATGCTTCCAGAGCTGGTTAACGTTGTACTTATGCTGCTTGGTGCTCGAGGACCAAAAGCCCACCTTGACGACCCCGACAATCTTATTCTTCGGCACAAAGCCCCAGTAACGACTGTCGTTAGAGACCGAACGGTGGTCCCCCAAAACAAAGTACATTCCCTTTGGGACCTTGGTGGCGCCCATATTCTTCATCCAGTTATTCTCTTCGGAAATTGACGCTAAAGTCCAATTCCCCGTCCCGGTCGTTCGTTGGTACTTAGAGATGTAGGATTGGTTGGTCTTCTTACCGTTGACGTAGATGTAGCCGTTCTTGGCTTCCACCGTGTCACCCGGTAAGGCGATTACCCGCTTAACGTAGTCGGTCGTTTGCGATACCTGGGGGTCAACCCCGTTGGCATCGAAGACGATGACGCTACCGCGGTGAATCTTCGATGTTTTAACGGCCACCACCCGTTCGTTATTTTGTAGGTTGGGTTGCATCGATGGCCCGTCCACTTTCACGAGCTGAAAGGCAAATTGCTTCACTAGCAACGCGATGATGAGCCCGATCGCCACTGGGATTAGCCAGCTTAAGGTTTGTCGTAGTGCTTTCATTTTAAATTTAAGCCCCGCTTTTTTATTGATCACCCTTATCTTACAACAAAGGTAGCGTTTCTCCTAGTCAGACGTTACCCCTCCAGATGGGCGACCACTTGGCGGACAACGGCGATGTCGCCAGGGTAGGGGGTATCCACCCCTGCCACCTTTTGGTACTGGTCGGTCCCCTTACCGGCGAGGACAACTAGGTCCCCCGCCCGGGCGGCTTGGATTGCCGTTTCAATCGCTTCCCTGCGATCGGCCACGTATTCGACTTGGCCAACCCGATCGTGATCGATGTGGGCGTCAATTTCCGCGGCGATCGCCTGGGGGTCTTCAAAGGCGGGATCATCGGTCGTCAAAATTACCCGGTTGACCCGCTCTTCAGCTAGGGCCTTACCGAGGTCCGGCCGCCGTGAAACCCCCTTGTTACCAGGCGCCCCTAAGACCACCGTAATCTGGCTCGGCTCTCCTTGGTGTTGCTGGCCCTTTAAAAAGGCTAAGAGACGCTTAACGGAGGCGTAGTCGTGGGCGTAATCAACGTAGACCGTGCCGTGCTCTTGGGTCCTAATCAATTCCATCCGGCCGGCGATGTGGACCTGCCCAAAGGCCTCCTGAATGGTTTTCTTTTTGACCCCACCAATGGCGGCACAAATAGCGGCGGCCGTGGCATTACCCACGTTGTAATCGCCAGCCACGCTGGACTGGTACTCCCCGTCTAACATCAGGGCGCTCCCGCGGTCACTCACCCCGGTTAACTGGAAGTTAGAACCAGCCAAGCCGGTTGACTGGATTTGGTAAGCCAAGTCTAAGTCAGGGTGACTGCCGGCTTCCCCGAACAGGTAAATCTTGTCCGGGGCCGTCGAGACCTTGGCGGCCTGGTAAACCTCTTCGAAATGGTCCATCTGGGTGTTTAGCACGCAAACGCTGGAATTTAAGAGCAGCTGCTCCTTGCAAAAGAGGTAGTTGGCAAAGTCGGGGTGCTCGTTTTGACCAACGTGGTCGCTGGAAATATTCAAAAAGACCCCGATCCCGAAGTGTAGGGAGTAGACCCGGTCGAGCAAGTAGGATTGCGAAGAGACTTCCATCACTAGGTGGGTCATCCCATTATCGACGGCTTGGCGTAGATAGCGAAAGAGGTCTAACGATTCAGGGGTGGTCAACTTGGACTTGAAGACGTCACCCTTGCCCAACGATGTATTTAAAGTTGAGATCAAGGCGGTCCGGTCGTCGGTCCCCAGGTTCAGGGCCGTGGCGGCGAAGTAGGCCGTCGATGTTTTCCCCTTGGTCCCGGTGATCCCAATCGCAAAGAGGTCGTTGGACGGGAAACCGTAAAAGGCGTTGGATAGCAGTGCCATCGCCCGTTGGATGTTGGTGACGATCAAGGCCGTCGCCCCGTTTTGGTAGCTTTGTTCGGCCACGTAAGCCGTTGCCCCGCGGTCAATCGCCTCGTTTAAGTAATCCTCTTTAAAGGCCGCACCCTTACAAAAGAAGAGGGTTTCGGACTGAACGAGCTTGGAATTGTACTCAACGTGGTAGAAGAAGTGCTGGCGGTAGTTTTCCGTCCGCACCAAGAGGCCGTGTTCGGTCAGCAAAGAAATGGCCGAGTTAGTATCAATGTGAACTTGGTCGATTATTTGCAGGGTCATCGCATTATTTCTCCATCAATTGCTTAGTAATCTGGTAGTCGCCTTGGTAAGGAACGTCCTTACCCTTTTCGTGCATAAAGGTTTCCCGTCCCTTGGCGGCCATAAAGAGGGCGTCGCCAGGCTTAGCCATTGCGTAGGCCTGCTCAATTGCCGCCTTACGGTCAACGTTGACGATGACCTCGAGGTCGGGGTTATCAATGTTTTCCTTAATGTCAGCGGCGATCTGGTGAGGGTCTTCAAAGAAGTTATCCTCAGAGGTTAAAATCGCCACATCGGCGTACTGGGACAGGGCGCGCCCAATGTCTTTACGGCGGGATTCGGCCTTGCCCCCAGCCGCCCCGATCACCACGATCAAGCGGCCATCTTTAAATTCGTGCTTCATGAAGTTGAAGCTGGCCGTCAGGCTCAAGTAGTTGTGGGCGTAATCGACGCAGGCCACCACGCCCTGCTTGTCCTTGATAAATTCCATCCGTCCTGGCACGGTCGTTTCGGCCAGGCCCGCCCGAAAGTCCTCGCTGACCGGGGCCACTTGGGCCGCCACGGTCAATGCGGCCAGGGCGTTTGCGACGTTAAAGTCCCCCGGCATCATAACTCGAAAATCGCCGTCAAGCTTAGGCAGGGCCGGGTTAGCGGTGGTAACGGTGAAGTAACCGTGTTCACCCAGTCGGTATTGGTAATCGGCCGCCGATTGATCGCTCCCAAATGAAATTACCTGCTTGCCCAGGTCGTGTGCCTTTTCGGCCAGGTAATCGTACTGACTGCACTCCCGGTTAACGACGAAGATCCTGCAGTTGTCGATGATTTCACTCTTGCAGGCCAGGTAGTCTTCAAAGCTCGGGTGTTCCACCGGACTAATATGGTCGGGCGAGATGTTTAAAAAGACGCCGATATCAAGGGGCAGGCCAAAGACCCGCGACTTCTTATAGGACTGGGAAGAAACCTCCATCACCAGGTACTTCATCTGGTTGTCGACGGCCTCTTTCATCATCCTAAAGAGGTCTAAGGACTCCGGCGTCGTTAAGTGGGCCGGGATGAAGGTTTCGCCGTCCAAACACTCGTCAATCGAGGAAAGCTGGGCGACCACTTTCCCCAGGGCCTTGGCCATGACGTGGCGGGTGAAGTAAACCGAGGTCGTCTTCCCCTTGGTCCCGGTGTAGCCAATCACGGTCAGGTTGCGGTCCGGGTAGCCAAAGAAGGCCCGGGACACGGTCGCCATCGCCTTTTGAATATCGTTAACGATCACTTGGGGTAAGTCAGGATGCTCACTAGTTTTTAACTGGGCGGAGTAATCCGCCGGGGCCATCGCCACACTCGCCCCCTGGTTAGCGGCCATCGTCAGGTACTTAGGATCAAACTTGAGGCCCTTACAAAAGAAGAGGGTCCCCTCCTTGACCGTCCGCGAGTCGTAAGACAGGTCTAACACGGTGCGGTTGGCCAACTCCTCCGGCGCCCGGTCGTGCCACTTGCCGGCCACAATCAATTCCTTGAACAACCCTGCGTCCTTTAAGACCGTGATAATTTTGCTTAGCGTCATTGTCATTATTGCATTACCTCAGCATCCGCTTGCTTCGTGTATTCCGGCACGTAGTTATCGATAAAGTAGAGCTTGTACCATACCAAGAAGGTGTAAATCGTCCACAACTTACGGCGGCCGTCGATCTTTTGGTGGTAGTTGTCATCGGCTAACTGCAAGATCTTGTCCTGGTCGAAGAATTCCTTAACGAAGTCCTCTTCAAACAGGGCCCGTACTTCTTGGTAGTACTTGTCTTCGTGGAGCCATTCGCGAATTGGAACCGGGAAGCCCATCTTCGGCCGGGTCGCCCATTCCTCTGGCAGGTGCCGGTTAGCGGCCATCCGGAAGGCCCACTTGGTCCCCTTGTAGTTAAAGAGGTACTTAGTTGGCGTGTGGGAAGCCACGTTCATGACTTCCTTATCCAAGAGCGGCACCCGTAATTCTAGGGAGTTCGCCATACTCATCTTGTCGGCCTTGAGCAAGATGTCACCTGGCATCCACTGGTGCAGGTCCACGTATTGGCGCTTGGCCACTTCATCGATGTCCTTTGGTTCGATCTTGTCAAAGTACGGGGCCAGGATTTCTTGGATCGTTGGTCCGCAATCAAAGTCCTTGTTCAAGACGTCGCTCGCCTCTTCTGGCGAGAAGATGTAGGCTTGCCCGACGAAGTCTTCGCGGGCCGGGGCCATGGCGTGGTACATGTGCAAACGACCATGGAAGTTCTTGTGGTTCTTCAGCCATTCCCCAATCTTGTAGCGGGTTGGTTGTGGCAACTTACGCATCTGGTCGGTTACCCAGCGGATCGGCTTAGAGGAAGTGTTGAAGCCGTAGTCGGTGTAGCCGGCAAAGAGTTCGTCGGCCCCTTCCCCGGATAACATCGCCTTGTAGCCGTTGTCCTTAGCCAACTTGGTCAAGAAGTACAACGGCACCACGGACGGGTTAGAATCCGGTTCGTCCAGGTAGTACTGGATGGTCGGAAAGGCGTTGAAGGCTTCCTCGTTGGTCAGCTTCTTGTCGGTGTTTTTCAGCTTCAGCTTTTCGGCCAGTTCGCGGGCCTGCTTGGTTTCGTCGTAGCGGGAGTCAAACCCGATCGAGAAGGTGTTGTCAGGGCGCATCATCGCCGTTACGTAAGAGGAGTCCACCCCAGCTGACAAGAAGGAACCAACCTTGATCCCGGCATCGGCAAAGGAGTGGGCCTTAACCGATTCGTCAACGGCCGCTTCGATCTTATCGACGGCCTGGTTGAAGCTTTCCTTGTCCGGGGAGAAGTCGGCGTCCCAGTACTGTTCCATTGAGAATTCGCCGTTCTTGTAACGGAAGAAGTGACCCTCTGGCAGGCGGTAAACGCCCTTAAAGAAGGTTTCATCAGTAGCGGGGTACTGGAAGGTCATGTACGGCTTTAAGGCTTCCTTGTTCAATTGCTTATCAAAGTTCGGGTGATCCAAGAAGGACTTGATTTCGGAACCGACAAAGAAGGTCCCGTTCATCTTGGCGTAATACAGCGGCTTGATTCCGAAGTGATCGCGAGCCCCAAACATTTCGCCGGTCTCCCGGTTCCAAATAACGAAGCCGAACATCCCGCGTAGCTTCTTGACGACGCCTTCACCCCACTCTTCGTACCCGTGCAGGATAACTTCGGTGTCGGCATGAGTGCTAAAGGTGTGACCGGCCTTAATTAATTCTTCTCGCAGGGGCTTAAAGTTATAGATTTCCCCGTTGAAGATGACCGCCTTTGAGTCGTCCTCGTTAAAGATGGGTTGGTTCCCCGACTTAACGTCGATAAAGGACAACCGGCGAAAACCTAATGCCGCCTGCTCGTCAACAAACATTCCGGAATCATCCGGTCCCCGGTGGATAATCCGGTTCATCATCTTTTGAATTTGAACTTCCTTTTGTTGTGGCTTCTCAGTATCCACGAACGCAACAATTCCACACATTGTTTTCAACTCCAATTCTCGTTTTGTCTGGGTCATTTCCCGGGAAATATCTCTCCCCAATGGACCCGCAAAGCGCCGTAAAATCTATATAATGATAGTCTTTTTCCCCGTTCATGTAAACCGATCGAACCCTTAAGGATTTCTAATGTTCCACCTGTCTTTTTATGAATAGCTAGCGAATATTACGGTATTTGTTTTATTTTATGTTAGAATAGATTGATCAATTGTGAAATTTTATCCATTTAGAAAGAAGGGCTTCTTTTGAAATCTTCAGCCGACGTTGCCGCCGGTACCGAAAATCACGAAATGCGGCGGAGCTTAAAGACCCGCCACTTATCGATGATTGCCTTGGGTGGTTCCATCGGGACCGGGTTCTTAATCGCTTCCGGTTCGGCAATTGCTACCGCCGGTCCCGGGGGCGCCTTAGTCGTTTACGCCCTAATGGGGATCATGGTTTACTTTCTGATGACCTCTTTAGGGGAAATGGCGACCTTCTCGCCGACTACCGGCTCCTTTGTTACCTACTCTGCCGATTACGTCGACCCGGCCTTTGGCTTTGCGATGGGGTGGAACTACTGGTTTAACTGGACCATCACGATCACCGTTGACGCCGTTTCCTGCGGGGTGGTCATGAACTTCTGGTTCCCCCACCTACCGTCATGGATTTTTTCGTCCGTCGTCTTTGTCCTAATCGCCCTGGTCAACTGGCTGTCGGTCAAGTCCTACGGGGAAACCGAATATTGGCTCTCCTTTATCAAGGTGGTTACGATCGGCTTCTTCTTGGTGGTCGGCTTTTTGGTTATCTTCGGGATCATGGGGGGCCACTCCGCCATCGGCTTAAAGAACTTTACTTACAAACAAGCACCGTTTGTTGGTGGCTTCCCGTCAATGTTTGCCGTCTTCTTGGTGGCCGGGATGTCCTTTCAGGGAACCGAGCTGGTCGGAATCACGGCCGGAGAGTCGGCTGACCCCAGACACGCCGTTCCTAAGGCGATTCACTCGACCTTCTGGCGGATCCTCTTGTTCTACTTACTGTCGATCTTTGTGATGGCTTGCATCCTGCCGTACACCGACAAGAACCTCCTGTCGTCTAGCGTCAAGGACGTTTCCATGAGCCCGCTAACGATCGTCTTTGAACGGGCCGGACTAGCTGCCGCGGCCTCAGTCATGAACGCCGTGATCTTTACCGCCCTGTTGTCGGCTGCCAACTCCGGTTTGTACGCTTCAACCCGAATGCTTTACACCCAAGCAAAGGAAGGCTTTGCCTGGAAGATCTTTGGCTACGTCAACAAGCGCGGGATTCCGATCTATGCCATGGTCGGGACGATGGTGATCTCCCTAGCCGTGTTCGCCACCCAGTTCTTGGGCAAGGAAGCCTACAACTACCTAATTAACGCCTCCGGGCTCTCCGGCTTTATTGCCTGGCTCGGGATCGCCGTGGCCCACTACCGCTTCCGGCGTGCCTACGTCAAGCAGGGACGCAAGCTCAGCGACCTCAATTACAAGGCTGCCCTCTTCCCGTTTGGCCCCATCTTTGCCTTTATCCTCTGCCTAATCGCCGTTGGGGGGCAAAACCTGGGGGCTTTCGCTAAGCATGACTGGGAAAACATCCTGATTACCTACATGTCAGTGCCGTTGTTTGTGATCTTATACATCTACTACAAGGTCAAGTACAAGACCAAGTTGATTCCGCTAGCAGAGGTCGACTTGGAGGCCCACCGCGACTAGAACGGAGTGGTAGCCCACTATTCTATCCCTCCAACAAATAAAATCCGGTTACTTCGTCAATAACGAAGTAACCGGATTTTTACTTTACAGCGGCATTGGTTACCACTTCTTTACTTATCTTGCTTCTTCAGCAATTCGACAATTTGGCCAAGGTATTCTTCTTCCTTGGACGGGCCCTCTTCGACCGCTTCTTCTTCCTTCTTTGGCATTACCTTGTTGATCCCCTTGACCATCAAGAAGACCACGAAGGCGATGATCAAGAAGTTGATCACTTCGTTTAAGAAGGAACCGTAACGGAAGTGGGCGGAACCGATGGAAAAGACCAGGTTGGACAAGTCGATCTTCCCCAGGAAAATCCCGATCAACGGGTTAATCAAATCGGAAACCAACGACTTCACGATTGCCGTGAAGGCAGCCCCAATGATAACCCCAACGGCCAGGTCCATCACGTTCCCGCGGGCGATGAACTTTTTAAACTCTTTTAACATACGCATCCTCGCTTTCTCAATTAGCTAAGGTGGTGCGCACCACCTTAAAAATCTTTTAATCTATCATACACTGATTAGGGGTGATTTGGCAAAGTCAAAATCCCGTAATTCCTTGTCAGTTTATAAATTATGTGTGAAAGCAGGTTCAACTACATTAAACATATCTTTTTAACTATTCATCAGGGCGCCAGACCAGTCATTTAAAATTTAAAACCAGACCATTTGAGCGAACACGTACTTATTAAACAATTTGTTACTCAGTAATTGCTTATGGCCGTGTCATATTAAAATCATCTTCACCATGATCTTCCACATACTGGTAGAGCAATAATTCCATAACTGCAATCATTGAGATATGTGAGGTAATATCGGTCTCGTTAACTTGAATATCATCCGTGAACATGTAGAAGTTTAGGTCACTCATATTTTGGATCACGTTATTATTTGCCTCGGTGACTGACACAATCATCGGATTAAGACCTGCTTGAATAAAGTCATTAATCATGGAAACAAACTCATCATTGTTTCCATGGTAGCTCAAGATAAAGACTAGGCTATCATCATTGACCTGCTGTATCGCTAAGCGACGGTAATCCTTATCTCGTGGGAAATGGACCGAAAAGCCCGCCATTGAGTACAAGTAATACAAATACTCGGTCATGTGCTTAGAAACACCATTTGCGAAGAAAAAAACCTCTGGGTGCTCGGCTAATTTCGCCGTTACACGGGCTAGCTTTGCGGGCTGAATGACTCGAACAGCTTCAATAATATTTTTAAGGTATTCTTCCCGGTAGTCACTTTGTTTAACGGTAAAGGGCAACTTCTCTTTTGCATTCTGTTGTTGGTTAATCAAGGTAAACTTAATTACCGTTGTAAACTCAGAGTAACCAGAAAAACCAATTTTTTGAACGAAGCGTAGAAATGTAGCGGTTGAAACGTATGCTAACGAAGATACTTCCCGAATACTTTTCCCTTGGATCTTCTGCATATTTTTAATAACGAATTCAAACAGGGCTTGCTCATTCTTCGTAAGGTCAGCTAGGTGAGGACCAATGATATCAAAGAAATTCATAGACTACCCTCCCACACTAGGAATTGCAGTAACAATCGTGTGTAGCCCCCCACCACCGATTAAAATTTCTCGAACCGGAAAACCTACCACTTCTCGTCCAGGGTACAAACATGCTAATTGCTTTTTGGCCACTGTATCTTGCGGATCATCAAACTCCGGAACAATTATTTGTTGGTTCGTTGTAACGTAGGAAACGTATGTTGCTGTTAATCGCTGCCCGACATCGCGCGGCATCGAGCCATTAAAGCAATCCACCGTTGCCGCTTCTTTTGAAGTTAACGTTAATACCCGCGGCATTACTAACCTGTGAACCTTTATCTTCCTACCTTGAGCATCCGTCGCCGCTTGTAAAATTCGCTCCGCTTGTCGGCAAGACTCATAAGTGGGATCAGTAGGATTATCCGTCCACGTCAAAACAACCTCTCCAGGACGAACCACATTCATAATGTTATCGATGTCGCCTCCAGTTTCATCGAGAAAATAGCCATGGTCTAGCCAGATTACCTTTAGCGCCCCTAAGTAATCATGTAAAATCCGTTCCATTTTTACTTTGGTCATCTGTGGGTTTCGATCACTTGCTAAGACGACGTCCGTGGTGGCAAAGAAAGTTCCCTGACCGTCAGTATGGATTGCACACCCCTCTAAAACCACGGAATTACGGTAATAATCCGTTCTAAACAAATTCGCAATTTTGATGGCCATCTCATTATCCTTATCCCACGGAAAATACAGACCATCGATAAGCCCTCCCCAAGCGTTAAAGTTAAAATCAACTGCCCGTAGCGAGTGCTCATTGCGGATGTAAAAAGGACCATAGTCTTTGATCCAAGCATCGTTACTACTCATTTCCACTATTCGAACAGTTGGATTAAGTTTTACTCGTGCATTTTGATACTGATCTTCTTGAACAAACACCGTTACGGGCTGTTTTTCCGCGATCAGATTAGCCAATGCTGCATACGCCTTTTGGGCAGGCTTACCGCCATCGCGCCAGTTATCTGGTCGTTGAGGCCATACCATTAGGCTCTCTTGTTGGGGATCAAATTCCGCTACGAGCCGGTAATGTTCCCTTACTGGAAGGGTCCGCTTTTCCATACTTCCACCACCTGTAAAGATTACTTATTTACAATTGTACCGCTTCTATTACGTAAATAATCACTTATATTTTCTAAGGAAGTTACCACTGCTTGGGTTCCCTCGGTCGCCTTCATAAATTCAATTACGGCTTGAACTTTAGGTAACATGCTCCCCTTAGCAAACTGGTCTTCTTGGATGTATTTTTCTAATTGCGCCACGGTGACGTTGGTAAGTGCGGTTTGCTCTAGTGTTCCAAAGTTAACGTAAATATTATCAACCGCTGTTAGGATAATAAACACGTCAACTCCCAACAACTCAGCCAGTTTTTCAGAGGCGAAATCTTTATCAATCACGGCTTCGCGCCCCTCTAATCGTTGCCCCTTACGAACAACAGGAATCCCGCCGCCCCCAACGGCAACGGGAATGTTACCAGCGTCCATAACGCTCCGAATAATTTCGGCCTCAGCTATACTTAAAGGCCTTGGCGAAGGAACCACCCGCCGCCAACCCCGGTTTGCATCTTCCATAAATTGGTAATCCGGATGGCTAGCCTGTTGGTCTTTTACTTGTTCGGCCGTATAGAAGGGACCAATTGGCTTCGTTGGTTCGAGGAACGCTGGATCATCAGGAGAAACTTCAACTTGGGTTACCACCGTTCCCACGTGTTTATTGATTCCTACCTTTGCCAGTTCCTCATCCATTGCGTTTTCTAACCAGTAACCAATCGAACCTTCCGTCATCGCCACGGCCGTATCAATCGGCATTGCCGGGTTTGCTACCGTACTCCCCGCTGCTTGCTGTAGTAATAAATTTCCTACTTGAGGCCCATTGCCGTGAGCAATCACTAGGTCATCACCATGTTTCACAAATTCCACGAGGTACTTAGCCGTCTCCCGAAGTGCTTCTTGCTGGGCTTGTGCACTAGCATCACTGGTTAAAATGGCATTCCCACCAAGCGCTACCATTACCTTACGTTTTGCCATTACTGTTCTCCTTTTCCCAAAATTAGCGTTAATTAAAGGGCCACGACCTGCCCGTGACCCTTTCGTTGTATCCTGTATCCCTATGCCTTTGGTACCTGTTGGGTAATGCAGTGAATATTCCCACCACCAAGTAAGATTTCACGAGCTGGAACCCCTACAACCTTCCGATCTGGGTACAACTGCTTAAGTGTTTCTTCAGCCTTACTATCATTTGGATCACCAAACAACGGGAAGACGATCCCCCCATTAGCGGTGTAGTAGTTAACATAAGAAGCAGCTAAGCGTTCTCCTGGCGTCCGTGGTTGAACCCCTTCAATCGCATCTACCCCTTCACTTTCTTCTTCCGTAATGGTAATTGGCTTTGGGAGGTACAACTTAGTAACTTTTAATTTCCGCCCCTTAGCATCCGTTGCGTTTTCCAAAATTTCTAAGTTTTCCCGGGAAATATCGTATTGCGGATCATTTTGGTCATCAGTCCATGCTAAAGCAATGTGTCCTGGCTCAACAAAGTTCGCAATGTTATCAACGTGGCCATTGGTTTCATCTAAGTAGATCCCCTTGTGAAGCCAAATTACCTTTTCTAGGTTCAAGTGCTCCTTTAGGACCTCTTCAATCTGTTCCTTAGACAATTGTGGGTTCCGCCCATCTGACAACAAACATTCTTCCGTTGTGATTAACGTTCCTTCTCCATCAACGTGAATGGAACCACCTTCCAAAACAAAGTCGTTTAACCGGTAACGATCAACGTGTTCCATTTCGGCCATCTTGGACGCTACCCGGTCATCCTTATCCCACGGGAAGTACAATCCATCTACTAAGCCACCCCAAGCATTAAAGGTCCAATCAACGGCACGTAAACCCCCTTGATCATTTTTGACAAAGGTCGCCCCACAGTCCCGGATCCAAGAGTCATTATTGGACAATTCAACCACTTGAATGTTATCTGGTAACTGGTTAACTGCATTTTCATATTGGTCATCATTAACCCCAACCGTGACGTGTTCAAATTGCGAGATCGCCTTAGCCACCTCCACAAATTGCTTTTGTGCTGGCTTCCCACCGTTTCGCCAGTTGTCTGGACGTTGCGGCCACAGGATATATACTCCCTTGTGAGCTTCAAATTCACCTGGCATCCGGTAACCGTCTTGCTTTGGCGTACTTTCTAACGTTTTCATGTCACAATACCTCCATTACTTACTTCGTTCTGCATAGCGAACCACAATTTCACCTACGATAATCGTCAAGATCGTCCCAATTAAAACGGGTACCTTACTAGAAATTTCACCGCTATCCGTTGGTACAATTGAAAGGATAATCGTTAAGATTAAGAGAACCTCCGGAACCCAAGTCATCAGGTTAATCATAACGGATCCCCCTTTCACTTTGAATGGACGTTCCCGATCAGGGTCTGTCTTCCGTAGTTTCCAAAAGGCTGGGAACATCATCGTGTAAGACATCAATAATACCACCACGTTTAAGGAAAAAAAGGCCCAGAAAATATCTTGATTGGGAATAAAAGGCGAAGCGATACATAAAACCGATGCTACAACACCGTTTAAATATCCCGTTCCCACTGGCATCCCTTGCTTATCTTCTTTAGCAAAGATCGCTGGGAGGTCGTGATTCTTCGCTGCGTAATCAGCAACGTAGTTAACCCCCAGTGCCCAAGAAACCATTTCTGATCCTAGGATATACAGGAACAAAATCCCGATTAAAATGACAAACCAGTTCATGTGACCAATTAAGAGCACAAAGGAATCAATTAACCCACTACTTGGCGATAATTTACTAGTGGGTACAGCTACCCCCATCCCAAAGGCCATTAACAAGTAGAAAAAGGCAATCAGGGCTCCACCATAAATAATGGCTTTCGGAATTTGCTTTGTTGGGTTGTCCATGTCATCAGCCATCGTAGCCACCACTTCAAAACCCAAGAAGTTAAAGATAATTACTGAAAGGTTACTTAAACTAGATAGGTTAGCCTTTGGTAGCAAATTCATACCACTATAATCATTGGCGACACCCCGAGTTACGGCTACGTAAATCCCCAGTACCCCGAGGCCAACCACGATCACGATCTTTCCAATCGCGGCAAGGTTCATGATCCACTTACTTTCGGAAACGGGCTTGTTTCCAAGCAGAACCACTGCCCAGATAAAAACAAGCTGAATGATCATGGTAACCCAAATGCCTAGGTGAAGACTGAAGATTTGCGTCATGGTACTCGTAAATAAAACTGCCAGGCTTGCCATCCACAATGGATAGTTGATCCAGTAGTACCATGCCAGTCGACCGCCCCAGCGATCACCAAACGCCTTTTTTACCCAGTCATAAAGACCACCATCACCCGTATAAGCCGTCCCCAGTTCGGATGAAATTAACCCATAGGGAACAAAGAATAAAATTAAGAGGAAAATCCACCAGAAAAACTGCGAGGGTCCAATCGCCGCGGCAGGAGCGGCTGACTCAGCCACCATTACCACGACTACGGACATTAGCACGGCGTCAAAGAGGTGGAACTTTTTCGGTTTATCCATCATCACCAGTTCCTTCCCGTTACTTACGTCACTCAGTTAAGCCTAATTATCCTTTCGAGAATCTGGCGCATTCCGCAGCATTAAGTCAAATTCTGCTTGGTACTTAGCTGCCACTTCCTTAGTTGCATAGTTCAAGGATGGGTTAAGTAGGTAAACAAAGATCGCCCGCATTGCCGTCTTCCGGTTTTCTGCTTGATCCCAGCAGATGGAGTAATCAGCGTCAATTACGGAATCAGTCACTTCTTCTCCCCGCGTTGCAGGTAAGCAGTGGAGGAATTTAACGTTCGGGTTATTGGTCTTCGCCATCAATTCTGGGTTAACTTGGTACTTCGGGTAGAAAATTTCCATCCGCTTTTCCTTTGGTAGTTCGTCATCGTAAAGGCCGTACCAAACGTCGGTGTAGATAAAGTCCGCCCCTTCTAAGATAGCCTCATCATCAGAAACTGATACGGAGCCGCCATTTTCAGCCGCGATTTCCTTAGCTTGGTTTAATAAGTCATCGTGCACTTGGTAACCCTTAGGGCCAAACTGGGCAAAGGTCATTCCCATTTGGGCAGCAATAAACATCGTTGAAACACAGACTTGAGTTGCATCCCCGACAAAGACCACATTGCAATCTTGCAGGGTTTTTCCTGCTGGCAAGTGTTCTTCCATCGTGGTCACGTCAGCCAGCGCTTGGGTCGGGTGGCTTTGATCACTCATGAAGTTGACCACAGGCACCTTGGAAAACTTAGCAACGTCTTCTACTTCTTGGTGACGGTTAACCCGAGCACCGATAATATCCAATAAGCGTCCCAAAACGTGGGCGGTGTCTTCAATTGATTCGTGGCCACCCAATTGAATTTGACCCGGAGCAAGGTAGAGTGCATGCCCACCCAATTCCGTCATTGCCGCTTCGGCCGAGTTCCGCGTCCGGGTCGAGGTTTGTTCAAAGATCATCCCCAAGGACTTGTTCTTTAACAGCGGAGGGTAATAACCATTCTTAATCGATTCCTTAATCTTGAGTCCTAAGTCAATCATGAATTTGATCTCTTCTTGGGTGTAGGTTGGGGTGTCAATAAAGTCACGCTTTGCTGTCATAATTTGATAACCTCCTAAGTTGGTTGAATATTAATTTGTTTACAACCTCACTATACGGGGGATTAATTATTTTTTAAAGCGTTTCCAATGCTGTTGTGACGGCACCTGTGCCCTTTGAGACACGTTTCATTTCACGAAACATGTTACAGCCAATTACACGGTAATTCCGTCTCTTCTGTTTGAAAATCTATCAGCTTACCATCTTATTATTTCGTATTTTTTTACAATTTTATTTTTAAGACGAATTGTCAAATCAAGCGCAACTTTGTCCCGAAGAAAACTTCAAAGGGACTCTTCCAGCCTAAGACCTTACGTGGTCGGTGATTTAAATCCCTGACAAACTTGTCGATATCTTGATCAGTTAGTTGGTCTAGGTCGGTTCCTTTGGGGAAATACTCACGGATAAGCCCGTTGGTATTCTCATTGGTTCCCCGT
>SKEY01000231.1_pt1 | contig 98964 bp, 83 predicted proteins | sample 4843871 | NCBI WGS metagenome assembly SKEY01 (sample SAMN11008797, study PRJNA524170) | human gut metagenome | biome: Human fecal sample; material: Feces; isolation source: fecal sample from pouch patient p36 | host: Homo sapiens | place: Israel: Tel-Aviv | collected 2016-12-04
GCATCCTACGTAGATGCGTGGTTGACCTCATGGCAGTGGGGGATACCGATTACTCTCCGCCCACCACTGCCGTTAAGTTTGTTTTTGGCAATTCATCTCGCCACCTTAGAGGATGGGAGAATCCTTGCTAATATTTGTTGAATAAGCGATGCACCAGTACCCCGTTGGTCCTGTCATTGATGGAACAATCCCCGGCGCCATCCTCTTCCCGTTCCATTCCCTCAGGATTTTCCCCGCACACATCCACTCCAATCACGCGCCTGCAGGAAGCAGCCGCATCCATACAGGCCAGCACTGCCTGAAGGTCCCCGCTGCCCTGGTCCCAGTTGGTCCTGGCATGATCCGGTCCCAGCATGTCCTTGTCCACGGAAATGTACAGGGGAAGGCCGGAATCCCCCAGCCGTTCCCGCCAGCCATCCCCGTCCCCTGTCAGTTCTTCCGGCACACACGTAACCCGTCCCCCATACTCCCCCGCCCGGATCTCATCCGCGGCGTCTGCCGAAGGCCCTGCCAGCCACACATGCCGGATTGCGGGATTACTGTCCAGGGCGTCCTTAATCCAGCTGCCGCAGGACAGGATATCCCCGAACATGGGGGGCTGCATGTCCGTATGATGGTCCAGCACCAGCAGTTCAAACTCCTCCTCTATCTTCTCCATCCATATCTTGCTTACATAATGGTAGTTCCCGGAATCCAGGAAATGGATTCCCTCCGGCCCCAATTCCCTGATTGCTTCCCTGATTGCATTTTCCCCTTCCTCATCACAGTAGCAGTTGGTGCCCTCAATCTCCTTACAGTCCACCCACACATGTCCATAATCTTTATAGAACCCTTCCGCTTCGTACACGCCGGAAAAATTCATGATAACCAGAATCCTGCTGTCCTTCATCTCTAATCCTGTCCTATGTAAATCTTTTTATAATAATAGTAATTATTATTGATTTTATATAATTTATATGCTACAATACATTCATAATACATATTATCAAAGGAACGTGGTAAAATCAAACTATAGCGGATGGAATAAGGAATACGCATCCCATTGAGAACAGGAGGGTTATATTTTATGGATTCAAAAGCATTTTTCAAACTAAACTATGGTGTCTACATCGTATCCAGCAGCGCGGACGGAAAGGACGGCGGCTGTGTCATCAACACCATGGCCCAGGTCACTTCCTCGCCTGCAAGGCTTTCCATTGCACTGAACAAGAACAATCATACATTAAAACTGATTGAGACATCCGGCACATTTTCCGGGGTGGTCTTATCAGATGATGTGGAAATGGACCTGATTAAGCGGTTCGGTTTCCAGAGCGGCAGGGATGTGAACAAGTACGACGGCCTGCCCCAGGGACGTGACGGCCTTCATAACCCATATCCCACCCAGGGCGTCTGCGCCCGTTTTGCCTGCCGGGTCATCTCCACCCTGGATGTGGGAACCCATGTGATCATAATCGGCGAGGTAGAGGAAGCAGAAGTCATGGATGAGAAGACTCCCGGCCTCACCTATTCCGATTACCATGTAAAGAAAAACGGGTCCACACCGCCAAACGCGCCTTCCTACCAGGAAAATGCAGGCAGGACCGTGGGTTACCGGTGCAGCGTATGCGGCTACATCCTGGAATCCGATACCCTGCCCGATGATTTCATCTGTCCCGTGTGCGGCAAGGATGCCAGCTACTTTGTAAAGCTTTAATCCATGCCCCTTCCATCCCGTGTCCGGCCTTCATCATGGCCGGGCACCTTTTTAATGTCCTTACTTCCCGGATTCCGAAGCATTCTTCCCCCGGTTCTCCTCCCTGTCATTGGTCACATTGCCATCACCGCTTACAGGAATCGCATCCCCAAGATAAGTGGGCTTGGGCATCACGACGGTATAGAGCATGTCCTTGGGGCGGGCCAGCAGCTCCCGCAGGTCCCGCATCTTCTGACCGCCGTAGGTCCTGGGGTCCGAGGCCACGCCATATGCCTCCATGCCCATGGCCTGGGCCACATAAAGGGCGCGGTACATATGGTAGCGCTGGGTCACGATCACAATTTTCTTCACCTGGAAAATGTCCCTGGCCCGGTACATGCTCTCATAGGTGGAAAAGCCTGCATGGTCCATGAAAATGTTCTCGGAGGGCACTCCCCTGTCAATGGCAAACTGCTTCATCAGGTTCACTTCATCATAATTCACCTTGCCATGGTCACCACTCATGAGGAGCCGGTCAGAGACATCCTCCTTATAAAGACTGATTCCCTGGACCAGACGGTCATTCAGCATCCCTGAGGGACTGCCGTCCGGCCTGACGCCGCAGCCCAGCACCATGATGCAGTCCACGTCCTCAAAGGCCTGGGCTTCCTCCGCGGATACAATGTATTTTTCCTCTTTCCTGATGATATAAAGGTTCACCAGGAACAGGACCAGGCATCCTGCCAGCGCCAAAACCAGAAAAACCCTGACTGCTTTTCCCACAATCTTCTTTTTCTTCATACCGCAAGCCTCCTTATCAGCCGTCATGTCAGTTTACCAGTTCCTCTTCTTAATATGAACAAAGCCGCACTTCCCGTGCATGACTACAGGAAAATGCGGCTTTATGGATCTGTCAGTTCATCCCTTATTTAACAGCGATTGCTTCGATTTCACACAGCACGCCCTTTGGAAGGGTCTTGACTGCAACACAGCTTCTGGCTGGCTTGGAAGTGAAATACTTGGCATACACTTCGTTAAATGTGGCAAAGTCACCCATGTCTGCCAGGAAGCAGGTGGTCTTAAATACCTTGTCATAGCCGCTGCCTGCTGCTTCCAGGATAGCGCCCACATTCTTGCAGCTCTGCTCAGCCTGTGCTGCGATTCCTTCCGGAACATTGCCGTCCGCTGGGTTTACAGGAATCTGTCCGGATGTGTATACTACTCCGTTTACTTCAAATCCCTGGGAATATGGTCCGATTGCGCCTGGTGCTTTTTCTGTACTGATTACGTTCATTTTAAATCCTCCTTCAGTTTAGGGGAAATGCCCGTACTTTCATATATTCCCCATAATATTATTTTTCATTCTCCGCGATTACGCGAACCCCAGAATCATTATATCTAATTATTGAAAATGTTGCAATAGATAATCCCCATATCTGGACCGGGTATGGAATTTTATACAAGATGTTGGAGCAGGTATTCCTTTGTATTGCGCCCCGGCTCCTCAAGCACCATCTCCAAAAACCGCGCCAGGGCCAGCCCCACCTCTTTGCCAGGTTTTACGCCTGCCTTTATGATGTCATTGCCGCCCACTGCCAGGGTTTTCAGGCTGATGCAGTCCCCGTCCCGCCGGATTTCATCCACAAGCATTGCCGTATGCGCTAAATGCTCCTGGCACGTCTTATTTCCTTCCGATTCAATCTGCGCCAGGCACATCCTGAAATCCAGCAGATCATCGAACAGATCCGGTTCCATCCGGCTCATGGCGGTGCGGATGGAATACTTGTCCGGCCCCAGCCTATAATCCTGCCATGATACCAGCGTCCTCACCCGGTTGATTGTATCATTATCCAGTTTTAAATCCTTAAGGATCCTCACCGCCTCATCCGGCGGACACTTCCTTAAAAATGCAGCCCAGCGCATATGCCTGACAGGCGGAACCTGGGCCGGTATGGCCGGTATGGCAAAAAACATTTTCCCATCATCACGTTCCACCTGCTTCCCCTCATCCAAACCCCCGTCGTCCTCCCGGCAGTACACCTTATGGAAGGTTTCCGATACGTAAGGGCTGATGCCTGTCTCATACACCATGTTAATATGCCCGGGGTTGGGGCTTAACAGAAGCTTGGTCAGCTCCACCTGGATGCGCTCCTTGCTCACATGTACCATATTCGGGGCAATGGCGCGGATGGCCTCATATGTGCGCCCTTCAATGGTAAATCCCAGCTGGGCCGAGAAACGGATTGCCCTCAGGATCCTCAGGGCATCCTCGCTGAACCGGTCCATGGGTTCCCCCACACAACGTATGATTCCCCTGTCCAGGTCATCCATACCTCCAAACTCATCCACCAAACCAGTATTCCCATTATAAGCCATGGCGTTAATGGTAAAATCCCGGCGTTTCAGATCTTCCGTCAGGCTGGGGGTGAAGGTCACGCTGTCGGGGTGGCGTCCATCTGCATATTCCCCGTCAATCCGGTAGGTGGTCACTTCATATCCTTCATCCCCCATCATGACCGTCACCGTGCCATGCTGGATTCCCGTATCAACGGTACGGCGGAATACCTGCTTCACCTGCTCCGGCAGGGCGCTGGTGGTGATATCCCAGTCCCCCGGCTCCCGGCCAAGGATCATATCCCTGACACAGCCTCCAACCACATATGCCTCGTATCCATTATCATTCAGTTTTGTCAGAATCTCCTCTGCGGGAGCGGGAATCTTAATTTCCATTGTGTGACAGCATCCTTTTCCGGTTTATAGTACTATGGACAAAGCGCTAAACTTTCCATGTGCTCTATTTTAACAGCTTTTTGCTGCATTTTCCAGCCCCAGTTCCCTGCTCTTCCCATAATACTGCCTGCGCACCTCTTCCGGCACCAGGTTCCCTCCGGTGGCCCAGGCAATATGGGTGGCGTTCCCCATGTTCCGGTCCAGATCAAAATGCTTCAGGAACGCCCTGCCCTCCGGCGAGGAACACAGCCTTGCAGGCCCTGCAAAGGATGCGCAGGAGCTTGGCTCTATAAAAATCCCTTCCTCGTCCATCAAATCCCCCATAAAGCGGTAAAGGTTGTCATCTTCAATGGTAAATTCCCCTGCCAGCATCCGCGCCACTGTCTTTCCCACAAACTTGGACGGGCGTCCCACAGCCAGGCCGTCTGCGGCGGTCAGGCCGGAAAGGCCGATATCCTGCACGCAGATGTCATTATGAAGCCCGGTCATCACTCCCAGCAGCATGCAGGGCGCCTGTACCGGTTCCTGGAAAAAGCAGTACACAGAATCGCCAAACACCTGTTTTAAGCCAAATGCCACGCCTCCGGGCGCGCCCCCCACACCGCAGGGGATATGGACAAACAGGGGATGTTCCTCATCCACGGCCACCCCTGCGTCAGCAAGCTGTACCTTCAGGCGTTTGGCTGCAACGGAATATCCCAGGAACAGGTTAACCGAATTTTCATCGTCCACAAAGTAGCTCATGGGGTCTTCCTCTGCCAGCTTCCTTCCATTTTTCACCGCTTCGCTGTAGTCAGAGGCATATTCCATCACATGGACACCTTTCTGGCGCAGCAGATTCTTTTTCCACTGCTTTGCATCCATGGACATATGTACCGTCACATCATAGCCAAGGGCAGCGCTGATGATGCCGATGGATAATCCCAGGTTCCCGGTGGAGCCTACATGGATGGAGTGTTTCCCAAAGAACTCCCTGAATTGGGGAAGGGCAAACTTTTCATAGTCATCATCCACCGTTATCATGCCATGTTCCAGCGCCAGGTCCTCTGAATGCTTCAGTATCTCATAGATGCCGCCCCGCGCCTTGACGGAACCCGCCACTGCCAGATTGCTGTCCATCTTAAGCATGAGACTCCCTTCAAGCCCTGCCCCCCACTTGCGGTTGAGGCAGTCCTTCATCCTGTCAATCCGGCGCAGGGGCGACTCAATCAGGCCGCCCGCTGCTTCTGTTTCCGGAAACATTTTCCTGATAAACGGCGCAAAACGCGCCCATCTGTTTTCAGCGTCATCTATATCATCCATGGAAAGTGTTACGCCCTCCATGGCTGTTTTCAAGTCCGAGAGACCGGGATTCATCCATATAACCTCTTTGCCGGCTTCCATCTCTTTCATCAAAGGATATGCTTCCTTTAGCTCCTGCACATTCTCTATCATGTCAATACTCCGTCCTTTCCGCATACAGGACCGCCCCGCGGAAGGATATACCGCAGGGCCGGGCCTTTTCATTCTTTTTAATCTTCCATTATGTCTTTTACATATCTCATCGTATACTCAAGCAGTTCCTCCTGCCATGAAACCTTGTCGTATCCATGGGTGGCCCCAGGGACTACATGGCGTATTGCGCCGGGAACGGTTTCTTCATATCTTCCTGAATTATATACCGGCACATCCTTATCCCCATCGCCCTGTATCAGCCTCAGCGGTTTCCTAAAGTCCCTGATGGCTGCTAAGGGGTCAATCTCCGGCGCATCCAGTCCCACGAAGAACTCATGAGGAACCAGGTCGCCCATGAAATCCACGTCATTTCCCCGAAGCCCCTCTTCAAATATCTCCTGGCCCAGCAGATGGCGGAAGTTGCTGTACGGCTCACTGCACGGGCTCCACAGCAGGATGCCTTCAAGAGGCACCTCGCCGCACAGCACCGATGTGACAATGGCGCCCATACTGTAACCCAGAATCATGAACTTCTCCGGTTTCAGCTGTTCCTCAATCCAGTGCAGCACCACCTTTGTGTCTTCAATCTCCCCATAAATGGTTGTATAATGGCTGTCGCCCTCGCTGTCCCCTGCTCCCACGCAGTCAAAACGGCAGATGGTATATCCCTCCTGCTGGAGTCTGTGGCTTGCAGCCACCATGATGCGGTGGGGGGTTATTTTGTTTCCAAAAAAGCCATGTTTGTAGAGTATTACTTTTTTCCCGCGCACAGACGGGTCAGCGTACTCCAGCAGGCAGACCATATCCTTTCCCCTGCTCTTTAATGTAAATGCCTCAATCACGTTCAGCTTCCTCCTTTATTCCTCTGCCAGTTCTTTGGCTCTTTCTTTATCTGTCCGTCAGTCCTTTGGTTCTTCCTTTATCTGTCCGTCAGTCCTCCGGCTCCTCCTTTACAGGCTCTCCGTTCTCCCCTTCGTAGATACGGCCCCAGCCCACCAGGACGGCAAACAGCATCACAAACCACAGGATACATGGATAGAAGCAGGTAAACAGGAACGCGTTGGGTGACAGCACCTCCACAAAATCATAGGTGGTTGACAATGTCTTCATGATACCTAACAAAAGCAATACGCTTCCGCCAAAGGGCATACACGCATTAAAAGAGTCACATGCCACTGCCAGGAAATTGGCCCTGCGGTACGGATGAAGCTTGGCCTTCTGTCCAACCGCGTTAACCAGCGGTGATGCACAGATGTTGGGAATGGTGTTGATGGCGCTGATCAGCACGGAGAACACGCTGCTGAACAGGAAGATAAGCAGTTCCGCACCCCTGGTGGTCTTAATGTTCCTGCTGAGACGTTCAACCAGCTCTTCCATGTAACCGCTGGTAATCAGAAGGGAACCCATGGATACCACAACCATCAGCAGGATACACACGCTTAACATTCCGGCCACGCCGTCCGGCAGCGCGCCCATGGCGGTTCCGTTCTCAATGCGGAACAGGTCGGCAAATCCAAACAGGCCGCCTCCAATGCCCACAATGACAGCAATGATGATGCCCACTGGAAGGGTCACGAACAGGTTGTTGCCCATAACCGCCATCCCGATGACAATCACCGTGGGAATCAGCATGAGAAGACCTGCGGGATTCTGGTTCTCTGCAAGAAGTGACGCCGCCACACTGGTATCCAGCCCCTGTCCGCTCTTAGCGCCGCCGAAGATGGCATACAGTACGATGGATATGATAAATGTAACAATCACATACTTGGAACGGTCCTTTACAGCCCCGCCGATTTCAGCGCTGCCTGACTTCTTCCTATAGGTCTGGCCCGTGGTGGATACGATGGTGGTGTCGGACACAGGCGCTATGTTGTCTCCGAAAATAGCCCCTGAGATAATGGCCCCGCCAAGGACAGCCGGGTTACAGCCCATCAGGATACCGACCGGATACAGGATGTAGCTCATGGCTGCCACGGTGCCGAAGGCAGCGCCCGTTGCCAGGGCAAAGGTGGCTGAAAACAGGAAGGTTGCCACACAGAAGCCTGCGCCTGATAAATGCAGCTTAACACTGAGCCATACAAGTCCTTCTACCAGATGGCCTGACTTTAAGATGGAACCATAGATACCGACCACCAGCCAGATAAGGACGGCTGTCATCGCCATCTTATCCCCCAGCCCCTCCAGTACGATATCCCAGTACCTGGGCTTATCCTTTACAATAAGCATCCCCACAATCAATCCGATTACGCCGGAGGCTATCATCATATTAAGATCTGCCGCATTGATGAATGACAGCCCGATTGTAATCACAATGAATACAACAAAGGGTACCAGCGACATGCCATTGCCTCCATAAAACTCCAACTTCTTTTCCTTTTCCATACCTGTTTGCTCCTTTCGCTTTTGTTTAACATTTGTTAATTACAGCTTAACTATATATTAATACACACTTTACAAAAAGTAAATACTGTTTAGCTATATTTTTATTATTTTAGCATGTTTTTAACCACATTGTGTGTATTAGCAACAAAAAAGCTGCGGTCTTTGTTAACCGCAGCTTTACATCATGCTGTATAGTCCTATATGGTTAAAAGCTTGGGGGAGTGATTGCGAATATAACCTGCACAACGGTTCCTCCCTGGTTCATCCACTGGTGTGCTGTCTGGGGAGGGATACGGATGCTGTCCCCTTCTTCCAGCTGGTAGGATACACCTGCAACATTGATTTCCACGCTTCCGCGGACTACGTAGGCCACTTCCTCCCCCACATGCTCCTGTGGATTCCTGCCCGAAGTCAGACCCGGCGGTATGGACATCATGCAGAATTCAATACTGCCGCGCACATCCGGGGTCAGAAGCGTATAAGCCAGGTCCGCATCCGGATGGCCGATTGTCTTATTCTCCCCTCTTCTCACAATCATCTGCACCTGGGGTTCATCATCCTTAAAAAACTTGAACATGGGCACATCCAGGGCCTGTGCAATGGCCTTCAGCGTTCCGATGGACGGATTTACCAGATCCCGTTCAATCTGGCTTAACATGGATGCCGTAAGTCCGGACCTTTTTGCCAGTTCCCGCAGGCTCATCCCGCTTTTGTTCCGGAAATCCTGGACTTTTTTCCCTAAATTTATGTCCTCCATATAGCAAACAACTCCCTGATATTTTCTTCTCAACCGTAGGTATGGGATAATCATATCATATATCTGAACAGGCTGCCATGTTTTTTCCTAGAAACAGGCATTTCCACGGGGACGGACAGGTGTCTGCCTGACACAGGGCCTGACGGTTCCGCCCCCGACCGCTTCCAGTTTTACACCATATACCCGCCCTTCATAGGTGACACCGCATGTTCTGAGAAAATCTTAAGCACTCCCTTTTTATACTTTGCCTCTTTTGGTTTCCATGCTTTTCTGCGCTCTGCAAGAATCCGCTCCACTTCCTCTGCCGGAAGTTCCCTTCCCTTTACGCCAATGATTTCCAGGACCCGTCCCGGTATGTCAATCCGAATCAGGTCGTCTTCCTCCACCAGGGCAATGGGGCCTCCCTCTGCCGCCTCCGGTGAAACGTGTCCGATTGCCGGTCCCTTGGAGGCGCCGGAAAAACGGCCGTCCGTAATCAATGCAATGCTCTTACCCAGTTCAGGGTCAGATGAAATGGCTTCCGTGGTGTAGAACATTTCCGGCATGCCGGAGCCTTTTGGTCCCTCATAGCGGATGAATACCGCATCCCCTGGCTGTACTTTCCTGGATATGACAGCTTCGATGGCATCCTCCTCACAGTCAAACGGCTTTGCCTTCAGGACCGCCTGGAACATCTCCTTGGGAACAGCGGAGTGTTTTACCACAGAGCCTTCCGGCGCCAGGTTGCCCCTTAAGATACCCACGGTCCCGTCTGTTCCAATCGGCTCTTCAAATGTACGGATTACATCAGTCCTTTTAAGCCCCCACTTTTTCAGATACCCTTCGCACTTGTCATAGAAACCGTTGGACTTCAGTTCTTCCAGGTTCTCGCCCAGAGTCCTGCCTGTCACGGTCATCACATCCAGATGGAGCATGGATTTGATTTCCTCCATGACAGCAGGGACACCGCCCGCATAATAGAAGAACTGTGCAGGCCACTTGCCTGCGGGGCGGATATCCAGAAGATAGTGGGCGCCCCTGTGCATACGGTCAAAGGTATCCCCGTCAAGCTCAAGGCCCATCTCATGGGCAATGGCGGGTATGTGCAGCAGCGAATTCGTGGAGCCGGAAATGGCGGCATGGACCATGATGGCATTCTCAAATGACTTCATGGTAACGATGTCGCTGACCTTAATGCCCTTCCTTGCCAGTTCCATGACCTGAAGCCCTGCCTTATAGGCCACTTCTTTTAAATCCTCACAGGTGGCCGGCATCAGCGCGGAACCGGGAAGCATAAGTCCCAGGGATTCAGCCATGACCTGCATGGTGGAGGCTGTCCCCATGAAGGAGCAGGCGCCGCAGGACGGACATGCATTGTGTTTATAATAAGTAAGCTTTTCTTCTGTGATTTCCCCTCTCTGGCACATGGCGGAATAAGCCCCTATCTGCTCAAGTGTCAGAAGGTCCGGGCCTGCATCCATCACGCCTCCGGTCACCACGATGGAGGGCATGTCAAGCCTTGCCAGCCCCATGAGACAGGCGGGCACGGACTTATCGCAGCTGGCAATGAAGATGCCGCCGTCAAATCCCGTTGAATTGCCGTGGATCTCTATCATATTGGCAATCATGTCCCGGTGGACAAGGGAGTAATTGATTCCATCGTGGCCCTGGGCTATGCCATCGCAGATATCTGTTGTAAAATACCTCGCGCCCTTTCCTCCCGCGTCCGCAATCCCCCTCAATGCCTCATTGACAAACCGGTCCAGATGGGCACTTCCCGGATGGCTGTCGCCAAAGGTGCTTTCCACCATAATCTGCGGCTTGTCAAGATCCTCCACGCTCCATCCCATGCCAATCTTTAACGGGTCATTCTCCGGCGCCAGGCCCCTTACTCTCTGACTGTTCAGTTCCATAATAAAATACCTCCTAATCGTCTTATCATCTATTGTCTTTAAACATCTGACTACTTTTGATATAACTATATCATTTATCCAAAATATTATCAATACATCAGATGTATTTTTCTTCTTTTACCATAAAATAATTTCTTATGGTATAAAAAGAGAACCCCATAATGCCTTATAGGGTTCCCTTTTCATACCTTCAATGAGTATCTCTATTATTTATGATTCAATTATCCAATATCCATTATCTATATCATCTGCAAAAAACAGTCCATCTGCCGCCTTTTAATACGCACGTCCCCAGTAAACCATCTTCTTTGCTGGCTTTTTACAGCAGATACATGTATCAGACAGGTTCTCCTGTTCAAAAGGCATGCACCTGGAGGTGGCTCCTGTTTCCTCTTTAATCTTATCCTCGCACTCCTGGCATCCGCACCACATTGCCTTTACAAACCCGGGCTTATTGTTAATGGTGTCCACGAATCCATCCCACTCAACCGCTTCATAGGTGTGGGAATCCCTGTGGGCCTTGGCCTTGTCGTACATAGCCTTCTGGATGGTATCAAGCATCTCAGAAACCTTTGTCTCCAGTTCATCCAGGGAAATAAAGGATTTCTCATGGGTATCGCGGCGTACCAGGACAGCCTGGTTCTTCTCCATGTCCTTTGGTCCGATTTCCACACGCAGGGGGATACCGCGCATCTCACAGTCAGCGAACTTCCAGCCCGGGCTTTTCTCAGAATCATCTGTCTTAACAGAGAATCCGGCCTTCTTAAGACGGTCCTCCAGCTGGAATGCCTTGTCAAGCACGCCTTCCTTCTGCTGCTGTACAGGTACGATCATAACCTGTACCGGCGCAATCCTTGGCGGAAGGACCAGACCGTTGTCATCGCCATGCACCATGATCAGGGCGCCAATCATACGTGTGGTCATGCCCCAGGAGGTCTGGTGCACATACTTAAGGGTATTATCCTTGTCAGTGAACTGGATATCGAATGCCTTTGCAAAGCCATCCCCGAAGTTATGGCTGGTTCCGGACTGAAGCGCCTTGCCGTCATGCATCAGGGACTCAATGGTATAGGTTGCCTCTGCGCCCGCGAATTTCTCCTTATCTGTCTTCTGGCCCTTGATGACAGGGATTGCCAGCACTTCCTCACAGAAGGCTGCGTACACATTCAGCATCTGGATGGTCCTTGCCTCGGCTTCCTCGGCTGTCGCGTGGGCCGTGTGGCCTTCCTGCCACAGGAACTCCCTGGAACGCAGGAAGGGACGGGTTGTTTTCTCCCAGCGCACAACCGAACACCACTGGTTGTATACCCTTGGCAGATCGCGGTAGGAATGGATATCCTTTGCATAGAAATCACAGAACAGTGTCTCTGAGGTAGGTCTGACACACATGCGCTCCTGTAATGGCTCCAGACCTCCATGTGTCACCCATGCAACCTCGGGCGCAAATCCTTCCACGTGGTCCTTTTCCTTTTCCAACAGGCTCTCCGGTATGAAGATAGGCATATATACGTTCTGTACCCCTGTCTCCTTAAACCTTCTGTCCAGCTCATTCTGGATGTTTTCCCAGATTGCATATCCTGCGGGCTTGATTACCATACACCCTTTTACGCTGGCATAATCGCACAGCTCAGCTTTCTTCACCACATCCGTATACCACTGGGCAAAATCCACGTCCATGGATGTGATGGCTTCAACCATCTTCTTGTTGTCTGCCATGACTCATTCTCCTTTTCTGATTCTCTCTGTATCCTTTAGTTTTACCGAGGCAACCGCCAGGAATGGCGGGAATGTATGTTCCAACACGCCCTAATCCGGCTGATCCGCCTCCTCATCACGCAAAAAGAGCCATCCAAATCCCATGCGTTATATCTACGCAAGGGACCGAATGACTCGGCGGTACCACCCAAGTTAGCTTCCGGAATCCGTATGGCACTCCTGCATTACGCGGCGCTGCAATTCCACAAATCTGCAATTCCACAAATCTGCAATTCCACAAATCTGTAATTCCATAAATCTGCACTTACGCGGAACTGCAATTCCATTGCGCTGCATCATCCATGCAGAACACATATGCCTGTACTGATCCATCCTGCTCTCTCATTATCCGTTAACGCCGGATATACGTTGCATTCATCATACAAAGCTCCAGGGCTGGTTGGGCATGTGCGGGCGTAAGGACCTTCCACCGTGAGTCCTCTCTCTGTGACGTGCACCAGGCTTACTATTCCCCTTCATCGCTGTCTGTCATCTATTCATATAACATCATGGTCCGGGCCTGTCATGGAATCCAAACACGCCCTGGGATGATTCTTTTACGTATTGTTGATTTTACGCCAGAATCATGACTTTGTCAATGCTTAATCGTGAACAACATCCGGGGTACCCGGCCCGGCAGACAGCTTTTTAAATAAATCGTAAAATAATACATCCCTGTTGATATGGTATACATATCTTATTTTATGTGCGCAGCGTTTTTCCATCCATCTTCCGTCATCCCCCGGAAGCGGGCAATGTTCCATGCGGCTCTCCATGAACCGACCGTCCACCAGCCATGCCACTGCCGTCACATCCCATATGGTCTTGCTCCAGGTGGGAAGGCAGTCCTTTCCTTCCATATAGGAACACACCGTTTCCACCAGATAATCGCACAGCGGATTCCTTCCCTTAAGCCAGTATTCCAGTTCAGGCCTTGTAAGGGAAAAACCTGACACCACGCCCTGGCAGGGAAGAAGAATGACAGGAACCCCGCTCCCCAGCACGACCCGTGCAGCGGTCACATCCTGTTCCAGGTTAAACTCCCGGTTATGGGGCCAGTGAAGCCCATTCCCTCCCAGCCACACCACAACAATCCGTTCCCTTATGGACGGGTCCATAAGAAGTGCCGATGCCACATTGGTGGCAGCCGCAATGGAGATGACATATAACGGATTGTCCGCTGAGTAAGAACAGGAAAGCCCTATCAGATGTCTGGCAGCAGCACTTTCTGCCGGATGCACGGATGAGGCATTTGAATCCCTGCCGCCGTCTCCCGCATCCAGGAAACGGTCTGCCCCCCGGTACACTGCCTCCTTCATATCCTCCCGTCCCATCAGTTCCAATATCCGGTGAATCTCCTGAAAGCTTTTCTCCATCCCATCCCCCGGTCCGCAGGAACGGCTGTTGTGGAACGGGGCCGCTGATATCCCCTTCACATTCAGCTTATCCCCGGAACACAGCATATATGCCAGGGCAAACTGGTCATCCACCTCGTTATAGGTGTCCGTGTCCAGCACCACGTCCACCATCCCTTTTGGGAAATGAAGCCGTCTATCCATAATCCTCCTCACCGGCCTTGAACCAGGTCCGGGTTCCAGAGCGTTTCTCCTGCCGCAGCCTTCTGCATATCCATCTCATGAAGCAGCGCAATCCCTTCCAGCACCAGTTCGGTGGCATCATCCGTACCTGAACCCTCCTTAAATTTCCCGCCTGTGATGATATTATCCGTAATGTGGAATACAGCCCCGCCCCGTCTGCCAAACAGGTTGCACATGGTCATGACAATGGAGGATTCCCTGTCCGTACACAGGATTCCGGCACGGTTGTAGGTCCCCAGCTTCTCAATGTTCCACGGCTGCATATAACCGCCTACGCTAGGTCTTCCATTCCCTACAAAATCACTGTCCATACAGGCAGTCACCCCCAGTTTATGTGCCTTTCCCAGGCGGCGGGCCGCCTGAATCATGGCAGTTACCACCTCATAGTGGCAGTATGCAGGGAATCCATGACCGATGTACGCCTTGGACGTACCATCCTCCCGGAATACGCCGCTTGATATGATGCAGTCCCCTATTTCAGCCTTTTCAGACACGCCGCCTGCAGAACCTACGCGGATGAATGTGCTGCAGTCCGTGTACTCCATAAAATCATTCAGCGCCAGCTCTACTTCCGGAGAACCGCTTCCCCCGCTGCACACCGATATCCGGGCGCCTTTATAAAAACCGGTATAAGTGGTGAACATGCCCGATTTACCGGCCAGCACAGGCTGATCAAGACGTTCTGCAATCAGTTCAGCCGGGTCTTTCCCGTACGCGGCCAGCGGGTCCCTTACCGTAATCAGCATATAGTCCCCAATCATTCCTTTGTCAATCTGGGTAATGGCCGGCTTTCCGTCAATGAACAGGCCTGGCTTTGGCACGTTTTCCCAATATTCATATCTTTCATGCATCAATTCCACGGATGCCCTTTTCTCATGTTCCATTGTAACCTACACCCTCCCGTCAATCTCCTGGGACACCGCTGCCTCCAGGGCCATGTGTATCATGTTCCCGAAACTCACTTCCCTCTCCTCAGGGCTTAAATGTTCCTCTGTAAATATCATATCGGATATTGTACACAATGCCACTGCCTTTTTCCCAAGCCTGGCCGCATTGGTGTACAGGGCCGCGGATTCCATTTCCACGGCCAGGGCGCCCATGTCCCGCCATGCCTCAAATACATCCTGTCCATAATGGAAGGCAGCACCCGAGAAAAGCATCCCCACCTTCACAGGCACCGACAGTTCCCTGGCAGCAGCCACCGTGCGGTTAATCAGGCCAAAGTCCGCACACGGCGCCAATGTGCCGGGAAGCTTCAGATGGTCTGCGTAACCGCTGTCCGTGGAGGACGCCAGTCCTATGACCACGTCCCCCAGCGAGAGCTGAGGGCTGAGGCCGCCTGCCGACCCCACCCGGATAATCTGCTCCACTCCGTAACAGTCATATAATTCATGGGAATAAATGCCCATGGATCCTGCGCCCATGCCGCTGGCCATAACAGAAACCGGCCTTCCCCGGTAACTGCCCGTATATGCGCAGATACGTCTTACATTGCTGACCAGACGCGCTCCGTCCAGATACCTGCATGCAATATGCTCTGCCCTCACCGGGTCCCCCGGCATCAGCACAACCGGGGCAATGTCCCCGTTACAGGCCTGGTTATGGATGGTGGGAGTCCTTCTGCCCTTTTCACCTGTCTTATGATTCTCCTGCGGCATTGCCCAGCGCCTCCACGAATACTTTCTGATACATATCGCTGTCAATGGATACCGCCGACCGGATGGTATGCAGATCCTCCCAGCGGAAATGGTCCCTTCTGTCCCAGATGGTCATTCCTCTTGTCAGCTGGCTGCCGGTATCCACAGCCACCTTGATTTCCTTTGTGGTAAGCATGTCCGGGCATAGGAACGAACACATGGCTGTTGTATCAATCGGACCGTTGATGTAAATCCCCTGTTCTTCTATGGAGTTATTCTTATCTATGTAATCAATGATTTCCAGGGCATATTTTGCCTGTGGATTCCCAATCCTCCTGATCTGTTCCAGCGTCTCGTCACTCAGGTTCACTGCCTCTGGGTTAAACGCCACATCCAGGCCGATGGTAGTGATATTCACCCCTGACTCATAGACAATTTTTGCCGCCTCCGGATCCACATACACATTCCATTCACTCATGGGATTGTCACCCGTGGCATTGGTAAACGCATAGTCCGTAAATCCATAAGATCCACCGATATGGTAAATCTCTTTAATAAGAGGGACAATCTCCGGTTTCATCATGATGGCCATGGCTACATTGGTAAGGGGCGCCGTACATACCAGGCTCACCTCCCCCGGGTATTTCATGACTTCATCAATGATTACATTAGCCGGAAACCGGTCAATGACCTTTGTGACGGGTTCCGGAAAGAAATGATTCCCCAGCCCATCCTCCCCATGGCAGTAAGGGTCTTTCGGATACTCCCTCACAAGAGGGTGAAGCATGCCCTGGGCCACCGGTATATCGGTCCTTCCCAGATGCTCCAGGATACGCAGTGCGTTGGCGGCCGTCTTATCAGAGGGCAGGTTGCCGCTCTCCGTTGTAATAGCCAGCAGTTCCACGTCCGGGTGGGTAAGCGCCATCATGATGCACACCGAATCATCGGTACCCGGATCACAGTCTAAAATAAGCTTTCTTTTATTCTCCATCATATCTACTACTCCTTATCTCCATATACTTTTATAATGCATTCCCTGTTCCTGGGTCCGTCAAATTCCAGGAAATAAATACCCTGGGAATGCCCCAGAAGAAGCTTTCCCTCCTCCACAATCAGAGTCATGGAAACGCCTATAAGGCTGGACTTCACATGACCTGCCGCGTCCTCAGGCGTATCGTGCTGATGCTTAAAATCCACCCTTGTGGGAATCAGCCGCCTGATTTCATCCTGTATGTCTTCATGACCCAGCGGATCCCAAAAAGAGGTAAGCGTGACCGCCCCCGTGGTATGTGTGGTATAGACCACGCATATCCCGTCCCTGACTCCGCTGTTTTCCACTATTTCCTTAATCTGTCCGGTCAGCTCCGTCACTCCGTTGCTTTTTGTCCTGAACCTGATGTGTTCTGCCAAACCCATTGCCTCCTGATTATTCCATTATGATTTCACGGCTGTTGACCGTGGTAAAGGAAGAGGGTGTCTCCTCCCATATCCCCTTAAACCCCCTGCTGTATTCCTCACCCAAAAGCGCAGCCGTGTACGCTGCCGCCAGCGCAGCCGGCACAAAGGAGAGGAATGGCGATAAAAGTCCACATGCCGGATCCGGGAGTGTGATTGTCACTGTCCCTTTAAGGCTGCCGTCATTTGTCACCAGAAGGAAATCCCGTCCCATCTCATTCATCCTCTGTATCATTTCCCTGGTCCTGCTGTGGGCAGGGTTATCCTTGTCAGCAAACACCATGGTCATGGTGCGTTGTGTGGCACGCAGGAAATAATTCACATGGAACCAGTTTTCCGTATCCGAGTACAGGGCCAGAAGCCCCGCGGCCTCATACATTTTTTCACTTCCGTACACAGCGCTTCCCATGTCATAACCGGAACCATAAAACTCGGCCCCCCATGCATCCTTCTTCCTCTCAATATAGGAAAATACAGCGTCTTTCCACTTATCCATGCACTCCTCAAGCCGGTCCGCCATGGTAAGGAGGCTCTGCCTGTATGTCCCGGACTGTTCCTGGGTTATCTTAAGCCGCACCTCTCCCATCCGTATTGCAATCAGGTACAGGGCCAGGAGCATAGCCATATAGGTCCTGGTTCCAGGCGCCCGCTCAAATCCGGGAACAGACATCCCAATGATTTTATCCGCATTCCCGGCCAAAGGAGACTCCTTATCCGCGGTGACTGCCAGGACCATGGAGCCGCAGCCCCTGGTCCGTTTCACAGCCTCCAAAAGCCTGGCGGCCTTTCCGGAATTACTCAGTGCAATGACCAGCGGGTCGCCGGGGGTCTCCCCCACCCACTTCATCTGATAGTACCTGGAAAGTTCCAAAGGGCTTACTACCTGTACAGGCAGCCCCAGCATCTTCTCAAACATGTTCTGCGCCGCCACGGCCGCCGCATGGCAGTCACCGCTTCCTGTCAGGACAATCTTCTTCAGCATGTATATTTCCGGTGTGGTCAGCACTGAGCGCGTCTGTTCCTCCAAATCCGGATATATGTCACGGATAAGCCGGGCAAGGCTTTCCACCTGACGGCACATGGCATTTTCATTGTTCAGATTATTCAAATCACTCCCTCATTTCCTTCTAAAATAACATCTCCCCCTGCCTCGGATGAGGTGTCCTGTGCTGTGTATCCGGCTGTCAGTCCTTCCCAGCGCCTGCGCGCCCTTTGGGCCGCTTCGGGTTCAAACCGCCTGGGCGGCCCGAACTGTTCCAGGATTACCGACGCGGACGCGGCTCCCATGGCCCCGCACCAGGCAGGACTCAATCCCTGGCTCCATGCATACAGCACTGCTGCAGAAGAGCTGTTGCCTCCTCCTGTGGGGTCCACTACCTGGAGATCAGCCACACTTGGGCAGAATACCGTCCTTTTATTGGCAATCATGTAAGCCCCCCGGCTTCCCTGGCGGAAAAATACAGCACACCGGTATCCTTCCATCCTCCGGCATATTTCTTCCATGTCATGGGTTCCGTATAGAACAGACGCCTCATACCGGTTGATGGAGAACAGGTCTGTCTTCTCCAGGTAATATTCAATCTCCTCCAGATGTTCCGGTATCGCTGCATCTTCTGATATTTCCCATAATGTCCTGCAGCCATAGCGCTCCCTGATTTGGGCCATGCCGGACAGGAACTCCCTGTCCAGATGCTTGAAAAAATAAATCCCTTTGGTATCATCCCCGCACAGCCGCCCTACTTCCTCCAGGTCAGGGTCCAGCTTCCTGAATTCCCACAATCCCATATCCGGCTGGTCCGTACGGTCATCCTCCTGTCTGTAATCCACACATGACACTGCGTCCACGCTGCTTCTCACCACCAGGCCCTCCATGGATAATCCATTTTCCCTATACCAGCCTCCGTGGCGTTCCACATATTCCCGGCTCACACCGCCAGCCACGGCCACATGGGGCGTCCACAGGCGGATTCCGGCCAGCGCATAAATCCCTGCGCCCCCGGGCAGGCCGTCCATCCTGGTGCCGTCAGCCAGACAGATATTATCCGTGCCAACGCTGGATGCAATCACATATTCCATTTCCCCAGACCTCCGCTTCCTTATATACGTTCCAGACAGAAGCCCTTTATGAACATGGAGCCGGTATCCACCAGGAAACCCGCGCCTCCGGCGGTATACGGCCCGTCGCTGTCATGACAGGCCAAAAGACGCTTTTTGTCTACCAGCAGTTCCAGTTCCTGGCCCTTAACCCTGAATGTCATTTCATATTCCCGGAACTCTTCATAATCAAATCCCGCTTCTCCAAGGATTGTCAGTTTATCATCACACCGTTTGACAATACGGACCTTATCCATCCCCGTCATCACGGCCGCATAGAACCTTCTATGCCCCTTACTCCTTGCAACCAGCCCTGCCTTGTCATGAAGGCTCATCTTAAGGGTGGAGGTGACCTGATAATCCGTAAAATCGCCGGTCCCTATGGTTGCCAGACCTTCTCCCTCATCATGGCTGATACAGTACGTACAATTAAGGTTGGGGGAGAAATTCCTTGCACTGGCGACAAACGCCTGTGACCAGAACGGATTTAAGTCCCACATATCCTTCATAAGGATTCCTTCCTGGCAGAAGCGTCTCGGGGTATTACTCCAATCCGCACTGCGTATCACCACATAGGAGCTGTATCTGTATACACTCCCAAACTCATAGCCGAACCGGCATACCGGCATACCGCCTGTGTCAGGCACTTCCCACTCCAGTACATTGTCCCCCTTCTTCAGACAGAACGCAGGACTGTACATCACCTGCATCTTATCCACCGCATCCACATAGTGCACGCACAGGCGCACATACGGCGCAGTCCCATCAGGCGCAAATATAACTGTTTTCACGGTCTGTCCTGAATACAGGGTTGGGGACACGTATGTCTCATAATTGGAATAAACCTCATGGTGGTTCAGGAAGGTAGCCACGCTTACATTGGCCGGCGCCCCCTCTGCCAGGGCATTAAAATCCACCCTCAGCCCCGGCCGGTTTCCAAAACTGCTGTCATTGGACACCTGGATCCGTCCTGCCCTGTCTGCAAACAGGGGACAGGCCATAAATCCCTGAAGGCTTCCCCTCTGTTCAAATGCGTACCTCTGCGCAGGCAGCTCAGCCTCCTCCCGACACCGGGCCATGGCTGCCTTAATGATTTTTCTGGATTCCGTCACTGCGTCCGTCACTCCCGCACCGCCGTCAGAGGTGATGATATAGAGCCTGTCAGCCACAGGAGTGCGAAGGTCGGCGCCCTTGTCCATTGCGTCCAGCCCAAGCCTGATTCCATTAAAGCAGCCCACATTACCTGCGTTACAGTCCGTATCCCAGGCAGACGTGGTGGCTATCTTAAGTGATTTCTGGAAATCATCCCCGCCCAGAAGGATGGAGGCAAGAACCATGGCGTGATTGGACATCACGGGACATGGACCATAGAAATTCTGATACCCATAATGCTCTTCCAACCACTGGTGCGCCTGCAGATAATCCCCTGTGCCGGCACACAGGTTCCTCACATCGTGCAGCAGGCGGCGGATGTCCTCTGTCTGTATGAACCGCTGGCAGTCATCCATGATTTTATCCACATCCTGCTCGTCAAACGCCATGCTCTCCATGGTTCCCAAAAAGCGGGCGGCATCAACGGCCAGTCCGTCATGGGATACCCTTGCACACTGTTCTACATAATAGGCTGCTGCCTCAGGGTCCCCCGGACACATCATGGCATAGGCATCCATGAATATCTGGGCCCCGATCTGTTCGGACATCACCCTGCCGATATTGGAGGCAGCCCCGCTGAAAGGAGCCTTGATCCCCTTTTTCAGCATAAGGTAGGCACTGTGTTCCGTGGAATTGCCCAGTCCGCCCCACCACAGGATGGACCGGTTCTCAATAATATAGTTCAGCCAGCTGTTGCCGATATCCTCTGCCGTCACCTTCCTCCCGGCGCAGTCCTCCACAGCCCTGAAAAATCCAAAGGTACCTGATAAATCATCATCAGCCACAATCAGAGGCAGGTTCAGCCTGTCATGTATATAATAGGAAATCTCCCCAAAGGTCTCCCTGATTTTCTCATAGGACCAGCCTTCCACGGGCCTTCCAAGGTAAACTCCCAGCAGTTTTCCGGTCACCCCGGCATATATCTTTTCCGCATATTCTTTTTTCCAGACCATATATTGCTCCTTTTCCAAATTATACTCAACTAGCCTTTTACCGACCCGGACACAATGCCGTCTATAAACTTCCTCTGTATTAATAGGAAGAATATGATAATGGGACCCACCAATGTCACCGTGGCTGCCAGGTTCAGGCCGTAATTCTGTGTATTCTGCCCATTGATGGCCAAAAGGGCCAGCATGGCTGTGAAATTCTTCTCTCCTATAAGGAAGGTGGATGACACCAGGAATTCATTCCACGTGTTAAGGGCCACAATGATGGATACCGTGATAATCCCTGGCGATATTACAGGTAAAATAATGTAGCGTATCACGGACAAGGTTCCCGCGCCGTCCATCCTGGCCGCCTCCTCAAGCTCCGTAGGGATACTCAGGAAAAATGTCCTGAGGAGGGTTATGGCAAGGGGCAGGTTGGTAGCTGCCTGTATGACGCTGACCGCAACCAGATTCCCCAGAAGCCCAAGTTTTGCATAGGTTTTGTAAAGGGGCACCAGAAACAGCTGTACCGGAACCGTCATTGCAAACATGAAATACATCATTACAAGTCCGGTCCCCTTTACCTTCCTGCCTGCCAGCACATATGCCGCCAGTATGGAGCAGAACAGGACAATCAGCACCGCTGACGCCGTATACACCAGGCTGTTCAGGATGGTATGTGAAAAATTGGCCGCCCTCCAGGCATCCATGTAATTACCCACGCCCGCCGTGAACTGAACCATCAGGGGACTCCGGACAATATCCTTATGTTTCTTGAAGCTGTTTATCAGCACCATGACAAATGGAAGCAGACAGATAAGTGCCAGGCACAGCAGGATAAGATGGGCTGTTAATTTACCGCGTATTCGTTTCTTCACCTTCATACCTCCCCTAAGACTGTTCTTCATTTTTATTCAGGCGCACATAGAAAATGGAAGCAATCATACCGAACAGGGACATGATCAATGCCACAGTGGAAGCCTTCCCCAGTTCCATCATATTAAATGCATACTTATAAGAAACAACCCCCAGCATCTCAGTAGCCTTGGCCGGACCGCCATTGGTCAGAAGATACACATAATCAAAATTCATAAAGGACTGTATGACAATGAGGATGGCCATCAGCACAAAGGTTGGCTTGATGCACGGAAAATACACAAACTTAAACAGCTGCCATCCGCTGCAGCCCTCCACCTTTGCCGCCTCAATCTGGTCTCCGGGTGTCTGGCGAAGGGCTGAAAAATAAATAACTGCCAGGAACCCCCAGTAATGCCAGATATCCACTGCCGCCACACCTGCAAGGGCCGTACGTGTGGAGGACAGGGGCGAGGATACTGCCAGGCCCAGCTTCTTCAACACGCTTACAATCCCGGTAAGGGGGCTGTAAATCATGCTCTGCCATATAAGCGCGTTGGCAATCGGTGCAATCACGTAGGGAAGCAGGTAGATGATCTGGTAAGCATTCCTGCTTCTGCTTCTTCCTACCAGGAAAAAGGCTGCCGCCATTCCCATGGCCACCGGTACCACAAGATACATACACATCCATTTTACATTGTTGAAAATAACCTTCCAGAAACCCGGATCCGTAAACAGCGCTTTATAGTTTGCAAACCCGATAAAATTCATATCCTCTGCCAGTCCGTTCCAGTCCGTAAAGGAGGTAATGACCGTCCTTACGGCAGGAACCAGGATTACGCTGAAGCTGAGCAGGAGCGCGGGAAGCAGAAGTATATAATACTGCCATGTTTTTTTCAGGCTCTTATTCAAGATATCCCCTCCTATTTGCCCTGCGCCGGAACAGGGGGAACCAGTCCGGACGAAAGCTCTCCTTCAAAGACCGCATCCGCCTTATCAAGCATGTCGGATGCACTGTACTCCCCGAACCATACTCCATCAATGGCCACGAATTCCTCAAACGTCTGAGGTGGTATGTAGGAAGAGCAGTAGTAACCGAAATTCCCTTCATCAATGGCCTTGCAGGCCTCGCTGATTCCGCTGAGGAAGGATTTTGTCAGCCCTTCATATTGGGAAGCATCAATCTCATTCAGGGTGGTCAGGGGTACGCCCCAGTATCCGGGCCAGTCCACGGATATCCCGCTTACAAAATCATTGGTCAGCATCATATCCAGGAACTCGGCGCACACATCTTTGTGTTCAGAACTGGCGTTGATGGCCAGCAGACCGGTGGCACCGATGGTATAGGTAGGATCCACTCCCTCCCGTCCTGCCGGGAATACCGTAAATCCAAAATCATCTTTATGTTCATCCACAGCATAGGCCGACAGGTTCTGGACGAATTTAAGCGGTCCGAAGAAAAACGGCGCGCCTCCCTCCCCCAGTATGGAAGCTGCCTCCCCCCAGCCAAAATTGGTATAGTCCGAACACAGATATCCCTTCTTATACCACTGGGAAGATGTTTCTATGGCGGACAGCATGGCGGGTGTATTCCACTTCTGCTCTCCTGTAAGGCACTTATAGACCTCGGACGGGCCGGCAAAGCTGTTAATGAAAAGAGAGGCGTAATCCTCGTTGGTCTCCCGCCATCCTGCCGCACCTGTGACGGAACCATAAAGTCCCTTCTCCATGGCCTGGTCCATGACAGAGGTTAACTCCTCCAGCGTGGAGGGCACACTCCATCCGTTATCCTCCAGGACACGCCTGTTATAGACCATTCCAATCACATTCAGACCCATAGGTATACTGTAAAGCCTGCCCTCAACCGTGGAACTGTCGTACATGGGTCCTATGATACGGTCCTTCCATCCGTATTGTTCCGAATATCCGCTTAAATCCGCATACTTTCCCGCCTGTATGTAAGACATGGCCAGGGACGGGGAAGATTCGTATACAATATCCGGTCCCTCATTGGCTGCCAGGGCCACCGCCATATCCTTATTCACAGAGCCCCTGTATTCCACCGTCAGTTCATATTCAGGATGGGCCGCATTAAACTTGTCAATCAGCACCCGCTGAAGAGTCGCCTGCTGTTCTTCATTGGAACTCCAAAACCACATGGTAAGCGGAATCTTTCCCCCCGTCCCCTGGGTATCCTTTCCATCTGCAGCTTTTCCGGTCTGGACAGCACCCCCATCAGCCGCAGTGGATGATGCGTTTCCTGAACCACCGCATCCAGCCAGCAGCCCTGCCGCCATGGCAGTGGCAGCCAATATACTCAATATCTGCTTCTTCATCATCGAACTTCCTCCTTCTTGAACCATTGATTCTTTACTTGATAAAATCCCCATATGAAAAATTGGTAATTTGTGGATTATCATGTGATAAAGCGCTTTATCACATTAATAATTCCCTGTTTTTGCTTGTTCGAGCTGGTTATGTTTAAATTATTATACGATTTGTACATGTTTGTCAAGATATTTTTTAAAATTATTCAGCATTATTTTTTACTTTTCACTTTTATCAAAATAAATATTGACATTTTCCATTAAATCTCCCATAATATCTATAGGTTATCCGCTTTACCAAGCGTATTACACATTGCTGAGAAACCAGAATTTAAGATAAATGAGGGATTTGCATGATAACAACAAAGGACATTGCCGAACTTGCGGGGGTATCCCCCACCACGGTTTCCCTGGTGCTCAACAACAAGAAGCACCGCATCTCACAGGAGACCTGTGACCGTATCCTGCGGATTGCGCAGGACCTGGGTTATACGCCCAACCAGATTGCCGTATCGCTGGCCACCAGGAAGACCAACACCATTGGGCTTATACTGCCCGACATTACCAACATGTTCCTGTCCACCATAACACACAGTGTGGAGCGCACCGCCTATAACCACCATTATGGCGTATTCCTGTGCGATGCGGACAATGATGTGGATAAGACCCTGTACTATATTGACGTACTGCAGAAGCGCTGCGTGGACGGCATCATCATCATACCGCCTGCAACCATCAACGAGGGGGATTATCCCAAACGCTGCTCCGATATCCTGAACCGGTGCCAGATTCCCTATGTACTTCTGGAATACGCCATCCATGATATTTTCCATGACTTCATTACCCTGGACAATGAGATGGGGGGATACATGGCCACAAAGCATCTGCGCGACATGGGCCATACCAGGATCGGATGTATCACCGGTCCCATGTCAGAATACGGGGCCAGGCGCCGTCTCAACGGTTATAAGCAGGTGCTGGAGGAAAGCCGCATTGCCTACAACCCGGACTATGTTAAATACGGCACCTTCCAGTATGATTCCGGTTACCAGCTTGCCCAGGAGCTGCTGGCTACTGATATAACGGCTATGTTTGTAAGCAATGACATGATGGCCATCGGGGCTTATAACGCCCTGGAACGGAAAGGCGTGCGTATACCGGAGGATATTTCCATTGTGGGATTTGACAACATTCCCCTGCTGGAAACCATGAACATTCCCTTAACGACCGTCAACCAGCCCCATGCAGCCATGGGCAAGAAGGCATTCGAGGTGCTGCTGGGACGGATTGATGACCCGGATAAGCCACACAGGGATTACTATTTTACCCCCAGTCTGGTGGAGCGCACATCCGTATTGAATCTGGATCCGCAGTAAACATCCGTGATTGTCCTGCATCACCCGTCCGTCTCCCTGGTCCACACCTCCACCAGGTCCTCAACCAGCAGCAGCCCCAGCGGCCCAAGGATAAACCCGAAAAATCCAAACAGCTCCAGCCCCACATACACGCTTGCCAGGGTTTCCAGGGGGGACAGGCCCACTTGGCCTCCCATCATGCGCACCTCCAGTATCTGGCGCACGAAATAGCAGACCAGGTAAAGGCCTGTCAGTATGACCGCCTGTTTCCAGTCCCCTGTCAGCAGTTCCAGGAAGGCCCACGGGATGAGCACGGTGCCTGTGCCGAATATGGGAAGGGCGTCCAGGATCCCGATGCCGATACCTGCCATGATATAGTATGGATTGCCTATTATGAACATACCTGCAATGCACAGCCCGGTGGTGATGAACAGGATGATGCCCTGGCTTTTAAACCAGGCTTTTCCCGTCTGTACCAGCCGTCCCCCAATGAGGTTGAATTCCTTCCTGAAGGTTGACTGGTCCCGCCTCGTCCTCAGGTCCTCCATTTCCTGCAGGCTCAGTATGGCTGCCAGGAACACCACCAGGCTGATGATGGCCCATTTTGCCAGACAGGCAATGATGGTCAGCGAGTTGGTCATCAGGAACGGCATGGCAGCTGTCTTTCCCGTGTCCACCAGCTGATAAAGCATTTCCCCGGCCAGGTCCGCCACACAGTCATATCTCAGGCCAAAGGCAGTTTCCACACGGTGGCAGCTTCCGGTCAGCCATATATCAAAACGGTCTATCCACGCAGGAAGGTGCATCATCAGCATTTTCCCTTCCGCACACAGCTTGACAGCCCCCATATACAGTCCTGTCCCCAGAATGGATATAAGTACCAGAAACTCTGCGCCCCCAATGACCCCGATGGGCATATGGAAGGTCTTTCCCTTTACATGGATCCGCATCCTGTATGCCAGGAAACGGGCGGAGGGACGCAGGAGAAGGGCGAATATATAACCCGCTAAAAAAGGAGCCACGAGGGGCAGCAGGTATCTAAACCCAGCATACACCGCTCCCGTGGTTCCTGTTATGATTAATAATTTCTTCAGTTTCTTACCCGGCTTTTCCATGGACTCACCTGTTTCTGATTCGTACTTCCTTTGTACCCTCTTAGTATGAGCCGATGGTTGGAAAATATACCAGCTGATTTTTCTCAAAATCTGGATGGATATCCTGCATTAATTCTCATTATTTTTAATCATTTCCTTTATCATGTTCCTGTTAAATGTCATATGCATCATCATGGCTGACTTTGCTCCCATGGGATCCTTTTCCTCTATGGCGTCCGTCACGGCCCTGTGGGTCATGATGGTTTCCGCTGTCAGCCTTCTGTGGGTCACATTCACGAACATCATGACCGCCGTATCAATCAGGGGTATCAGCTGTTCCACCACCTTGTTGCCCGAACATCTGGCAACCCCGGTATGGAATGCAATATCCTCTTCAATATAATTTTCGTCATTCTCAATCTTATATTCAATGATACGGCAAAGCTCACGAAGCCGTTCCACATCCTCCTGGCTGGCATTGAGGGCAGCCATCTCGGCAATTCCCGGTTCCAGTATCATACGGACATTCACCAGGTCCAGGGCCAGGGCCATCTTGTCCTCCATCGCCCCCAGCCCCAGAGGATCCATGTCCACAGGCGTGGTGCTTACCACATAGGTGCCGGACCCCCTGCGCACCTCCAGGATTCCCCTGGAAACAAGAAGCTTCACAGCCTCCCTGACCGTGCTTCTGCCTACCCCGAACTTTTCTCCCAGTTCAAATTCATTGGGCAGCCGGTCCCCTAAGGCAACCGGTGTGTTTAATATATACTGGAATATCTGTTCCTGAACCTGCTCTGCAAGCAGTTTTCCCTTTAAATTAACTGAATCATCCATGTCCTTACCCCCGCGGTGCAGGATCGGCAGCTGCTGCTTCCTGCATTTTTCTGTGATAATTGTATCAAAAATCACAGCTGTATACAAGTGCGGCATCCATTTCAAGAAATTCTTCCTATTTACCCCATGCCGATGTATAATAAACGTGAAATATCTCTTTAACCGTTAATACTTTGAAAGCCATTGAATGTAGGAACGAGGAGAAACAGCCATGACTGCTGATAATTTAATCAACCTGCTGGATGCGCTGACCGAAACCAGCATTTATGTGATAGAAGAAGATTCCCACCGTCTCCTTTACTTTAATAAGCGCTGTCAGGAAACCGGGCGGCTGAAGGCAGGACTTGGCAGCCCATGCCACCAGGTGTGGCCTGAGCACTGTGACAATTGCCCATTAAGCGCGTTGGGCGATGGACGGTCCAGCCATATATTATCCTATGATCCCCTTCTTAAAACAACGGTTGATGTCACTGCCAACCGGATTATCTGGGATGGCCATATCAACGCAGTTGTCATAACAGCCACGCCCCACCGGATGAGCTTAAAAGAGGAACAGGGGCTTTGGAGGTTCAGCCGGATATATGCCCAGAGCCTTGTAACTGTTTTCGGGGAATGTATTATTGTCAACCTGACCGCGGACTATTATGTCAACTGTCAGAAGGATGCAATGTGGACCGATATTCCGGAACACGGTAATTTCGATTCGGAGAACCGCAGATATTCCAGGCAGGTCCTGCACCCGGATGACCTGGAGCAGTTTGAGCAGTATTTTACGCGGGCATCCATGCTGCGTATATTCGGGACCGGAAAAAAACAGATTACCAGGCGCCTGCGCCGTCTGACCAAGGACGGCACCTATCATATCGTGGAGTTTACCGCCGCCAAGGTGGAGCCTCCGGCTGAAACAGGCTGCTGGTGTGTCCTGGTTTACCGGGATATCCAGGACGAATACATGCTGGAGCAGCGGCGCAATGTCGAAATCAGCCAGCTGGCAACAGCGGCCCGCACAGCCTACCAGATGCTGATTGCGGTCAATCTGACCCGCAACACCTATGATATGCTGGAATATAACCGTTATCCTGTCAGTAAACCGGCTGAATCCGGTTATTTTACCGACCTGATAGCTGCCGAATATGAAACAGTGCACCCTGATTATCAGAAGGAATTCATGGACAAATTCTCCCGCCAGTCATTGATGGACGCATACAGGGGCGGCCAGCATATCGTATCCATGAAAATACCCCACAGAGGCACGGACGGCCTCTACCACTGGAGCCATACCGAGGTAGTCCACGTGGAAAGCCCTGACACGGATGACCTGATTGAGATTACCCTGTCCCGCAGCATCGACGAGGACCGCAGGATACAGGAGGCTGCCATTGAGAAGGAACGCCAGGCCAAACAGCTTCTTGAGGAAGCGCTGCAGAAGGCGGAAAATGCCAACCATGCCAAGAACGATTTCCTTTCCAAAATGAGCCATGACATCCGGACTCCCATGAACGCAATCATCGGAATGACCCAGCTGGCCCGGCTGCATACAGGGGAGGAGGAGCGGCTGAAGGATTACCTTGAGAAGATAGCCAATGCCAGCACCCATCTCCTAAGCCTGATTAATGAAGTCCTGGATGTGAGCAAGATTGAGAGCGGCACCGTGAAACTGGAAGAGAACGAATTTAACCTGAACCATCTGCTGGAGGATGTGGTGGAGATGGTGCGTATTTCCCTTGACCAGAAATGCCAATCCCTGTCCGTCCATATAGAAGAGGGGCTTCATCCCCAGGTACTGGGCGATGAGCGGCGGCTGAAACAGATACTGGTCAATATCCTGGACAATGCCTCCAAGTACACACCGGAGGATGGCAGGATTTCCATACGGCTGAATGAACTTAACAAAATGACCCAGACCATGGGGACCTACTGCTTTATTATTGAAGATACCGGAATCGGCATGAAGCCGGAGTATATTGAACACATATTTGAGCCCTTCAGCCGGGCGGACGACAGCCGGACCAGCAAGACCGTGGGGACCGGGCTTGGCATGACCATTGTGAAAAACCTGGTTTCCATGATGGGCGGTGATATCCAGATAGAAAGCGAATATGGAAATGGCACCCGTTTCCTCATTACACTCACATTGACCAAATGCGGCGCCCCGCCTGTCATTCCCGGTAAAAAGCCCAATCTGCCTGAAACATTTCCCGGACTGCGCGTCCTGCTGGCAGAGGACAACGAAATCAACCAGCAGATAGCCGTGGAAATGCTGAGTCTTTTGGGCGCCACGGTGGATACCGCTGAAAACGGCCGGGTGGCGGTTGATATGGTCCTCTCCCATCCGCCTTTATACTATGATATTATTTTCATGGACATACAGATGCCGATAATGAACGGGTACGATGCAGCCCAGGCAATCCGCAGCAGCCAGATGGAGTACATCCAGGAGCTGCCCATCATTGCCATGACGGCTGACGCCTTTGCCGAGGATGCCAAGCGCGCCCGGCTTTCCGGAATGGACGGACATCTTGCCAAGCCGGTTTCCATGGACCAGCTTAAGAATGCGCTTTCCAGCTGTCTTCTCTGGAAGGAGAAGAACCAGCGCAAGGAGGCTGCGGGGGATGGATGTCAGGAGGATTGATGCGGGGGATGGAGCGGGGTTGGCAATGGTTGGTATGATTGCCTTTAAAATGGTTCTTTCTGAAAAGCAATACACTGCTTTTCAGAATTAAATAGAAGGATTGTTCAATGAATTGTCTTCTAAGCTAACTACTATTCCTATTAGCAAAATTCGTAGTATGATACTATTTTAATCACATATAATATGATTGAACGTACCTTGATAACCTACGTGGCTCAAGGGCATGACTTTTAGAGGAACTGGTTTAGTACCGGTTCCTCTATTATTTTAATCTAATATTGTACTCAAAAAGCAGGATAGGTGTGGGAACCCAGCAATCATGCTGGGTTCCCACGTTATTTTCATTATTCCCACTCAATCGTAGCCGTTGGCTTCGGGCTTATATCATAGCATACCCGGTTCACATTCTTAACTTCCTTCAAAATCCTGTCCGTAATCTTCTGCAGCACGTCATAGTCAATGCGCTCAATGGTGGCTGTCATGGCATCCACCGTATTCACGGCCCTGATAATCACAGGGTAGTCAAAGCAGCGCGCATTGTCCCTTACGCCCACTGACTTAAAGTCCGGCACAATGGTAAAATACTGCCAGACCTTCTTGTCCAATCCGGCATTGGCGAATTCCTCGCGCAGGATGGCATCGGATTCCCGGACTGCTTCCAGACGTTCCCTTGTGATAGCGCCAAGGCAGCGTACTCCCAGGCCAGGGCCGGGGAATGGCTGACGGTATACCATGTCATAAGGAAGCCCCAGTTCCAGGCCGCAGGCCCGCACCTCATCCTTAAATAGCTGTCTCAGCGGCTCAACCAGTGTGAAGTCCAGGTCCTCGGGAAGCCCGCCTACATTGTGGTGGGATTTGACTACCTTGGCTGTCTTGGTTCCGCTCTCAACAATGTCCGGGTAAATGGTTCCCTGTGCCAGGAAGTCGATTCCCTCCAGCTTCCGTGCTTCTTCTTCAAACACGCGGATGAACTCGGCGCCGATGATCTTGCGCTTCTGCTCCGGGTCAGCCACGCCCTCCAGTTTGCCAAGGAAACGCTCCACGGCATCCACATATACCAGGTTGGCATCCATCTGGTTTTTGAATACTTCGATTACGCTCTCAGATTCACCTTTTCTCATAAGGCCGTGATTCACATGGACACAGGTCAGCTGCCTGCCGATTGCCTTAATCAGAAGGGCCGCAACAACGGAACTGTCCACGCCTCCTGACAGGGCCAGAAGCACCTTCCTGTCCCCTACCTGTTCACGGATCAGTTCTACCTGGTCAGATATGAAGTTCTTCATATTCCAGTTGGCCTGGGCACCGCATGTATCAAAGACAAAGGAACGGAGTACCTGGACCCCATCCCCATCCCAGCCGCTGATGGAACACTCACATGCCGCAGGTGCATGGTCTGCCGCCATCACAGGAAAACCAGCCTCATAAATCTCAGGCAGCACGTCAATGGCAACGCCATCCACCACATGATTGGGGCCGCCGTTGATGATGACACCCTTTACATTGGGCAGCGCCTTAAGTTCCTCCGCAGTAATATCATGGGGATAAATCTCGCTGTAAACACCCATTTCCCTGATGTCCCTGGCCAGCTTGGTGTTCTCAGAACTTCCCAGGTCCAGAATCACTATCATATCCTGTTTCATCGTTTGCCTCCTAGTTCATTTGTATTATTTTTTTATTTTCTTCATTATACTATGCCCCGGGCCTGGTTACAAGCAGGAATGTCCTGTGTGGGCGTATCCTTTGGCTGTGGTATTAAAATGGACAGGACCCTGCATCGCTGCATGACGGCCTGTTTCCATGGCCTTGGGTTCTGTCCATAATTATTCTGTGGGTTGTGCATGATTTATATGGCTGGTATATTGCTATACCTGCTATTGTGTCTCTTCTCCGAGATAAGCCAGTACCGCCCTCAGGCAGCCTTCTACGCCAACCGGGCCGCTGTCCAGGCACAGGTGGTAGTTCTGGGCCCTTCCCCATGTGTTGCCGGTGTAGTACTGGTAGTATTCTTTCCGCTTGCGGTCTACTTCACGTATACGGCGCTCCATCTCTTTCCCGTCTGACTCAGCTTCTGATTCCAGCTCCAGCATGCGCTTGATCCTGTCTTTCATTTTGGCATAGATGAACAGGTTCAGGCTGTCGGTCAGTATCATATCCGCGCAGCGCCCCACTATGATGCAAGGTCCGTGGGATGCCAGCCTGCGGATTACATTGGACTGGGCTACAAATATCTGGTCGGACATGGGTATCTGGTACACCTCTGAAAATGCGTGGTAGAACTGCCTGTCCAGGGGATCGTGCACAACGATATGCTCGTCATAATGCTGGAATGCATCCTCTGCAATATTGATATCGTCTGCTGCCATGGAAATCAGTTCCTTGTCATAAAAGGGAATCCCCAGCTTATCAGCCAGCTTTACTCCCAGTTCACGGCCTCCGCTTCCGAATTCACGGCTTATTGTAATGACCTTATCCATATAGCACCGCCCCTTTCTGTTGGATGGTTGGTTGTCCTGTGGCTTGCAGGCTGATGGAGCGGCGGCCGGGGCCGCAGTGCGCGCTCAATTCCGCTGCGCTCCATTTCGCTCACGGGCTTCGCCCTATACAAAAAGCGAATCAGAAAATTCCTTATGTGCAAGCACAACGGGATTTCCTGTTTCTCTTTTTGTGCACTGCTCATTGCCTACGTGGACATTATACCACACTTCCCAGTTAATTCCTATGCCTAAAATCTCTTAAGATTTTGGAGGCTTGGATCAGGATGGTCGGGATTACTGCAAGCAGGCAGACGCTTCCGATCTGGGATGGGGTCAGGGGGGTGACGGAAAATAATTTCTGTAAAAATGGTACGAACATTACAAGGCCCAGCAGACAGACTCCGGCGGCAAAGGCGCCCAGGCTGTACCAGTTGCTGGAAAAGCCTAACTTGAAGATGTTGTGCCTGCTTCTGCAGTTGAAGCCGTGGAACAGCCTTGCAAGGGTCAGGGTGGAGAAGGCCATGGTGCTGGCTATGCCTGCATTTCCACTCCCCAGTCCCATATGGAAGGCAATCATGGTACAGACTGCAATGATGCCGCCCTGGGTGAGGATGGTCAGCATGAAGTCTTTTGTAAGGATTCCTGTCTTTGGATCCCTTGGCTTTTCTGACAGTAAATCCTTTTCAGCCGGCTCCATTCCGATGGCAATGGCTGGCAGGGAATCGGTCAGCAGGTTGATGAACAGCAGATGGACCGGGGCAAACGGCACCGGCAGGGCTGCTACGGAAGTGTACAGCACGGACAGGATGCCCGCCATGTTGCCGGAAAGCAGGAACTTAATCGCATTCTTGATGTTACGGTATACATTCCGTCCATTGGCGACTGCCTTGATGATGGTTGCAAAGTTGTCGTCCGTCAGGATCATGGCCGCCGCGTCCTTGGAAACCTCGGTTCCCGTGATACCCATGGCAACACCGATGTCCGCCTTCTTAAGTGCAGGCGCGTCATTGACGCCGTCGCCTGTCATGGCTGTGATGGAACCTCTTCTCTGCCATGCGTCCACGATACGGATCTTATTCTCAGGCGACACCCTGGCGTATACGGATATGCTGGTGATATCCTTATCCAGCTCCTCTTCTGTCATGGCATCCAGCTCACGGCCCGTCATGGCAATATCGCCTTCTTCAAAAATACCGATCTGCTTTGCAATGGCAGTTGCAGTAATCTTATGGTCGCCTGTAATCATCACCGGTTTGATTCCGGCCCTCTTTGCATCGGCTACCGCTGCCTTGGATTCCTCCCTTGGCGGGTCCATCATGGAGATAAGGCCCAGGAACGTGAATCCATTTTCATTGTCCAGTGACAGCGTATAATCCTCTGCCACTTCCTTGTATCCAAATGCCAGGACGCGAAGCCCTTCCTGGGAAAATTCCAGGTTCTTCTGAAGGATTGCATCCTTATCCGCCTGGGTGATTTCCCTGATTCCATCTTCCAGCCTGATGTTCACCGTGCGGTCCAAAAGCACGTCCAGGGCGCCCTTTGTCAGTACGGTGGGCACATCGTGAAGTTCGTATTTTGTACTCATCAGTTTACGGTCTGAATCAAAGGGGATTTCTTCCAGCCGGGGCATCAGTTCCCTGAGGAGGTTTTCATCCACAGTGGCCTTGCGCCCCATTTCCACCAATGCAAACTCTGTCGGGTCGCCGATTCCCTTTCCGTCCACAATGGACGAATCATTAGTCAGGATGGCGTCATAGAGCAGGTAGCGGTGAAGCTGGTTGCATAGGTCCAGACGGTCGATGGAAATGGTTTCATTATTAACATAGATATTCTGAACCGTCATCTTATTCTGGGTTAAGGTACCTGTCTTGTCGGAACAGATGACTGATACACAGCCCAGGCTTTCCACTGCCTTCAGTTCTTTGATGATGGCATGTTCCCTTGCCATTTTCTGCGTTCCCATTGCCTGGACAATGGTTACGATGGAGCTGAGCGCCTCAGGGATTGCCGCAACTGCCAGCGCAACCGCAAACATCAGTGAATCCAGGATTGGCATGTCGCGGTACAGGCTCAGCAGGAACACAACCGCGCAGATTACCATGATGGCCATGGCCAGACGGCTGCCGAACTGGTCCAGGCTGATCTGCAGCGGGGTCTTTTTCTCTTTCGTGGCGTTCATGAGGGCTGCTATCTTACCGATTTCCGTTTCCATTCCAGTGGATGTCACCAGCACCACAGCCCTTCCGTAGGTCACAAGGCCGCTGGAATATACCATATTGGCCCGGTCTGCCAGGGCGCAGTCATCATGGATCAGGCCGTCGCTTTTATCCACATTGGTGGATTCCCCTGTAAGGGAGCTTTCGTTGACCTGCAGGGAATAATTTTCCAGTATCCTTCCGTCAGCAACCACCAGGTCCCCGGCCTCCAGGTACAGGATGTCGCCCGGAACCACCTGCGCCGATGGAACCTCAATCTTATGTCCGTCCCTCATCACCTTGGCGCTGGGCGAAGACAGGGATTTAAGGCTGTCCAGGGATTTCTCCGCTTTTGCATGCTGCACGGTTCCCAGGATTGCATTAAGTACGATAACGGCGATGATCACGATGGTGCTTTCCACATTGCCGCTTACCATGGATATAAGTGCGGCAATGATCAGGATTACCACCAAAAGGTCGCAGAACTGCTCAAAAAACACCTGAAGGGTGCTTTTGCGCTTACCCTCCTTAAGGACATTTTCCCCTTTCTCAGCCAGCCGCTTCCCGGCCTCCTCACCGGACAGCCCATGTTCCGTTACATGAAAATGCTCCAGTAGCTCTTCCTTTGTCTGTTGATACCATTCTTTCATATGCTTTCCTCCTTATTCAGTACATCTCCGGCGCCATCCACGGGTGCTTCAGGATGAGTGGTTCCCAAATACCCTTTGGTCTTCTGCATAAAAAAAGACTTCCATGGATGGCTTGCCAGAATATGTAACATATCTGCAAGCCACGCATAAAAGTCTTGTAACCGTATCGGCATATATTGCCAGGTTCCGTGCAGAACCGAGGTTGTTGACAATATATTTAAACTACTCCCTCTTTAGCTGTGTTGCCTTGCTTATGAAGTTTTAATGAGTTTATCCCTTTTTTGAATAAATGTCAAGGGGAAAGCGGAAAATTTTTGCTATTTCAGTAAATCCAGTACGTCGGCCTGGGCTTTGTCGCAGGCCTCCTGCGCCGTCATCTCGCCTGCCTGTGCACGTGATGCATAGCTTCCCATTATATCCAGCATCTGGTTAATCTGCTCGTGGGGCGGTGTCCACTGAAGGCCCCTCTTGACAAGGCCGTTGGCCTTCTCCAGTGCTGCCAGCTGTGCCGGATAGGACGGATTCTCCTTTATCAGCTCTTCGTTCTCATATACGGAATACCTGGTTGCAGCTCCGCCGTTCTTTACGTATTCCAGACTCTTCTCACGGCTTGTCATATACATCATGAACGCCCATGCCGCATCCGGGTTCTTGGCGCCGTTGGGTATGGAAATGTTCCAGTCTGCCAGGGCTGCCGACTCTCCTGCAGGTCCATCGGGCGGTGCTGCAAATGCTACCTTGTCGTAAACCTTTGACTTCTGCGGATCCGTAATCGCAGAAGCAATTGCGGTTGCATCCAGCCACATGGCTGTCTTGCCTGACATAAATGCCCCAAGGGCTTCCTCATGTGTATAAGTCGAAACATCGGGCGGTGCGCACTCCAGCATGTCAAGATACCATTGCAGGGATTCCACCACTCCCGGGTCGTTAATTTTAGGCTCCAGTGTTTTCTGGTCCATCATGCCGTCACAGAATGCATACATGGTGGTCAGCCATCCGGACGCAAAGTGGATTCCTCTCTGTGCCCTCAGGGCAACCCCATACAGACCATCCTCTTTGCCATTAAAGAATCTTGCCAGTTCCAGGAATTCATCCATGGTTTTAGGCGGCTCCTTGCCGTATTTCTCAAACAGGTCCGTCCGGTAGGCGAGGAACCTGGTTTCGCCTGCTATGGGAATGCCGATGGTTTCCCCTTTGTATTGGCCCAGGTCGCAGTAGGCAGGAATCAGGTCGGCTTTGTCATACCATTCCGGTGTTTTCTGAGGGTCATTCATATAATCATCAAGGGGCTGGACCACGTTCTTAGCTCCATATTCCGCATTCCAGAAACTGTCAACCATGAAGACATCATAGCTGTGCGCACCCTGGAAGTCCAGAAGCTGTTTGTTCTTAAGATAGGTCTGCTCCACCACATCCCACTCCACCTGAATACCTGTTAAATCAGTAAATTCCCCAGCCATTGTCTGGAAGGCTTCGGTCGATGGATGGGATGCCATGGATACAACAATCCTGGTACCATCATACTGTTCCTTCATCAGCTTGCCCCAGCCCTCCATGGTCGAAGCATCCGCGGCGGCTTCCGTACCCTCTTGAGCGGCAGTATCCTGGGCCTCGGTCCCTGATTTCGAGGTATCTGCAGGCGCGGATGAAGCAGGCGCCCCCTTGCCGGCAGAGCAGGCTGTCATTGACAATACAAGCATCAATGCTGTTGCCGTCGAATACAACTTTCTTTTCATAGCATTTCCTCCTTATTTTAAAAATTACATTTGTTAACCCTTCACTGCTCCGAATGTTAAGCCGCGTATCATATATTTCTGGACAATTATCCCAAAAAGGATTACCGGAAGACTGGAAAGTACCCCGGTCGCTGCCATCTCTCCCCATTTTGTCCCTGACACGGACAAGAAAAGCATGACAGAGGTAGGAACTGTCTTGGCATTTACACTGGTAAGGAAGTTTGCAAAGACAAATTCGTTCCAGGAATTAATAAGGCAGAATATTGCCGTTGCTGTCAGTCCGGGAAGGGACAGCGGCAGTATCAGCTCTTTGAAAACCTGAAGTCCATTGCACCCGTCAATCTTACCGGCCTCCTCAATCTCCATTGGTATGTCTTCAAAGAAACCACGCATCATAAGGATTGTGAACGGTATGTTAAACAGCAGGTAACAGATTATCAGTATCACCCGGGTATCAAGAAGCCTAGCCGCCATTGCCATCAGGAAGTATGGGATTACAATGGCCATGGCCGGCAGCATCCTCTGGCTTAAGACCAGAAAAGCAGTGTTCTCCCTTTTCTTCCAGTTAAATCTTGCGAATCCATATGCTGCAAAGGAACCGATTACCAGGGATACAATGGTAGATACCACAGATACGACAGCGCTGTTGGCAAAATAATCCAGTATATGGGCATTCTTTATGATACTGGCATAGTTCTCCAGGGTTGGCTGGAATATAAACTTTCCCGGGTCAAAAATATCCACACGCGGTTTCAGGCTGATTAATACCATCCACAGATAGGGAGCTATAAAAAACAGGCATACAATGAAAAAGATAATTCCTTTTCCGATTCCCAGAAAAGCCCTTTTGTTTTTTCTGCTCATCTTCACGGCTTAGTCCCCCTTTCTCTGGTAATGGATCAGGAGCTTGCTGACCATGGTGGAGATAACCATCAGTATGATGGCATTGGCAGCCGCCCTTCCAATCAATCCGTTCTGTGCATTTGCCAGCCTGTAAATATGCAGGCTGAGGAATTCCGTAGAATTTCCCGGACCGCCCTGGGTCAGGACAAACGGCATGTCATATATCTTCAGCGAGTCTATGGTCCTGAATATCAAGGTCAGGAAAATCAATGGCCGGAGTGACGGAAGCGTTATATAGCGGAACAGCTGGAATGCGTTGCCGCCGTCAATCCTGGCCGCCTCATACTGATCCGCAGGCAATGAGCACAGTCCTGCATAGCTGATTAAAGATACAAACGGTGTCCATTGCCAGACATCCGCCAGGACGACAGATGTGAATGACAGATTGGCGTCCAGCCACGTTACATTTGATATGCCCACCAGATTCAGGAAATAATTTACAATTCCATATTCTGAATTCAACATTAGTTTCCATATATTTCCAGCAATGCTGGGCGTCATCACAATTGGTATGATTAATATGGCAAATATGACCGGCTTCAGCTTGAACTCCGAATCGCACAGCAGTTTACCAATCATAAACCCAAGCACCATCTCAATTCCTGTTGTAATGACCATGAATTTAAGGCTGATATAGACAGCATTCCAGAAGTCAGGGTCCCTGCCGGAGAACAGGCGGATGTAATTATCAAACCAGACCAGACGGACACGCCCCAGATCCCACCCCAGCTGATAATCCGTAATACTGATAAGGTACAGGAAAACCGTCGGAAATACCGTCAGTACCGTCATGATGGCCATGGCTGGTGCAATATACGGTATATATGGCTTTTTCTTAATATAACGTTTCATCATATTGCCCAATCCCTCTTTCTATTGCTTACACAGCTGACTGGCATCGATTGAAATAAACTGCCTCGAATCCGCAGCCTCTTTCGCAGCCCATAATATTTTCATGGTACCTTCAACAGAGACCAGGTTTGACTGTTCTGGCTCCTTATGGCATTTTACACATTCCACGAAATATTTAAGCTCTTCTTCATACCCATCCTCATGTTCCAGATTGATGCACTGCTTTTCATTTCCGCGGATTAATTCCAGACAATCGCCTCCGGAATATGTAATCATCCCGGTGTCCCCCACAATCTCCAGCAGGGACTCCAGGCCCCCGTCATGGAATCCTTCGGGCATTCCCCAGGAACCCACCACATTGGCGCAGCAGCAGCCATATACTATGTTGAGGATTCCATGAAGGGTTGTCTCCTCCCTTTCCACGATTTTACAGGACACCTGTTCCGGTGTTCCCAGCAGCCAGTATAGATAGTCTATATCATGTATGCACAGATCCATCAGCAGCCCGCCGCTCTGTCTGTTGTCCATAAGCCAGTTTCCCTTTGACCAGGAAGGCATCTTCTGTCTCCTGAAACATGTAATCAGCCTTGGTTTGCCAATCTCGCCGTCAAGTACCATTTCCCTGGCCTTCACATACCCATTCCAGAACCTAAGGACCTGGCCCACCATCAGATGGCATGTCTTTGTATCTGCAATGCGGCAGAGTTCATAATAATCATCCTTTGTAAGGCATACCGGCTTTTCGCAGAATATATAGTCACATATGTCCATGGCCTGCTCAATGGCTTCCCTGTGCAGATACGTTGGAAGGCATATGTCAATCACATCTACCTGTTTTCCCTCCAGCCCGCTCAGGCTGTCTACGGCCCTGCACCGGAACCTCTCAGAAAATTCAGCCGCCTTTCCCACATCCCGTTCAACTATATATGCTATCTCAACATCGTTTCCCATCCCTTTATAGGCCTGGCCATGAACCTGTCCCATCTTCCCGGCACCCCATATAGCCACCTTCATAAATAACCTCCACAATCATGTCCGTTGGAATATGCTGTCAAAATCCTTACAATATACCCTCTAAATATTCCTTCCCATCGATAATCTCCTGCTTTTGTCTCTCATTGCCGGCTTCTATCTCATATTCCACGGAAATAGGACCGTTATATCCAATCTCCTTCAGCTTCCTTATGAACCTGGGGAAATCCACCTTACCTTTTCCAATGGGATATTCACATCCTAGCTCATATCCTTTTTCAGGATAGCTTCCATCCTTTGCATGTACACTGCGCACATATTGTCCCAATACGTCCAGGCCATCCACCGGATTGGCATTGCCATACATCATGAGGTTGGCGGGGTCATAATTAACAAACAGATTGTCGCTTCCCACATCCTCAATCAGGCGCCGGAGCACGATTGGCGGTTCCTGCCCTGTTTCCATTAAGAAATTCTGCCCATGCTTTTTCAGTTCCGATGTAATATATCTCAGCGCACTTACCACACCTGTGTAATTCACGTCCCTGCAGTTAGTAGGAACAAAACCAAGGTGGGTAATGATATCCCTGATTCCAAGTACCCTGGCATATTCTGCCCCATCCAACAGGTTCTTCACACGGGATGACCTGTATTCCGGCGGAACAATTCCCAGAATGGAAGGGCCTTCGGCAAAGTCCCATTTAACCGGACCGTGCCAGCCGCACCACAGTCCGGTTGCCTCCATATCTAATTGTTCCAGAAGTTCCTTAACATACCCTGCATGTTCCCTGCATAGATGGGACATATCCCAAAGCTGCAGCTGGCAGTTATGAAAGCCGCTGTCCTTTGCCCAGCGGAGGGTCTCCTTAAGGTCTTCCCCCATAATGACTGCAATTCCCAATGGTTTCATAGGCTTCCTCCTTTACCTGTCAATCCACATCATTATCCGCAAAACAGCTGCGAAGGTTCCATGTCATTGAATTTAAAATAACGGTTAATATAGTATTTGGCAGCTCCCCTGACAACCGATGCCTCCCCCAGCTTTGTGTAAACCACATCCACATCCGATACGAACTGGCGGAAACCAAACTGCTGCATCTTTCCCTTCAGCAATTCCAAAAAACGGTCTCCCAGCTTGCGTCCTATTCCTCCAATAATGACCAGCTCCGGATGGAACAAGGTAATGGCATTGCAAAGGGCATATGCAAAATCCTCTGCCATATAAGACATGAGTTTTAACGCATCCTCATCCTCTGCCCGCACCAGGGCCGCCAGGTCTTTGAACAGCAGCTTCTCCCCGGATGATTTTGGCACATCAAGACCAAATTCCTCAAACAGCCTTGGAAGCGCCAGTTCTCCAATCTGGTTCTCAAGACATCCCCGATTGCCGCAGGCGCAGGGGTATCCATTCCGGTCCACTGAAAAATGCCCAAACTGTGTTGCCATCCCGCTGGCCCCGCTAAGGAGATGGCCGTCGTGGATAATGGCCGCACCAACCCCGTCATTGATGTTAATATAAATGTAGTTCTCCCCATCCAGCTTCCCAAAGGCCGTTTCCGCGTAGGCAAAACATGCCGTGTCGTTTAAAATGGCCAGGGGATACCCGTCCAGCATACTCCTCAACCGGCTGATCTTATAATTTCCCTGGCTTTCCGTGGGCAGTACCACGGATATGATCTCATCATGTTTTTCATCAATCATCCCGGGTACAATCACGCAGACGCCCATTACATGGATATCCACACATTGCGCTTCCCTGAATTCCTCAAAATATCCTTTTAATTCTGCCAGGGCATCTCCTGTGTTCTTCATGTCGTATTCCCTGCACAGCACAATATTCATGGCCGAATCCACCAGGGCAATCTCAAGGTTATCTTTATGCCAGTTTAAAACAATCACATAATTGGTACTGTTATTGACAGTAAGGCTGTTCGGCTTTCTTCCCTGACGGTTGCTTTCTGATGCGCCTTCATCTATTACAAACATTTCCTGCATCATCTCATCCACCAGGGCCGAAACCGTTGTCTTGCTGAGTTTGAGCTGTTCCGCAATCTGTGTCCTGCTGATTCCGGGAAAATCCTCTATGAGCTGGTATATCTGTTTTTTATTGTTGTCTTTGATTAGAAGCTGGTTATATTTTTTCACCAAATCTCCCCCTCCGTTAATTTGTTCAGTGACCTTACTAATTATCTTGAGTATAGCATACAGTTGTTTATTTCGCAATACCCAAATGCAAAAGAACATGATGCAAACGAATTTGAAAAAGGACCGCTTCCCTGCATCCCGCAAAGCCGTGGTCCTCAATCATCCCTATGTCATCATGTCATCCTCCAGGTTCCACCCTCCGATATGACCATATCCACCGCCTGGTCATGTTCTTCCACCGGTATGTCATCCCGCATGATCCTTTCCCTGCATATGACCGCCTTCATTCCTGCCACACGTCCCAGATAACGGTCATAATACCCGCCTCCGTACCCCAGGCGTTTGCCCGTATGGCTGCATGTACAGCATGGGATGACCGCCAGGTCAATCTCCTCCGGCTGCACCCTCACCGCATCATTCCCCGGCTCTTGAATGCCGTAACTGCCCGCCTCCAGATTGTCCAATGAATCAATCAGGCACGCTTCCATCACGCCCTTTGATATACATTTCGGAACGGCAACCCGCTTTCCCTGCTTTAATGCATCGGTTATTATTGGCCTGGTATTAATTTCCTCCTGGGTTCCCACAAAGATGAACACCGTCCGCGCCTCATGATATTCATCCAGCCCAGTCACTGTCTGGCAGATGGCCCGGTCTGCCTGTATACAGTATTCTTGGCTCAGGCCGGAAACCTGAAGCCGTATGAGTTTCCTCAATTCCTGCTTCCTATTTTCCTGACTTTTCCTACTATCTTCCTGTTTCCTGCCCAGTCCTTTTTTACTAGTCAGTTCTTTTTCCCTATCCTCTTCCTTTTCCCTATTCCCATCCATTCCCGGCACTCACTCCCACGTCTTCCACACATCCGGCTGATACCCCACCGTTGCCTTGGCTCCATTCCTCACAATCGGTGTCTTTAACACTTTCTGATTCTCCAAAACCTTCCCGTCCCTGTCCTCCGCCGCGATATACCGGATCAGTGCCAGGAGGTCCTTATCCTTACACTCCTTATCAATCATAGCGTCCAGACCCCCAACCGCCTGTTTTACCCGGTTGAATTCACCCTTGCTCATGCCCTTTTCATTTAGGTTGATGGACTGGAACCGGATTCCCCGTTCCTTAAAATACCGCTCTGCTTTCTTTGTATCAAAGCACTTGGACTTTCCAAATATCTGTATGTTCATATCCGCTCTCCTGTGGTCATATCCTGTTTGGGCATTTCACCATTTTACCATGTAAATGGCGCAATGCCTGTATTTTATACCACATTATAACAGACGGGACGGTATCCATCAATTGATTTCATTGATAATGCCATCATGCCTGATAATCCTTGCCTGACAGCCCATATCTAGCAGCCCTTGCCTAGTACCCCACTTCTGGCAGCCCTTGCCTAGTAACCCACTCCTAGCAGTCCTTGCCTAGTAACCCACACCTGGCAGCCCTTGCCTAGTAACCCACTCCTAACAGCCCTTGCCTAGTAACCCACTCCTAGTAGCCCTTACCTAATAGCCCTTACCCTATAGAATCCCTGAAACCGCAAAAATCCTGCCCCGGCCGTCAAACGGCGCCGGGGCAGGAGCTTTCCTTCATCAGGACATTATGGCCTGTTTAAACATTCATTCCCGCCATCTGTATGTCCCACTTCGCGGCATATCTGGTCTCAATTCGGTCAACGCAGCCCGCGCCTCCCTCATCGGAACAGATTTCCTACAAAACAGGACGCACATCTGACAGACCGCATGTTTCAAATACGCCCTAATTAACTACAGCTTCAGGAACGCTTTTTTTTAAATGGTTGAAAATCCAGGTATGCATTTTTATGAACTGACCGCAGATAATGGCATTAATCAGGGTTCCTTCACGTATGAACATGATCTTTCCTAAGAATACCAGGCCGATGACAGCGGATATGACAAGCAGGCCGCAGTCCACCATGGATTTTACATTTCCCCACTTCATGCGGGTCCTCTTCACCACCACACTGTTGAATGCATCGGCGGGCATCAGGATTAAATCAGCCTCAATCATCAGGTACAGGCCAAGGGCCAGGACCGCGCATCCCAGTACCAGGAGGCAGAGCCTTAATACATAATTCTCCACTGCCAGGAAGCTGAACATATACAGGTTGGCGTCCAGGAATATGCCGGAAATCATGGCCGGAATCAGCTGTGTGAAGTTCTTCAGCCGGAAATCTTTTGGCAGTACCACAAATTCCCCAAAGAACATGACAAAGTTCAGGAGGAAGGAATATGTGCCCTGGGTAAGCGGAGGATACACCACGGTCATGACCCTTGTAAGGCTGCTGATGGGAGAGAGGCCCACTCCCGCCCGTATGGTAAGGGCGATACCGGTGTTCATGATGAAAATGCCTGCCAGATAGCTGAGCCAGCGGCTCAAAGGGATATTTTTCTTTTCCATAAAGATTCCTCTCCTCCTGATTATTCCATGAAACGGAAACGGTGCAGGGAAATGAACAGGCTTAACAGCTTATTGACAACCGGCTCTCCCTCGTTGTGATTGCCCAGCTTCTCAAGTTCAGCATCAATCTCATCTGCATGTGAGGTCAGCTCGTCAATGGTCATATTGGCCATCATCCCGTAAATCTCAATGGGCATTACGGATTTGATTTCCTGATTATCGGTCACAATGCATGCGCCGGAGTATTTATCTACTTCCTTTGCGCAGAAGCACATTTCCTCACTGTCATTTCCAACAATGACAAGGTAGGGGACAGGAGCCGGGAAGGAGGTGCACACAGCCCCGCTGTCAACGGTCACGCCCTTGAACAGGCCATTGACAATATGGCGGCTGCCGTCCGCGTAACGGCGTACCACGGACAGGCGGCTCAGCCTTTGTCCCTCATACTCGGGAATGATCTTCCCATCCTTCATGGGCACCCAGATTTCCTGATAGAATTTGGCATGGCCCCTGCCGTACACATCAAACAGGTATACCTTTGCCTGGGTCTTATCTTCGGATACCTCCATGGGCACAAGGTCAAGCTGCTGTGGGGTCAGGTCATCCAGCCCGGCAACGCCCTTGGTCACCATGCAGGAGTAATCATTGTCAGCATTTTTCAGAAGCTTCTTATCCTTGGCAATCAGCTCGCCATCCTTGAATACGAACAGGGGATTGATTTTGGATAAGCTGTCTGTCAGCACGATATCTGCAAAACGGCCGGGAGTAAGGGAACCGATCTGGTCATCCATGTGGTAATATCTGGCTGCGTTAAGGGATGCCATCTTGATGGCCTTGATTGGATTCAGGCCCATCTCGGCGCACAGGGACACAATCCAGTCCATATGGCCCATTTTCAGCAGACGCTCAATGGAAATGTTATCGCAGCACAGCGTGAAGTTCTCAGTGGGGAACTTGCGGTCCACAATGGCGCGGATTAATGTCTTTATTACCTCATTGCTTCCCACGCCGAATTTAATCTGGGTGCAGAAGCCGTAGCGGATGCTCTTTGCAATATCATCCCCGTTCCATACGTCATGATTGTTGGTAACGCCGATTGCAGGAAGATAGTTAAGGGTCATCTGGGGAAGCGCGGTCAGGCCCCAGTGTCCATTGATGAATCCGCCTTTTTCCCTTACCCATGCAGCCTTCTGGAAATCATCCTCATCCCCTGCGCTGTATGTAAAATGTTCAAATTCACCCAGCCCGATGACCGGTTCCATATCAAGGACCGCTTTTGTCACGGATGCATCCGTTTTCTTTCCCGGTGCAAATGCAAAGAGGCGGTATGGAAGCTTGTCATAGTCATGGAACAGATCCTTTGCTGCCTGGATGCCGTCTTTGCCCGCTGAACTGAGGATATCAAGACATTCCGCGAAAATCGTGGTTGTGCCGCAGGGCACCATGGCCTCTGCAAGGGCCACCGGATTTGCCAGCTGTGATTCAAAGTGGAAATGGCAGTCAATCAGTCCCGGGATTGCATACAGCCCCTGTCCGTCAAACACCTCTTTTGCCTTGACAATGCTCTCATCCGGATTTAACGCCACAATCCTTTTGTGGTAAATTAAAAGGGAACCGCTGTAAACCGTCTCACCGTGGACATCCAGTATGTTCAGGTTCTTCATCAGTAAATCTGCTTCTTTCCTGCCGTGCAGCACATCAAAGATTGCGTGTACTTCCTCCAAATGGTTCATTGTTGCTTTCATCATAATTCCTGTCTCCTTTTATCATTTTATTCTATATAAGCAGGGCCCCCACCCTGGTCTTATCCTGATTTTGTTTTCATGTTTTATGTAAAGTGAAACGTTTAACTAAATGAGAAAATATTCAATCCTTAAAATCAGGTTACATGGTAATTTTAAGGATTGCATTATAATTGCGGCTACGCTACCCGGTCACGTTGATTCCCGCTCCACCAATCTCACAGGCAGCACGGTTACCGGTTCAACTTTTTTCTTATGTATCTGGCTTAGGATCAGCTCTGCGCCTTTACGCCCCATCTCCTTATCCCCAAAATCCAGACAGGTCAGTTCCGGTGTGGAAATCTCAGATATAAGGGAATAACCAAAGCCAATGGCTGCAATATCCTCTGGTACACGGACGCCTCTTTGTATCAGGCGCTTTGTCAGGTTCGCTGTCAGAAGCTCACTGAGGACAAACACACTGTCCGCCTTTTCCTCCAGGAGCCGGTCAACACACCGGTCCATATCCATATCCCCGTCCAGATCAATCATGATTAGTTCATCTGATTCCGGGTATGCATCTTTGTACGCATTAATATTGGATTGTATGAACTCGCTGCTTTTATTCTTATAGACAAATGCCGTCCTCTTCCTTCCCTTCCCGCGAAGATGCTCCGCTGCCAGGCCTCCTGCCTTCATGAAATCCGGGTAGATGAGGGGATACCCGTTATACGGGATCTGGCGGTTCATGTACACCACAGGGATGTTCCAGTCCAGCAATATCTGTATGCTGTCCTTAAAGGACATGTCATAAGAAAGGCCGATGAATATGACGCCTGCCACCATGTTCTCCCGCATCAGCTGCAGCACCTCCCGCTCATCCAGGTTCAGGTGGTTCACCTCATAGATGAACAGATTGTAATGGTGGTTTCCTAATATCTCGCCAATACCCGCTGTCATGGCTGCATAATATAGATTATCAATCTTTGGCAGGATGACGGCCACGTTGGTGGTCTCATTGCGCTTCAGGGACTTGGCAACCACGTTCGGGACATATCCCAGTTCCTTAATGGCCTGGCGGATACGCTCTTCTGTCTCCTTCTTGATAACGATATCGCTGTTAAGATATCTGGACACAGTGCATACACTGACATCTGCCAGCTTCGCTATATCTTTCAGAGTTGCTATGACTTTCGCCCCTTTCTTTCCTATTCAGTTAAACGTTTAACTGATTGTTTAAATTAACAAGTTGAAAACCCGCTTTCAACTATGGTCATACTATAGCATAAACAATTAGAGCTGACAAGTGGTTTTATTATTTTTGTATATCATGATAAATTTTATATGCTTTTGTTGTGCACCATGCACAAAATTCTTGAGTCGGAATGAATTTGAAGGAAATGTGTTTGAAAAATTCTTTCCGTCAGCTGTTCATCCCACTTTGTGGGAAATCCGGTTCTGACGCGGGAAGCGTTGCAGGTTTCATTGACCGGATCAAGGCTAAATCCAGGTCAGGCTATAAAAAAGAAAACGGGGGCCTCATACTGCCAGAAGCATGGAAGGCCCCCAATCATCCAATCCTCTTACTAAGAGATTATCCCGGTCCGCCACCCGGACATGGTATCCTCCCTGAGAAGGAACTGGTTCCCATCCATATCCTCGAACTGGAACATATTTCCATAAGGCATCCTCTTAATCTCACCCACGCTGACGCCCTTTTCCAACAGTTCTTTATAGGCCTCCTCAATATTATCCGTACTCATCATGACAGAGGGGTGGCCTACATTGACCTTTGGGTTCTGGGCCTCCATCAGCTTCTTATCGTACAGTACAAATACGGTTCCGTCCCCCTGGGCAGGCCCCACTTCAATCCACTTCATATCCGGCCCCATCTGCTCCTCAGCCCGTACCTCAAATCCGGCCTTTTCAGTCCAGAAAGCCTTGGCTTCTTCCTGATTGTTAACATAAAGTGTGATTTTAGATATTGCATGAATCATCGCCATTTCTCCATTTCTGCCTTTCATTCTCAATCTGTTATTCAGAATGCCCTGGAAATGGGATTTTCATGCAATGTTATAACGACTTAATGGCCCAGCGCATCTTGGTGGACCTGGCGCGGCTGTTCATGCTGCACTCTTCTGCGGACGGGCGGATCACATCCCCGGCAATCTCACTGTAAACACCCTGCCGGTACAGATCCTTAAATGATTTTTTGACAATCCTGTCTTCCCCGGAGTGGAAGGTCAGGACAGCCACACGTCCGCCCTTTGCAAGCACGCCCGGAAGCTTTTCCAGGAACTGGTACAGAACCTCAAATTCACTGTTAATATCAATGCGCAGGGCCTGGAATGTCCTCTGACAGGATTTCTTAACCGCCTCCTTCCGGTCTGATTCCGGAATAAATGAAAGCGTCTGTTCGATTGTTTCCCTGAGCTGGGTCGTGGTGTCAATCCCGTCCCCCCGCTTAATCCGGTTCACAACCGCCCTGGAAATCTCCTCTGCATATGGCTCGTCTGAATTCTCGACCAGCATGCCCGTCAGTTCTTCCCTGGAAATATGTCTCAGCCGCTCCGATGCAGGTATACCACGGCTGGAATCCAGACGCAGATCCAAGGGACCATCCTTCTTAAAAGAAAATCCCCGCTCCGGGTTATCTATCTGCATGGAGGATACCCCCAGATCGGCCAGCACAAAGTCAAAGGGACCTGTTTCAGCCGCCAGCTGGTCAATATCCGCAAAGTTCAGCTGCCTGATGGTCAGTATCTCCGGGCCGTATCCCAGTTTCCCAAGACGCTCCCTGGTCTTGGCCATCTCTATGGTGTCCACGTCCAGGGCATGAAGATGCCCCTGGCCTTGCAGGCATTTGAGCATTTCCTGGGTATGGCCGCCATATCCAAGGGTGGCGTCCAGTCCGGTCTGGCCCGGCTGGATCTCAAGGAAATCCAGGATTTCCTTTACCATGATGGAAATGTGCATGCCCACCGGGGTGCTTCCTTTGCTGATTACCTTTGCAACGGTTTCCGGATATTTCTCCGGCTGTAATTCTTTATATTTTTCATTGTATTTCCTGGGGTGTGTGCCCTTGTAGCGGACACGCCTCCTGTGCTCCTGGGCCTGATGGCCCTGGCTTTCCTGGGTCTGGTTCTCCTGTCCTCTATTTTCCACGTTTTCCTCCCGATGAATTATCATTTCTTTTATTACACGTATTTATCACTGTTCCTCTGCCGCCTGCTTCATCAGACGCCCAATCCCCTCTTCGGGATAAGACAGCAGCCGTCCAAATTCCACTGCAAGGTCATGGCGCGCCTGCTGTGTGTAGGCATCATCCTGTATCAGGCGCTTCTGCCTCTCCTTTAACCCCAGATATTGTTCCAGCACATCCTCCGTACGGTAAAAGAGGTAGTTAAATTTATCCTGATTCGCCTTTGCAGGGAACAGGTCCGTGATAAATGCCTGGTCTTCCGGGTAATAGGATATCCCATACTGGCCGCAAAGTCTCTTTACTTCGCCCAGATAGCTGTCCCGCTCCTCCCTGGTGTCACACGGATGGCTCATGGCCAGCTTCTTAAGGCCAGAAGAGACCATCTCGCAAAAGCAGTCCATTACACCGGCCTGGTATGAATATGGGTCAATGGGACGGGTATCCTTCCCATCATCCTTTACTTCCTCATACTCATCCCGGTCCAAGGACAGAGGGATTCCCGACGCGCTGGTCACATTCACCCCTCCGTACCAGGTACTGTCCACTGTAAAGATGTCTCCGGCCTGATATTCCATTGAAAATTCATCATTCTTTTTGATTATGCGGATTCTCTGTTTATCCATGGCGTATGCTCCTGATTCATTGTGATTTTGCTGTTTCTGTCTAAAACCATGACCATGATTAGAAGTATAGCACAGACTGGAAGAAATGATAAGAGGGCGTCATGGATTTCCAGAGGGAAGGAAAGACATCCATGCGTATGTTGTGGGAATCCTATAAACCCACATTAAGTCCTGGAAACAGGCATAGAAATCCTGTCCTGACTGACTTTAATCCAGACAACATCTATGATACTCTGGATTTTTCCCGTTTGATTCTCATTGCAGACAGGGGAATCTGCAATTACATGAATCTTCTTCACGTCACAGACGCGGGAAACGGAAGGTAAAAGATGAAAACGACGCAGGACGGGTAAACCGTTATACAGATGAAACATACCGAAAGATTTACTTTATTTACCACAAACCTTATGATAATATAGTAATATATCACCATATTAAGAAGAAATTGATGGCGCATAGTTGTATACCTTGCTAGAGCGTGTTTGAAAATTATATATCCTTAGTCATTTTAACCAAATTAAGATTGAAGCAATGCATATGAACCCCAGATAGGTACTGGCCAGTTTATCATAACGTGTCGCGATTCTTCGGTAGGCCTTCAGTTTTAGGAAAAAACATTCTACTAAATGTCTTTCCTTATAAAGCCACCAGTCACAGTGACGCTCGAACCGGGCACCTTTTCTGGAGGGTATGGTAGGTTCCCCACCGTGGTCATAAATATAATCAATCAGCTGATTACTGTCATATCCTCTATCAGCCAGGACCTGGCTACCATTCAGGCTGATTTGTTCCAACAGTGGGATTGCCATATTGATATCGTTCCTCTGCCCCTCGCTCAACCGTAGATAGACTGGGTATCCATAAGCATCTACGATTGCATGGATTTTTGTGCTGGCCCCGCCCCGGCTATGGCCAATCAGATTTGCTGGCCCCCTTTTTTGGCTCCGGCACTATGCTGATGGGCTTTTACAATGGAGGCGTCCATACTAAGCTCCTCTAATTCGGCCTCAAGACTGAGTACACGGAAAATATTGTCCAGAAAGCCATCCTCAATCCATTTACGGAATCGGCTATAGACCGTCTCCCAAGGGCCGTAACGCTCCGGGAGATCCCGCCAGGGAGCGCCACTGCGTGCAATCCATACCATAGCATTGAGCATCGTGCGGTTATCCTTAGAAGGACGGCCAGGCCGGTTCGATTTTTCAGGAGGTAATAAAGGAGCAATTTGATTCCATTCCTGGTCAGTCAGTTCATATCGCTTCAACATAACGAACACCCCTTTTTCTTTTATTTTAACATGAAAAAGGGCAGTGAAACATATGTTTTGTGCAACTTTTAATTTTCAAACACGCTCTAGTGACACTTATAAATTTTATTGTTACTATTATAGATAATCTTTGAATATCCTATAAGATTTATATTTGAAAGGAGGAGAGTCCCAAGCAGTTTTCAGCCGTTGGGCTGCTGATTTTCTTGCTGTGATGATGTAACAGAAAGGAGTTTATAATGAAGACAAAAAAATTCTTGAGTTTACTTCTCGTTCTCTGCATGAGTTTTACGCTCTGTGTTCCAGTTTTTGCATCGGAATCAGAAGGCTTGGAGATTCAAGTCAACGATGAGCAGGATATCTTGGAGTTTATTTTTTCCAATGAGTTTAATCCTCATGCAGCATATAGGTTTGTTTATCCTGATTCTACAGTAATGTCCAGGGCAAGTCTGTTCAGTGTCCCGAACACCCCCTTGCATCGGATACTTTTTGGGTGATGCTAGTCTATGTGTATCAATATTGCAATACATGCGGATATAAGGGGCCTGAAACATTCTCTGAAAGTAAATACTATATTGATTGTGGATATAAAGAAACAAGCTTTATTGCAACTAACTATAAAACACAGAATCGGCTAGGTGACATCCATGAATGGAAAGACACATGGTCTTTATACTATAATGATCCACATGCGTAAGCAAGGAACAAACATCAATCATCGCCGTTTTAGCTGCCTATTGTTAATAATTTTCCTGCTATGGGCACTGCCCGGATGCGGAAGAAACGCCTCTGCACCGGAGTTTCCCCCCACAGCAGAGACTGTGCAGACTATGGCGGAGGAACTGCACTGGACCTTGAAGCCGGAGGAAACTGAGTCCTGGGCAGAGGATCATATTCTCTATGCCCTTGAGAGCGAGGACCAGATGAGGGTTTTTGTCTCCTGTGTTTTGGCAGAGGGAAAACGCTTTTTAACGGAAGACTGTTTTGTCATCTTCCTTCCGGATAAGCCGCAATTTGCTTGGGAGGACTGGAAGGAGGCCGTCACTCTGGCGGAGACACTGTACGGCGGCTTTTCCAAGGGGGAGCTCTATGAAGCCCTATCCGAACAGGGCATACCAGAACCTGAAATCCCGGCGGCAGGACCCAATACGCCCGCAGGTCAGGAATACCTCAGATGGGAAGCGGAGTTGCCAGCTGGGTATGTAAGAGTCCAGTGGTCTATCAGCGCTGGCACTGTGGAGCATACTTTTCCATCCCCCATCATCCAAGACTGGCGAATCCTCCTTAGAGTTTTCCTCTATGAGTCCAAGGAGGCATATGAGAGCATGCGCGCAGTTTCTGATTAAATGCAAACCGCTTGCGGTTTATATTTAGGCAATCGTAGGTTTCCTTCGATTTCTTTTCGAAAATGCTACCGGACAGAGCCATGACCGGCTCTGTCCGGTCAGACTGTAGACAAAGCGGCTTTGGGATCTGCATCCCAGAGCCTTTTTTTCTGATTGACCGAATTGTGTATAAAATAGAAATTTTGAGTGGATTCCCTTCTTCCAGAAGTCCCCATTTATTCTCCTTTGCACTTGCGAAGACCCGTTCAATGACAAGTGGCAGACTCGGGATATAGCATGGATTAGGTATAAATTCAAGAGTCTATAATACTACAACCCGCCTCTTCCAGTATTTTACCCCATATGATTTTCATATTATTGCGATTAATTGTCTTGGTATGATTCCAAAAGAGCATTTGGAGCAGGCGCCGGCTTTTTAAAAGAAAGTATTTATGGCTTGGGGGAAGGAAGACATTCATGCGTATGTCATAGGTAAACGTGGTTTCCACTTGTCAGAACCTTCAATGTCATGTAGAATAGTACTGCCTGAGTTAAAAGAAATGGTGTGAAAGTGGTGTACATCCTATTTTTCAACAGGAAAAACACCTCTCAACCCCTATAAAATAAAGGAGTTTTCAAATGAGTATCTTAAACGTAGAACATTTAAGCCACGGTTTCGGCGACCGTGCAATTTTCCAGGACGTGTCCTTCCGTCTGCTGAAAGGCGAACACATCGGCCTCATTGGGGCGAACGGCGAGGGTAAGTCCACCTTCATGAATATCATTACCGACAAACTGATGCCCGACGAAGGCAAGGTGGAGTGGGCCAGGAATGTCCGGGTGGGGTATCTGGACCAGCACACGGTGCTTGAAAAGGGCATGACCATCCGGGACGTGTTGAAGAGCGCCTTCAGCTTCCTTTTTGAGATGGAAGAACAGATGAATCAGATATGTGAGAAGATGGGCGAGGCAGACGAGGACGGGATGAATGCCATGATGGAGGAACTTGGTACCATCCAGGACCTGCTCATGGCCCATGATTTCTATATCATTGATGCCAAGGTGGATGAGGTGGGACGCGCCCTTGGACTGAACGAGATTGGGATGGATAAGGACGTGACCGAGCTTTCCGGCGGCCAGAGGACCAAGGTGCTTCTTGGCAAGCTGCTTTTGCAGAAGCCTGATATCCTTCTTCTGGATGAGCCTACCAACTACCTGGATACACAGCACATTGAATGGCTGAAACGGTATCTCCAGGAATATGAGAACGCATTTATCCTGATTTCCCATGACATACCCTTCCTGAACAGCGTCATCAACCTGATTTACCATATGGAAAACCAGCGCCTGGACCGCTATGTGGGGGATTACGACAAATTCCAGGAAGTATATGCTGCCAAGAAGTCACAGCTGGAGGCAGCCTATAAGCGCCAGCAGCAGGAAATCGCCGAGCTGGAAGACTTCGTAGCCCGCAACAAGGCCAGGGTTGCCACCAGGAACATGGCCATGTCACGGCAGAAAAAACTGGATAAGATGGATGTGATTGAACTTGCCAGGGAAAAACCAAAGCCTGAGTTCCATTTTCTGGAAGCCCGCACTGCCGGCAAATGTATCTTTGAGACAAAGGACATGGTCATCGGCTATGACGAGCCCCTGTCCCGTCCCCTGAACCTTCTGATGGAGCGCGGTCAGAAAATCGTGCTGGTGGGCGCCAACGGTATCGGCAAGACCACTCTGTTAAAAAGCATACTGGGCCTGACCCCGGCCATGAGCGGCACCGTGGAACTGGGCGATTACCTGTCCATCGGATACTTTGAGCAGGAAATGGCTCCCGGCAACACTACCACGTGTCTGGAGGAGATATGGAAGGAATTTCCTTCCTATACCCAGTATCAGGTGCGGTCTGCCCTTGCCAAATGCGGCCTTACCACCAAGCACATCGAAAGCCAGGTCCGTGTCTTAAGCGGCGGTGAACAGGCAAAGGTACGGTTATGTAAGCTGATTAACCGTGAATCCAATGTACTCCTTCTGGATGAGCCTACCAACCACCTGGACGTGGATGCAAAGGACGAACTGAAACGCGCCCTGAAGGCGTATAAAGGAAGCATCCTCCTCATCTGCCATGAACCGGAGTTCTATGAGGGGCTGGCTACGGATGTGTGGGATTGTAAGGAATGGGCTTTGAGACTGTCATAGGAACGGAGGTAATCCCATGTCAAAGAAGGCATATTCCTAATACTATTCTCCCGATACCATTCTCCTGACACCATATTCCTGATACCATATTCCTGATACCATATTCCTGCGCCCGCACAGCATGATGCCGTGCGGGCACTGTTTTTATTCCCGTTTCTCCATGTCTTATCATCCCGCCGGAAACCGTACCGGACATCATCGGCCAGGGCGCGGACATGGTCCGGGTGATTCCGGATCATCTCATTCACGGACCAATTCCTTCCATTTAAGGACAGTTCTTTCCTCCTGGCTTCCCACCTGCTATAATAGGCCCATAAAGATTAACTCCCGGCTGCAGCAGGGGAATCACAGGCAGGGGCGGATTTCCAATCACGCCTCAGGACAATCGAAAGGGGAGTTTTACCATGAATCCATCCATAAAATCCATATTGAAAAAAGCAGGCATCATCTGTCTTTCCACCATACTGTTTGCCATGTGCTCCGTACTTATCTATATTACAAAGATAACCGGGAACATGCACCGCCTGGACGGCAGTCCGGAAATCCCGGTCATGGAGGACAATCCCTACATTCCCGCAGGACCCGTGAAATCAGAAAGCAGCTACTGGACCATTGCGGTATTTGGCATGGACAGCCGTAATGGGGATGTGGGAAAGGGCAATAACGCGGATGTACAGCTTCTGTGCTCCATCAACAATCATACAGGTGATATCCGCCTTGTGTCCGTTTACAGGGATACATTCCTTATGAACAGCCCGTCCACGGACGCCTACGGCAAATTAGGCCAATCCTATATGATTTCAGGGCCTAACGGCAATGTGCAGGCCCTGACCGCCAACCTGGATATCGCCATCGATGATTATATATCCTTTAACTGGAAATCCGTGGCGGATGTAATCAATCTTTTGGGAGGAGTGGATATCGAACTGACCAAGGCTGAATTTCATTATATCAATGCCTTTATCACGGAAACCGCGGACAGCACCGGAATTCCCTCCGCCCATCTGGCGGATTACGGGATGCAGCATCTGGACGGGGTACAGGCAGTTGCTTATATGAGGTTAAGGCAGATGGATACCGACTTTGCCCGTACGGAGCGCCAGAGGAAGGTAATCAGCCAGGTATTTGAGAAGGCAAAGGACGCGGATCCCGGCACGCTGCTTCAGGCAGCTGACACAGCATTTTCCCAGTCCCTCTCATCCTTAACCGCCAAGGACCTGGTTGATGTGTTACGCAATATAAGGAAATACAATTTAAGCAGCACGGCCGGATTCCCATTTACCCATGAGGACGCGCCCCTTGGTAAGAACGGGAACTGTGTGATCCCCAACACCCTTGAATCCAACGTGGAACAGCTTCATCAGTTCCTCTATGATGACAGGGATTATACCTGCCCTGACAGAATCCGGTCCATCAGCAGGGAGATTATCAAGCAGGCAGTTAAGAATTAAGGAGCGGCATACCATGATACGGATTGCGGTTTGTGATGATGAACAATGTTTTGTGGAACAGATCCACACCATTCTTTCAGAGCAGGCAAAGGAAATATCCTCTGCCCTGCACATTTCTACCTATACGGACAGCGGCCAGCTGCTCTATGATGTGGAGGAAGGCGCCCATTTTGACCTGCTGTTCCTGGACATAGAGATGCCAGGGACAGACGGCATGAGCCTGGCCGGAGCCATCCGGCGCTTCCTGCCCCTGGCCTTGATTGTCTTTATTACATCCCATACAAAATACGCGGTCAAGGCATTTGAACTTTCCGTGTTCCGATACATCCCCAAGCCGGAACTGGCAGCCTGCCTGCCCCTGGCCCTTAAGGACGCATGCCGGCTTCTGGAGCGCAATTCCAATGACACCTATGTCATTGAGTCCCCCCGCAGGGTCCGTAAGATTGCCGTGGATGATATCCTCTACATCTATAAGGACCAGAAGTACGCTGTCTTTGTACTGGAAAATGAAGAATTGCCCGTGCGCAGGCCCCTGGAGCAGGTGCTGGCAGAGCTGTGCGGGGAGGAACGCGACGGCGGTTTCCTGATGGTGGAGCGGGGCTATATCGTCAACCTGTTCCATGTGGATAAGATGGAGGGAAATGAACTGTTCCTGGATGACGGGACCACGATTCCGGTCAGCCGCAGGCATCAGAGGGAAGTGCGGGAATCCATCACATCCTATTGGAGGGCCAGATTATGAACAACTGGTATGAGGCGCTGGAAATCTTCTCTGACTTTATAGAGGCATGGCTGTGTTACCATTTTATAGGAATATTCCTACCGGACAGGGTCAGGGGACGGCTGCCCTTCTTTTTGCTGTCCCTGACCCTGGTCTGTTCCGTAAAAGCCATGGATGCATACGGGATTGACCCCTTGATATCCACCCTGTGGTTTGTTTTCTTTATCTGTATGACCACGGTGGTCCTGTTCCAGGTGGACCTGTTTTACGCAGTCTCGCTGGTAAGCTTTTACTTTCTCTGTCTTTATATCATCAACTTCTTCTGCATGTCCGTCATGGGCGTGATAGCAGGGAACCGGCAGTTTGCAGGCTTCATATTAAACCAGCTGTCCCTGTGGCGGTGCGCTTATATCGCGGTGGATAAGGCAATGCTGTTCTGCTTCAGCTTCCTGGCGGGAAGGGCCTTTCGCAAGACCACGTTTTACAATCCGAAAATGATATTTACCGTTTCCCTGTTCGGCATACTGGGTGTCGGCTTCCTCTCCCTGTTCACCCTTCAGGAAATCTCGGTGCTTACCTTGTTCAGCTGGGGTCTGTGCCTGGTCATCCTGCTGTGCCTCTGCCTGCTCATGCTCATCTACGCCAACTATGTGAAGGAACGGGAACTCCGGGGTATCCTGGAATTCAAAGACCAGCTGGTACGCCAGGAGTATGAGATGGTAAAGCAGATGCAGAAGGAACAGGAGACCCTTTCCCACAACATGAAGAACCATCTCCTGGTCCTGGACGGCATGCTGGCGGAGGACAATGCAAAAGGCGCCCGGGCCTATATCGGCCAGCTGAGCGCCCCTCTGGAACATCTTACTCCTTCTGTCTGGACAGGAACCCCCACCCTGGATGTACTGCTGAACCATGCCAGGAACCGCTGCGCCCAGGCAGGTATCCGCTTCACCGTACAGGCAGATGCCATGGACCTCCATCCCATGGAGGACCAGGACATCTGCAGCCTGTTCGCCAACCTGCTTGATAATGCATATGAGGCCGCCTCCCATGTGGGGGCGGCGGCATATGCAGGAAGCGGACAGCCGCCATGGATTCATATCAAGATCAGGAAGATGAAGGAAATGCTATTCATTGACATATCCAATTCAGCCACCCATGCCCCCTATAAAAAGGACGGCAGGTTAATCTCCGTGAAACGTGACAGCGCCCTTCACGGCATCGGCCTTAACAGCGCCTCCATGTCTGCCGCCAGATACGGCGGGCACCTGGAATATGAATATAAGGACCACGTATTCTCCGTGCGGGTCAGCTTCCTTGGAGGTATCCGGCTGCATTCATCCAATGACTGAAAACCAGTTAAAGGCCCCGCCGGAAGGCCTGATTTCAAATACAAGCTTTTCCCCTGTCACTGGATGCAAAAATGCCAGATGGTAGGCACACAGGGCCAGCGGACGGCGGACGGCTGCAGGCTCTTTTTTTATGTCAACAATTGTGGATATGTCCCCTCCATACCGTCCATCCCCATAGAGGGGGGTGCCATGTCCGGCAAACTGCACCCTTATCTGGTGGTGCCTTCCTGTGAGCAGCTCAATATCTATTAAAGAAAGCATTTTTTCCTTATCCTCAGGGCTGTGGATAACTTCCATTTCCCTGTATTTGAGGGCTGCTTTTTTTGCATCTTTCACAGACTTATCCACAATTTCGGATGTGTTGTTTTTCCTGTCCTGCCGTAGATAATCCACATATGCACCTTGTTTATCCACAAGTTGTCCACATATCACCGCCATATAAAATTTTTCCATTTTTCCAGCCTGGAGCGCGGCGCTTAAGGCTGCTGCCGACTTCTGGTTTTTCGCGTATACCATGACTCCTTCCACCGGCTTATCCAGCCTGTGGATAACTCCCACATATGGAGGCTGGGACCCGGAAATGCCCGCGGCAGGCTTGTGGATATCCTGTGGATTGTGTAGATAACGCCGTATCTCACTGACCATATCCGGCGCAAAACCGCGGGATGACTGGGATTCCAGCCCCGCAGGTTTGTGCACTACAATAACATCCTGGTCTTCATATAATATAGAAATCATACTCTATCCTCACTTATCATCTTTATCTCATTATAAATCAGCTCCATGGGATACACAATGGGATGGAACTGTTATTGTCACAATTGTCCCAAAACCGCTGCTTTCAATGGATAACCTGCCCTCGTTTCCATAGAGCAGGAAGAGCCGTTCCGTTATGTTGGCCAGGCCGATTCCCGAATGGGCCCCCTTTTTCCGTCTGGCTTCACTGATATTGCCGCATATCCCCTCCTTTATCCCATTTCCGTTATCCTCTATGGTAATGCAGATTTTATCCTGCTGCTGTCCTGCCTTCAGACGGATTATAAACAGTTCCTCAACGGAGCGCATCCCATGTACAAAACAATTCTCTATGATAGGCTGGAGGATCATGGTAGGAATCTTCACATCTTCCATCTCCCGTGGATAATCTATCTCTACCTTCAGATTATTCTCTTGGATGTAATGATAGATTTCGATGTATATTTCCAAAGAACTGAATGCTTCCTTCAGGGAAATAAACTGCTGGTCCGAATACGTGGTTATACTCCTAAAATACTTTCCAATCATCTGTATGGCTTTGCTAATCTGTGGAGCCCTATTAATCTTAGCAACAGCGTTTACTGTCTCTAAGGCATTATATATAAAGTGCGGGTTAATCTGGGTCTGGAGGAAACGATACCGGTACTCAAGCGCCTCCAGCTCCGCTTTGTTCTTCAGACGCTCTTCTGCCACAATCTGGTCCAGCAGCTTTGAAATCCGCTGATTCATATTATTAAAGCACTCTGTCAGCTGTCCGATATCATCATGACAATAAACCGGGGTCACCACCCCCACACTGCCCTCTGACACATAAGCCATGGAATTTGTCAGAGCCTCCAGCTGAAGGCTTACCTTGCGGGTCAGATGATGCATCAGCCCACTCCCCAGAGCAATGGCTATCAGCCCCAACAGGATACCGCTTGCCACCACACTGCGTCCCATTCCCGTAATGCTGACCATGGGAATGATTCCCACAATATGCCATCCCCCAGCGCCCTCTTTTTCTATGGCATAATACGCTTTATGATTCCATCTCCGGCCGCCCTCCATGCGCCTTCCTGCTTCCAGCTGTTCCATGACAGCCGCCTGCAAAGATGCTTCCATGCCTTCTGTAAAGATACACTTTCTACCTTTATTGTAAAACAACAGGGCGATATCGTGTTTATCATCCTTGAGCATTTCAACGGACTGTTTTTTTACCCGAGCCACCACATATCCCACATGCTCCAGTGATGTGATTTTCCTCACCGCATGGAGGATATATATGTGATTCTGATTGTCCGAAGCCCATACATACCCCTGTTTCAGCGCAGCGTCTTTGGAATCCTTAACAAATTTTTCGGCAAATCCAACTGCCTCATTGCCCCCGGCTGTCATCTTCTGAGATGTATCTGAAGAATATCCTTTATTAGTCTCAACATATACAAAATCAAAAGAAGATACAGTGGATACCAGCTGGTTAGCCATATATCCCAATTCCTGGCTGGCATAGCTGTTCTTATCCACATTCATTTTAGACATATAAGCCGGTATCTGGAACATACTTACTGTGTTGAACAGCTGCCTTTCCGTATCTGAAATCCTGCGTTCAAAATTATCAGTCACCTGTTTTGTAACCACATCCAGATTATTGATATAATTTTTTTTTAATATGTTAATGCAAAATACAACCAATAAACAGATGGACAGCGACAGGCTTGTAATAAGGGAAATGCAGTATACCAGAATCAATTTTTGCTTAAATTTAAGATTGTCGAACTTTTTTACAGTATCCAGCATATCTACTCCCTTGTCCTCATCCTGTATTCACTGGGTGTGATTCCTTCTAACCGTTTAAACGCATTATAAAAACTGACATAGTTTTCGTATCCAACCGCATAGGCAATCTCCTCCACCCGCATCCTTGTATCATCCAGCATCTGCTTGGACACCGCCATTTTATTTTTCATCATATGCTGCTGAAAGGTAATTCCCGTTTCCTTGCTGACCAGAGATGACAGATAATTGGGACTGACATAAAACTCCGAAGCCACCTGCTCCAGCTTAATGTTTTCCAATGTATGGATTTCCATATAGCGCAGTACGTTCAGAATCAGTTCCGACTTTCCCGTCCCCTGATTCCTGGCCTGGTCCACGGCCTTTAGGAATGACTTCAGCCATTTTCCAAACATCTCAATGGATGTATTCTGAATCGCACTGTATATGGCTGAATCCAGGTAGACCGCCCACTGTTTATGCTTTTGTATCACCTTTGTGCAATAAATCACCGACATTACCTGAAGGGAAATGATACTTCCCTCAGTACACCGTTTAAAGGCGGCATATGTCTTTTCGTAATCCTCAATCCCCTTGATGCAATCGGCCAGCATGGCTGCCTCGGCCTGCAAATCGGCTGTTTTCACATGCCGGGGATCTGCTCCCATTTCCCCCGGTGTTTTGCCCCCATGCCCTTCCAGCATGTCCTCATATGCCTCCAGATACAGGTCCTTCACGGAATCATTTAATCCGTATCCCCGGCTTCTTCCAATCCTGATTGTCCTGTCATCCTTACATAAAACCGCACTGATTTCTTTTAGCTGCATGTCCCAGGATATATCCTCTTCCTCCGAGATACACAGAATCACAAGCTTTTCCTCCAGCAGCGCGGATATGGTCCTGCCTGTAACCAGATGTTCTGAATATTCCACCCGCTGAAGAAGAGGCTGGGAAAAGCCGTCCCCCGCATATGCAACCAACATGACACAGCTGCCTTTACTTATCCCCGTATCGCCCATCAGTGACCGCACAGGCAGGTCCTGTCCGGACATGAGGGCCAGTATCAGCCTGCCCTTTAACACGCCTATTGCCTGGTGGTTTACATTCCTGTCTTTTTGAATGCTTTTAACCGCTCTTTTCAGGGCGGTTAAAAGTTCTTCATCATCAATTGGTTTCAGTATATAATCAAACACGGACAGCTTGATGGCGCGGCTTGCATATTGAAACTTATCATACCCTGTAATAATAATTACCTTACTGTCCAAAACCCGCTGTAGGGAGGCCTCCACCATACTGAGTCCATCCATACAGGGCATGTTGATGTCGGTAATGATAATATCCGGCCTTTTCTCTTCAATCAGCCTTTTTCCCTGGCCTCCATCGTAGGCGGTTCCTACTACCTCCAGATTAAGTAATCCCCAGTCAACGCCATATAGCAGTGACTTAACCGTATTATGGTTATCATCCACAATAATTACTTTATATGCCATTCCCCCGCCCCCCACAGACCGTCCGAAAACTTTATTTTGAGCATGATAACAGCCTCTTTCCCTCCCGGACAATCTACCAGATTCCTCTCAGCATCCCTGACAAAATATCCCTCTATCCTTTGACCGCTCCCATCATTATACCACTGACCACATACTTCTGCATGCAGAAATAGAGAAGCAGGATGGGAAGCATTGCCAGGATAAAAAAGGCAAACGCCAGGTTGAGCTCTGATGTGTATTCGTTAAAATATGCCATCTGAGCCAGCAGGAGCGTCCTTGACTCCGCCTTGCGCAGAAGAATGATTGCAGTTGTATAATCGTTCCATATAAACAGGGTGTTCAGCACAAGCTGGGTTGCATTCACCGGTTTCATAAGCGGGAAAACAATTTTCCAGAACATTGTGAAGCGGTTGCATCCGTCTATCCTGGCTGCTTCCTCCAGATCAACGGGTACTGTTTTTACAAATCCGGTCACCACCAGTATGCTGATGGGTATCTGAAGCCCTGTCCTGGCAATGACAAAGCCAAGATTGGAATTGGTAAGTCCCAGGTGAAAGAAATTAAGGTACAAAGGCAGCATGATGCACTGAATCGGAATCAGGATTCCAGACACAAATATCATGTAAATGCTTCGGTAAAACCTGCTGTTAAATCTTGCAAGGACATAGGCCGCCATGGACGTTGCGGTCATCAGGATCAGAACCGCCGGTATTGTGGTAAGAATGCTGTTCTTATACCCGGTAAGGAACTGCTCATTTTCCGTAATGACTTTTACGAAATTATTCCATGTAGGATGCTCCGGCCAGGCCAGACGGTTCACGGATACATCCGCGCTGTCCTTTAACGCATAGATGACGCTGACATAAAATGGCGCTATCACCATTGTCATTATTAAAAAAATTAAGATTATTTTAATAGCGGCAAAGAGTTTCTGCTGGAATCTTCTATCAATTATGCCTGTCATTCTTCTACCTCCAGCTTATTGCAGACAGCCGTTATGGCATATGTCAAGATAACCAGCACCACAGTTATGATGATTGCCGCTGCCTGACCCAGCCCAGCCTTATTGAATCCGAAAATATTATCGTAGACATACATTGCCGCTGTCTGTGCCGCTTCCATGTTTCTTGCAACTGCCATGGGATAATCAAAGCATTTCAGCCCCCATGCCACAAGCAGGGTTACATTGGATATGATGGCCGGGATAATCAACGGAAAGGTTATTCCCTTTACCCTCTGCCACCAGTTGGCGCCGTCCACCTTTGCCGCGTCATAGTACTCATTAGGAATTGACTGCAGGGCGGCAATATAAATCATCATACAGTATCCCATGTCCCTCCATATGGCAATCACCGCCATGGCTGGAATGACCTGGCTGGAAACCCCGAGGGGACTTATAATATTAAATAAGGGAGAAATAATATCTGTATACACATAGCTCCACACAATGGCCCCGCTTGTGAGGGCCACTGTAAAAGGTATAAATACCACTGTCCGTGCAATGTTTGTATACCATTTGGATCCGTTCAGCAAAAGGGCCAGACCAAGCCCCAGGATATTAGCACCCGTTACATAGATAGTGGCAAACTGGAATGTATGTATAAAGGCCTGCTGAAAATACCTGTTTTTAATCAAGGTGATATAATTACTAAATCCCACGTAGTCATAGTCTGTGCTGATGACGCTTTTCCAATTGGTAAAAGAATAGGGGATTCCCTGAAGGAAAGGCAATATCACAACAAATGCAAAGAGGACAAATGCCGGAAGTAAGAATAACAGGTTCCCACCATGTATTCTCGCCTGCTTTATGGATATCTTAGGCAGTTTCATCTGAACAGCTCCCTTCTGCCGATTTATTTACTGATATTATCTATTTCATCCAGCTCCGTCTGGGAAAAATGGGTATTGCCAACAATGCCAAGATTCTCAAGAATCTGGTCCGGCCTTGATGCCCCAATCAGGACGCTGGTCACAATACCATCCTTTAAGACCCAGGATAGTGCCATCTGGGCCAGTGTCTGTCCCCTCTCTTTGGCCATTGCATCCAGTCTGCGTATCTGTTCTACCCTTTGCGGCGTAAGATCGGATGCATGGAGGAATCTTCCATCCCTTGCAATGCGGCTGTCCACAGGGATGCCGTTTATGTACTTTTCCGTCAGCATCCCCTGTGCCAGAGGGCTGAAGGCTATGATTCCCATCCCGTCCTGTCCTGCATACTCCTTTAAACCATTTTCCTCGATGGTCCTGTTAAAAATACTATAGTTATTCTGATTGATTACAAGCGGAAGATGAATCTCCCCTGCAATCCTCATTGCCTCCTCTGCATGTTTTCCATCATAGTTGGAAATTCCAGCATACAATGCCTTGCCGCTTCTTACAATCTGTTCCAGAGCCAGTATTGTTTCCTCAACCGGGGTCTCAGGATCCATCCGGTGATGATAGAATATATCTACATAGTCCAGTTTCATCCTTGCAAGGGAAGCATCCAGGCTTGAAATCAGGTATTTACGGCTTCCCCCATCCCCATAAGGCCCCGGCCACATATCATAACCTGCTTTCGTGCTGATAAGAAGCTCATCCCTGTAGGGTCTGAAGCAACTTTCCATAATCCGCCCGAAGTTTTCTTCCGCACTGCCATATACAGGGCCATAGTTATTTGCCAGGTCAAAATGGGTAATGCCATGGTCAAATGCGGTAAAGCACATGGCCTTCATGGTATCATAATTATCCTTGCTTCCAAAGTTATGCCACAGGCCCAGGGAGATACATGGAAGTTTCAACCCGCTTTTACCGCAGCGATTATATTCCATGCTATCATATCTTCCCTTATCTGCCTGGTATTCATTTGCTATGTACATTAAATTCCTCCTAATAGAATACGTCCTGTTAAACACTCCTAACTGTTTCCACTACCCACTGGATTCTCTCAAGGGGCAATTCATCATGGATACTGCAGTCCGCTCCTATTATGAATCCCTTTTTTCCACCTTCTTCTATGAGATCTTTTGTCTCCGCCTGTATCTCTTCCTTTGTCCCGCTGTACAAAAGGCTTCCGGTGCGGTTGTCAAACCCGCCCCATACAGTACGTCCAAATGTTTCCTTTGCCTCGCCGACACCCAGATTATCAATATAGCGTGACCAGCTTACAACCGCTGAATCATAGTCGGACCAGACCTCCAGCCGGTTATTGATTTCCTCCCATGCACAGCAGTGCAGCGCGTTCATGTCGCTGAGGGTATTGGCATAGTCCAGGACCTCCTTATCACTGGGAGTTACCCATTCCCTGTACTCCTCATATGTAAAACGGTTCACTTCCGCATTCTGTACACTATAAAAAATACCATCACATCCAGCTTCCTGTATGATACCCTTGACCAGAAACTTTACATCCCCTGCAATTACATGGCACGCATGTTTTACCGCATCCGGATTTTTCTTCATCAAATCCATCATCCTAGGATAACCAATCTGTAGTCTCAGATAGGAAAGGGGGCAGAATATCAAGTACAGGCAGCAGCACTCATCCTTTAAGAATGAAACTATTTTTTTTGTACGTTCAATCTGTTCCCGTATAAATGGATGGTCAGGCCCCAGGGCTTCCATCTTATACAAATCCTCTGCCCTATCCAGCTCTAACAGTTCCGGAGCCGGCCACCCAAAATACCCGTCTGCTGAAAGCTTCACAAAATCCACATCCGTCTTTCTGTAAAAATCAACCTGTGCATCAATAAATTTATCCTCCTGCCATAATTCCTGGGGAACATGTTTCCAGAAGCAGACCGGCACATGGTCTGTCTCCAGATTATGGAATGCAGCTCTGACCCGTTCTTTTTTCGTCATAGAAGTTCACTCCTTTTATCTTTTTAATTTGTGGCAATGACATCGTCAAACATGGACTGGATATTTGCAATACACTCCTCATGGGTCATGGGTTTTCCAGTGACCACACTTTCCGCATAGCTTATGAGCGCTTTTCTCCAGGCATTGGTAAATTCTGTATTCAAAGGTTTGGTAAATGCACCCTGGGAAACGTAATTACCTGATTTTTTCACCTCTGCGATAGTCCGGACAACCGGCAGGAGCTTGTCGGAGCTTACACCTGTGATTAACGGCATCAATGTGCCCTCTGACCATGTCAGGGCGCCATCCGTAACCCAATACTCCAGAAATCCCAGGGATTCATCCAGGGCATCCGCATTGGGATTCACCATAAAGCACTGATCTACCAGCACTCCCATTTTTCCTGAATTTTCTGTATCATCAATGGGCGGCACAAAGAAATCAAACTCAAATCCACGATCCTTTCCCCTGGCTTCAATCTCACCTATATTCCAGTTACCTGTAAATATCATAGCCCCTTCACCTGCTATGAACAACTCCAGCGCCTTGTCCTGATTATTGGCCATGGCATCCGTACGCGGATACATCATCCTGTCATCCCACACGGACAGCGCCTCCTCCACATATGGATAGTCTGCTACCTTGGCCTCCCCACTCATCCATTTTTCGAATATGTCCAAATCGCCTGCTGCAATCGCCCTTGGCCATATGGTGGAACGCGTTTCCAAATCTCCGGTAGAACCTTCCCCATACACATCAATAAACGGATCAATACCCTCATCATGAAGCTTCTGTATCACCGATTTAAGCTGTGTCCTTGTCTTTGGTATCTCTATTCCATGTTCCTCAAATATCTTTTTGTTATAAAAGATACCTGATGTCTTAAAATCAATGGGAACTGCATATACCTTTCCTTCTGCGGACACATCATTTAAATCGTACTGGTCCAATCCCATATTCTTGATTACCTTATTATCTGACAGGTCCATTGCATAGCCATTTTTAATAAGGTCCGGATACATGGCCGGATTTCCCATGATAATGTCAGGCTGTTCCCCAGAAGCCAGCGCGGTTGACAGCTGCGGGAAATAATCCGTGCCCTGATTATAGAATATATTTTCAAAGGTTATCTCTGGATGCGCTTCCATATATGCCTCTTCCAGCTTAACCAGTGAATCCTGCTTCACGGACTGCCCCATATAGTGGAATACAGTAATCACCTTACTTTCCGGCTGCTGGGCATGAGTCCCGGCCGCCGCCTGGGTTTCTTTATTCTGTTCCTCTTTGTTCTGTGGAACTGTTTTTTCGCTCCGGCATCCGCTGATGCTGGCTATTGCCATAATCAGGCCAATTCCCAATGCCATGTGTTTTTTCAAATACATAACTTTTCCTCCCATTTGATTAGAGTGTGTTTATGTTTCATAACTATATTATATTTTTTGCATCAATTTTTCACAATTAATTAAACTTACTAAATCATTAACAAAAGTTACACTTTTATCAGTATATATCAAACCAATAACTTCCCAAAGAGGGAGGGGCATGTTTTCTTCTTTACTTTCATATTTCCTGCTATGGGATTGAATTTAAGGTTTTTTCAAAAAGTATTGCATAATCCTAAAGATAGGTGTATAGTATATAATACAAACAGATATAGTAATCAAAACTACATAACGAAGTAACAATAAAATCATTATCAGTTTTTTAATAGGAGGAGGCTGGTATATATGACAGCAAAACTGAAACAAAACCTTACAAAAGTAAAAGATCCGGGCAGTGCTCTTACACACTTCATCGCCATGATACTGGCTATTATAGCAGCTATGCCCCTGCTTATGAAAGCAGTACGTGATTCCGGACAATTTCATGTAAGCGCCCTTACCATCTTCATACTGAGTATGATTGGCCTTTACGCTGCCAGTACCATCTATCACACGCTGGACATTTCCCCAAAGATAAACCAGATGCTCAGGAAGATTGACCACATGATGATTTTTATCCTGATAGCCGGAACCTATACCCCGGTGTGCATGGTTGTCCTGGGGGACAAGACAGGCTGGTCCCTTCTGACACTGGTCTGGGGAATCGCCATTGTGGGAATCCTTATCAATGCCCTGTGGATTACCTGCCCCAAGTGGTTCTCTTCATTGATTTATATCGCCATGGGCTGGGTATGCGTCCTGGCCATCACAAAGATACTGGACTCCATGCCAAAAGCCGGATTCATGTGGCTGCTGACCGGCGGCATCATATACACGGTGGGAGGCATCATATACGCCCTGAAACTCCCCTTCTTCAATTCCCGCCACAAGTACTTCGGCTCCCATGAGATTTTCCATCTGTTCGTCATGGGCGGAAGCATCTGCCATTATGTTATGATGTACCGTTTTGTGGCATAACCGGGATTTTTAATCTGTTTCCGGAAGCAACGTAAAATATATTGGAGAAATAATTTACAAGGGATGAATCCTATATTGCACAGGATTCATCCCTTGTTGTTCTGTCTGTATTTCCAATCCGGCCAATCTTAATTCACCATCCGGATGACTGACATCTTAAATTCAGATTATTATCAAATCCACCAATCAACATCTCTTTCTGTTTCCTGGTCATATGCTTGATTGCATATTCCCGTTTCATGGCTTCACTCTTTGTCTCAAACGCCTCATAATAGGACAGCACCACCGGACGTCTGGGCCTGGTGTACTTGGCTCCGCGGCCAGCGTTATGGGCCTTCAGACGCTTGTCCAGGTCGTTGGTCCAGCCGCAGTACAGCGTACCGTCCGCACAGGTAAGGATATAGGTATAGTTCATCTTGGTGATTTCCTCTGCATTCCAGAATCGCCGGCTATGTAAACGGCAACAACGCTTACAGTGCGTCATCACCGCCCAGGTCGCCCTGTGATCTATTATAAAGCACCAGCTGGATGCGCGGCACATTGGTACTTCCTGGCGTGAATGAACGGATATATGGTACCGGATATCCGCTCATTTACGCCAGTCAGTATCAGCTAGGATAGATAGGATTGAATCATATCTATACCCTATTATATCGCGCATACCTTTAAAGTGTGCATAAAACCTGATTTATATTCAGAATCTTCTGCCCCCGCCGCCATGGCTGCGCCCGCTGCTGGAACGGTGGGTGGAGCTGCGGCCAGAGGAACCGGAACCGCCGGAACCGCTGCCGCCCCTTGGAATTGGGGCTGAAGTCACGAATTTATTCAGCAGTATGTCATTTACATCCCCAAACCGGTACTTTGCGTCTGCCCGGTAGGCCAGAAGGCTGTTGGCACGCTCCCGGTCAGACTGCTTCATGGAATACCGGCCCTTAATCCCCAGGCACACGCTTCCCGCTATCATGGCAGGCGCGATGACGGCAAATGCAGCCTCATACCAGCGTATGCTTCTGTAGATGCTGATTTCCCCTGTCTCCGTATCATAATTATACTGTCCGGCCTGGATTCCTTTGTCCACATAGTACTCGATGTCCCTGGTAAATGCCAGGACGGCCCCATAGTAATCCTGGATTCCCAGATAATCGTACATGTCATCCAGTATCAGGTCAATGCGCCTGTCCGTAAGGATACGTATCATGTTGCCGGAAGTGGATATCCAGCATTCACCGCCCCGGCGTCCCGGAGCATCCATATAAATCAGGACCAGGACCCCGCTCTTATCCTTGCCGGTGCCAAAATCATTGTAATCATAATAGTCATCCGCATATTCCATGGCAGAACGGGCGCCGTCATTATAGGCAGTCACCGCCGACACATCCATTCCGGTCTTCTTCCGGCAGTCTGCAAGGGCATCCTCCAGCCGTTCCTGCTCCGCCCCGGATAAAAGCCCGGCCTCGTCAAAGAGCCTTTGATTGGCCTGGGTATTGTTTTTGGTATTGTCTTTGGTATCGGCCTGGGCATCAACCTGGATGCTGGCCCCGGTCTGGGCGCCCATGCTGGTAACCATCCCCAGATTCCCCCAGAGAACCACCAATGCAACGGTCAGCGCCGCCATGCGGATACATGGGGCAGTAACCGGATGTCTCCTGTTGGGAAAGCATTTTCCCATATCAAACCCTGTCATCACAGCAGATACCCTCCTATCAGAAACAGTATGCATAGCGGCAGGAAGATGGACAGGAACAGCAGCGCCAGCTTCTTATTGTCCACCGGAAGCTGTCCGCACACCTTCCCGGTCTGTCCGTTCAGGGCAAAATAATATATCTTCCCCCTGGCTTTGTCATTATAGGTCAGGGTCCACACAGGAAGAAGGGCATAGCTCCACTCCTCGTCCAAAAGCTTTGCTTCCCTCTGCCTGATATTCATGGAGTCATAGCTCCCGGCCTGGGACTGAAGGCTTTGGAGGGCAAACTCCCTTACCTCGGTCTGCACGTCCACCACGAACTGCTCCTTTTCCATGTCCCGGTTCTCCGCCAGGAACCCTGACAGGAATCCCATGGAGAATTTCTTCTTCTCATCCATCTTAAAGGGCAGGACGCCGTCCACCAGCTGGCGGTTTGCCTTCCTGAGTCCGTTTCTCGCCACATGGTCCACGTCCATGGTCCCCTGGCGCCTGACATCATAAACCTGTGTTTCCGTATAACGCATATTACCAGTGGTCCATGTCCTCAGCTTTTTTCCCTGGGCGTCCAGCATCCCGTCCACCCGGCATCCGTAAAGCCAGTAGGGGAAATACACGCCTGTCATGGTCTCTATCTGTTTGCCGGAGTAAAATGCATCCGGCACATACTTCTTCTTTGCAATCCACTGGGCAAATATCTCCTTTGCCTTGTCCCGGTCAATCTGGAAGGGAATCACATAGTCCGGGGCAAACTGTCCTGTCAGCCTGCCCGACAGCACCACCGGGTTGTGGCAGTAGTAGCAGAAGGTTGCTGCGGTTGTCTCATCCGTGACGATCTGTGCGCCGCAGCTGGGACAGGTGTACAGCACGGCCTGGCTGTCATCCGGCTTCAGTGCGTCTAATTCTTCCTGTGTAAAATCAGACAGGCAGAATTCACAATGGTATTTCTGTGACGACGGGTCAAACATCAGGCCTCCGTCACAGTTGGGGCATTTATATGTTATTGCTGCCATTTGTCATCTCCTGTATCATGTGCTGGGTACTGCTTGGGCGTGTTTGAAAATTGCGTTCCGGCAGATGGCGGGAATGAATATTCAAACAGGCTTTAGAACCTTGGTTTGCCGCACTCGCTGCAGAACTTTCCTGAGTTGACCGTACCGCAGCTGCAGGTCCAGTCGGCCGCCGGCCTTGGGGTTCCGCACTCACCGCAGAATTTACCGGAATTGGGCGTGCCGCAGTTCGGGCAGTTCCATCCTGCGGTTCCTGCGCCCGGATACATTCCGGCCTGCGCCGCTCCTCCAGCTGCTCCAGCGCCCAGGTTCATCCCGGCCTGCGCCGCTCCTCCAGCTGCTCCAGCCCCCAGATTCATCCCGGCCTGCTGCGCACCGCCAGCTGCTCCCACGCCAGGGTTCATCCCGGCCTGCGCCGCTCCTCCAGCTGCTCCAGCCCCCGGATTCATCCCGGCCTGCGCCGCTCCTCCCGGCACTCCAGCCCCAGGATTCATCCCGGCCTGCTGTGCACCTCCCGGCGCTGCCCAGTTCCCCTGGTTCTGCATCTGCTGCATGTTCGTATTGGAGGCAGCGCCCATGAAGCCTCCTCCTGTCTGCATGCCAAAGCCCATGCCCATGAAGCCTGCCATGGATCCCGCGGAATTGGAGCCTGCGTTCTTTAACCCCTCGGCAATGGTGCTCTGCACATATCCTTCACGGATATTGGGGTCACCCATCATGGCCCCCTTGTTCCTCAGGTTAATCAGGTTCTGGGATTCCTCATCATAGGTAATGCTGGCAATGCCCACGGACTGGATTTCCATTCCGCGCAGCTTGTTCCACTCTTCATCCAGGGTGTCCGCCATATACCGGCCTAACTCCCTGCTCTTGGAGGTAACAAAGGATATCCTCATACCGTCGGCAGACATCTGGTTCACCGATGTCTGGAACGCTTCCAGGAATTCAGAGAGATACTGCTCGTTCACAGAGTCGATATCCACCCTGTCCGCATTCTTCGGGATGACTTCCCCATAGAACTTCAGGGGGTCGGTTACCTTGATGGAGTAGGTTCCATGCGCCCGCAGGAACAGCTCCGCATTATAGAAGTTGTCAAAATAATTCACAGGGTTCCTGGTGCCGAATTTGATTCCCTTGATTTCCTGCAGGTTCACATAGTAGACCTTCTGCGCCGTGGGCGTAATCCCGCCAAAACGGATACGGTTAAAGGATTCCTTTAACGCGTCCCCGAACTGGCCGTTAAACATGGACGGCATGGATGAATGGTCAATGGTGTAATAACCTTCCTCCGCCGTATAGTCCACTACCTTTCCCCCGTCAACCAGCATCATGAACTGGTTGGGATACACGTGAATCACCGAACCGTTGGACACGATATCCGATGAGCCTTTTGTATTGGACCCCTTTCCCCTGCGCACCTGTACGCCCCGGGCAAAGACAGTCCTGTCCCCCATGTCATCCGGCTCAATGGCCTCCAGCCACTGGTCTGCCAGCGCGCCTCCCACTGCCGATGTAACCGCCTTAATAATTCCCATGATTTACCCCTTTCCTGAAATCCAATCATTCAATCTTATTATTTATGCTTATTGCCCCTGCGCCTGCGCTTCACAGGCTCCACGCATCTGACCGCGATATAGATCAGAAGCGCTGCCAGCGCCAGCTGGATCAGGATACTCACAATAACCCAGTTCTCCGTAACAAAATTAGTGGCCGTCATGCCAAAGGAACTCTTAAGCTTGCTTAAGGGCGTATTCCCTCCTGCCTGTCCGTTGAGGATGGCAAGGAACGTGGACGCCGGGTTCAAAAGCAGCAGATAGAAGAAACCGCCGGACGTGGGCTTAACCGCATTTTCCCCGAACCCATAGGCTGCCGCCGTATTATTTATGTTCATGGCTGACAGGGACAGGGTGAACTTATTGATGAAATACGTCCCTGCCACCACGGCCACCAGCACGCCGTAAGTCACCACCGTGGAAATGGTGGAGCGCTTGAACAGGGCTGAAAAGCAGATTCCCAGGCTGCCCGCAAAAAACGCCACCGTTATATAGCAGAGAAGCAGCGATACTGCATCTGTCCAGGTAATCCCGCCATAGACAAATACCATGGCAACGGACGGAAAGCTGGACACAATCAGCAGAAGCAGTGTGCTGAGGGCGCTCATCAGTTTGCCGAACACCACCTGGGAAGCCGTCATCTGGGTGGTAAGCATCAGCTCCAGGGTCTGCCTTTCCCTCTCCCCGCTGATACTGGCCGCTGTCACGGCCGGCACGATGAACATCAGCAGGATGAATTCAATGGTGGTGACAAACTCATACATATTCATGAAACTGCTGTACTGTATGGCGGCCGTGGTCCTGACCTGGGCCACGGCAGAATACATGTTGAGAAGCGTTACCAGGGACAGGATACCGTTAAAAAGGAGAATGATCAAAGGCAGCCTCACGCTTCTTGAGCCAACCTTCATCTCACGGCTAAAAACCGGATTCCGCATCATAGGACAACACCACCCTTTCTTCTTCATGTTCCGTCAGTTGCATGAACACGGATTCCAGGCTTCCCTTTTCCCTGGTAAACCCGTTGACCAGCACGTCGCTGTCAATCAATTGCTGCAGCAGCAGCGCCTCATCCTGGGCATCCCCTGAAAAACGCACGCAGATGTCCTGTTCCCTCAGGGAGATGGTCTGCACGCAGGGGTGGCTCTTCAAGATAGCCAGGGCCTTCTCCACATTGCTGAACACGGATATGACAAGGGGATTGGAGGTATTGACCCTGGACAGGATATCGTCGATATTCCCCTCCAGCACCATCCTGCCCTGGTCGATGATGCCGATATCCGTACACAGCTCGGACAGTTCGGACAGCACGTGGGAACTGATTACAATGGTCTTGCCGCTTTCCTGCAGTTCGGACAGTATTTCCTTAAACTCAAACCTGGTCCTTGGGTCCAGGCCCGAGGTGGGTTCATCCAGTATCAGTATGGACGGGTCATGGATCAATGCCCTGGCAAGGCAGAGCCTTTGTTTCATTCCCCTGGAAAGGCCGTCCACATAAAAGTCCAGCTTGTCTTCCAGGCCCACCTGCTCCAACAGGGCGGTGTAGCGTTTCCTTGACACCAGTCCGTCCATATGATGGCAGGATGCGAAAAATTCCATGTACTCCGACACGGTCAGGTTATCATATACGCCGAAAAAGTCAGGCACATATCCAATCCTGGCCTTCAGGGCCTTCAGGTTTGAGAGGGCGTCCACGCCGTCTATGGTAATCTTTCCCTCTTCCGCCGGAAGAAGGCCTGTCATTATCTTGATGGTGGTTGTCTTTCCCGCGCCGTTAGGTCCCACGAACCCGTACAGCGCCCCTGTGGCCACGTTCATGTCCAGGCCGCTCAATGCGTGGTATTTGCCGTATATCTTGTGTAATCCTTTAATCTCCAGCATTATTTACTCCTCCCTGTGACAGCCAGGACAGGCAGCATGATATTCCAGGTATAGTCGCCTGAGGAATCATACACATACTTGACCGTCAGCGTATTGCCGGGCGACAGGTACGGCTCCAGCATGTCCCTGTCAAATTCCGTAACGCCCGTGTCCATGGAATCGTAATTTCCCGTATTATAGTTATAGAAATACATCTTGCCGCTGAACGGAACCGTGTAATAGTAGCGCATGCTCTCCGCCACCTCGTCGCTTAAGTGGTAGAAATCCAGCTTATCCACCTCTATATTGTTGCCCAGGTAATATTCCAGCATCACAGGCGTCAGGCCGTACATGGTATTGCTCTGCGCATAGTATTCGCCGGACAGCACGTTGGGCTGCTTCTGCATGGCTGACTGGTATACCATGCCGTCCTTTTCATAATTCACATCAACGGAAGACGTCAGGAGGGTGGTGCCGTAAGTCTCATAGCCGGAGGACCGCAGGAACCCTGTCTCTTCCTTGTCCTTGCTGAACGCCACGATCCTGGCCTCCGAATGGTAGCCGGTCAGGTAGTTGCCCATATAGAAGGACAGCAGGTTGGTCCTCTCCAGCGCCTCCACGTAGGCCGTATCCCCGATATCCTTATCTTCCTTATACCGGGAAGCCCCTGTAATCTGTTCCGCCATGGCATACCCTAAGTTGGTGGCCCCGTAAAGGATCTTGAGGTCATCCAGTTCCACGGTCTCTCCCGGGTCCATGTGCCCCACGAATATCATCTGGTTGTAAAGGAGCACCGCCACATCCTCAACCGCCTGGCCGTAGTGGTTGGTCAGGGTCCCTGTCACCTTACCGTCAAAGGAGTTTATATTGCCTGTGAAGCCTTCCTTCTTATCATTCTCCATATGGCGTTCCAGCATGAAGAACTTGGAGTTGAACGCCCCCACGTTATCAGACCGGATCCCGGTATCCTCATCGCCGTAATGGATGGTAATGGAAGGCTCCTCCTCGCCCGTGAACTTCGGTATGGGTGACATACTGTAGTATGTATTGCCTGTCAGGGGGTAAAGCGTATACTCCGGGTTCAGCTTCACGGAATAGGACTTGTTATAGGGCGCCCTCATGTTGATGAAGGTGGTCTCAGACACATTGTCCGTGTCCGTATCTTTAATGGATGCGTAGGTAAAGAATGGCCCTGTGAACCTGGTGGTCATTCCCATGAGAAGCACCATTCCGGTACAGCACAGGGAAAGGACTGCCACGGAGGGCTGGTAGTACCGGAGCATCCCCCGGTGCTTCATGAAGAAATATAAGCCCGGCCCTGCCAGCGCCACATAGGCAATGGCCAGGGTCACATACAGCCCCACCTTTGGGATCTTGCTCAGATTCCCCGTGTTAATCAGGGACTGGACGGACCAATACAGGCTGGAGGTGCTTCCGTCCATGCCGCTGCTCAGGGAATTGATCCGGTTCTCCCCCAGCAGGCTGGTGAAAAGATGGTCAATATAGGAAATGTTGTCCTGGCAGAACCCCTCTATGTCCACAAAATCATACATGGACACGGCCACCATTCCCTTACCCACGGACACGGATGAAATCACGGACAGTTCGTCGCTGGCCAGCACCTCGCTTCCGCCTTTGAGCCACACCTCGGTACAGGTCAGGGGAATGGACGCGCCCTCCGGCCCGTCTACTGCATATTCCACTCCCATGTTAATCACATACTGGTCCGGCTGCGGCACCGGCTGTTCCAGGATCTCACCGGCAAATGCGCGGAGTGTCTCCTCCCCGCGTCCACCCGTCCCAATGAGCAGGACGCCGCCCTTCTGGACCCATTCCCACACAGCCGTAACCTGCTGCCCTGACAGGCTGCCCGTATCAAAATCCGTTATCAGGAGCACGTCCAGCTGGTCCAGCCCCAGTTCACTGGAGGGAAGGGATGCCGCGGTCATCTCTATGGACCTGGTGCGCAGGGTGCTGTAATTAATGCCTGCGCCTCCCATGTACAGAAGCTTCTCCGGGTTGTCACTGAGCACGCCGATAAAAAGCTCGGCAGTGTCCTTATTCAGGTTCAGCTTCAGGCGCTTGCGCGTCACTTCCTTTCCGGATTCATCCAGAAGACGGATATACATCTGGTCCACCCGGTTGCCCAAGGACACGCTGCGCATCTGCGTGAGGCTGCCCATGGCCGGGATTTCCACCGGATACTCGTAACGGTAAACATCGTAGTCCATGTCCATGGAATAGCCCTGCATGTCGCTCTCCATGGCCAGCACGCACAGCGTCCCCTTAAATACCTGGTCCGTCCGATTGCCCAGTTCCATGTGCAGCGGAAGGAAACGTCCGCTCTTGGCAATATTCTTATACCCGTAAACCACATCAAGGGTGACAGGGGCGTCCGTCAGTTCCCCGGTTCCATCCGTACCCTGCCCCGGCTCCCCGTACTGCCCTGCCCCTGTGCCGTCTGCCGTCATATCCGTCATCCCATCCATTGCCTGGATGTCCGCCCCAAAGGCCTGGACCGTCATGGCGGCAGACAGCAGTAAGCCAAAAAGGGAGCTTTTCAGCGCCCTTTTCATATTCCTGGGAAATATCCTCATATTACAAGTCCTCATTGTATTCTCCATTAATGTCAGCTGATTGTTCCGAAATTCTCTTTGTTGATATCAAAATGCACCTGCAGCTTCACGGTGAACACGGTTCCGTTTAAATCACTGGCCACCTGGATGGTGCCTCCATGCATATCCACAATCTCTTTTGCAATCGCCAGTCCCAGCCCGGTGCCTCCCGTGCTGCTGGAGCGCGACTGCTCCACACGGTAAAACTTATTAAAAATCAGCGGAAGCTCGTCCGGCGGGATTACATATCCATAGTTGGTCACGGAAACCGTCACCACATCATCATCCCCATGAATCTTCACCAGCACCCGCTTTCCGTCCGCCCCGTACTTGATGGCATTGCCGATCAGGTTATCGAACAGCCGGGCCAGGAGGTTGCCGTCCGCCGTGATGATCTTGGCCGGGATATTGCTCTGAAGGTCGTAGGACAGGTTCTTTTCCACAAAATTCGGATAGGCCTCTTCCAGAAGCTGTCCCAGGAGCTTCACCACGTCCACCTGCGCCACATGCATGGAAATCTTGCCGTAATTAAGCTTTGTAAACCCAAACAGGTCTTCTATCAGTTTTTCCAGGCGCCTTGCCTTGCCGTAGGCAATCTCTATGTACTTGTGCTGCATGTCCGCAGGTATCTTGGTATTGCCTGCCAGCAGCTCCAGATATCCGATGATGGAGGTCAGCGGCGTCCTCAGGTCATGGGCCACATTGGTTATCAGCTCATTCTTGGTGCGCTCGGATTCCCGCTCCTTGTCCATCAGCACCTGGATATCCTCCACCATCTTATTCAGGTTGGCTGCCATGCTGGAAAACTCATCATCGCCAATCACATCAATGGTGGTGTTCAGGTTCCCTTCGGAAATGCTCTGGACCGCATCGGAAATCTTACTGATATAGCGGATATACGGTTCCTGAAGGATCATGAACGTCACCGCAAACAGCACCAGGCCGGATATGACATAGACCAGCACCACCGCCACATGGTAGCCGAGCACCGCCTGGATCAGGCCGTTCATCCTTCCCGACTCCTCCATGTACCTGGCAATCATGGAAACATTGGTCACCAGGAATATCTCCACCAGACAGGAAATAATGGCGCTGTATATGATATTGGTTATGACCCGCGTGTGGTAACGCCTGTTCATATCACTTTTCAATTTTGTATCCTACTCCCCACACCGTGGTGATAATTTTATTCTGTCTGGTGTCTTCCTTCATCTTGCCCCTCAGGCGTCTGATATGTACCATGACCGTGTTGTTGGCCTCATAAACCTTCTCATTCCATACACGTTCAAAAATCTCATCCGTGCTGAATACCTTGCCCGGATTGGATGCCAGAAGATACAGGATATCAAATTCAATGGGGGTAAGCTTAATCTCCTCATCGTCCACAATCACCTTGTGGTTATCCTTATTGATGATCATTCCCTTGATGGTGATTTCATTGTTGGCCTTGTCCTGGGAGGCGCTGTTGGGGTTGAGCTGGGTATAGCGGCGCAGGTGGGACTTGACCCTGGCCGTCAGTTCCAGCGGGTTGAACGGCTTCACCACATAGTCATCTGCCCCGGTTCCCAGCCCCAGTATCTTGTCCAGGTCCGTGGACTTGGCGCTGAGCATGATGATGGGGATGTTATTGTTCTCCCTGATCTTCTTGCACATCTCCAGTCCGTTCATTCCAGGCATCATGATATCCAGAAGCACCAGATGGATATCCTCCTTGGCAAGGATTTCCAGCCCCCTTGCAGCGTTCTCCGCCTTAAACACTTTATAACCATCGCTGACAAGATATATTTCAATCAGATCCGCAATCTCTTTTTCATCATCTACAACCAGAATATTAATATCGGGCATGACGTCCCCTCCTCTTACGTTAACTTATATGTATGCCGGACGGCACCTGTTTTATGCCGCACCGTGGCTTAATACCTATTCTAACATAATATATCAAGGTTTTCCTTACTTTTTTCTTGAAATATTGTGGGAATTTCTGTTACAATGCCAGTCTCCTTCCTCATATGCCAAAAGAAGGATGGGGCATATATGCTTGCCAGACGCGGATGCCATGATATAATCATATCAGGATCATTATAAGCACATTAGCTTTAGGAGGATAAAAAGATGGGGAACATCCGGATTGTGGCACTGATGGATAACCAGAATGGTGAGAGGAAAGACCTGACAGCCGAGCACGGGCTTTCCCTGTACATAGAAACAGGATACACCAGCATACTCTTTGACTTTGGGCAGGGGAAACACACCTATGAAAATGCAGTCCGTCTGAACATCCGTCCGGAGCGGATTGACTACGGGGTGTGCAGCCACGGACACTATGACCATGGAGGCGGATACCGGGAATTTGTAAAGAATGGCCTGTCATGCCCGCTGGCAACAGGAAAAGGATTCTTTTCCGAAAAATATTCCCTCGGCAAAACCAAGGCCGCCTGCCTGGGAACCGGTTTTGACGCGGCATTTTTAAAAGAAAACAAAATCCGCCACATGGAATGTGACGGTCTGGTTCCCCTGGCCCTGGGCTGCTGGGTCATGGGCGGGATCGGCAGGCGGCGCGCCTTTGAGACAATCCCAAAACGGTTTGTCCTGCGGGAGCAGGGCACATGGGTACAGGATTATTTTCAGGATGAGATATGCCTTATTCTGGAAGAAAATGGGGAATTGATTGTGATTGTGGGATGCAGCCATCCCGGAATCCTTAATATACTGGACACGGTCAGGGAACGGTTCAGCCAGCCCATCCGGGCCGTGATCGGCGGCACCCACCTGGTAAAGGCCGGCCCGGAGCGGATTGCTAAGACCATTGCTGAGATAAAAGGGATGGGTATCCGGCTGCTGGGGTTCAACCATTGCTCAGGAGAGGGGTTCTGCAGGGCCATGGAAGAGGACGGGGAGCTGGAAACGGTTTACATGGGGGTGGGGGACTGTCTGTTCCTGTAGGACAGACGGCTTACGGTCCGGAATCCGCCTCCCCGCCCTGCGCGGGCGGTTTTCAATACAACTCTTCCAGAAGCTTATGGTCGTTCAGTTCCGCAGGCGGCAGGATGGCCTTCCTGTCAATCTTTGAATTCATGTTCCTTGGAAATGCCTCAAGCTGTATCAGACAGGTGGGAATCATGTAATACGGTATCTTATCCGCCAGCTTTCCCTTCAGTTCCTTTACATCCACCTTATGGTCCGCCGTAAAATATCCGCAGAGGATATTGCAGCCGCCGTCGTCCATAAACGCCCTGACCACTGCTTCCTTTACATCCCCGCATTCCAGGATGGCTGTCTCCACGGCCCCGGACTCCACCCGGAACCCACGGATCTTAAACATATTATCCTTACGGCACACATACTGGAGGTTCCCGTCAGGAAGCTCCCTCAGGATATCGTTGGTCTTGAATACCCGCTCATGGCCCGTTTCCTGTGAAAATGGATTCGGAACATAATGGGCATGCGTCATTTCAGGCAGGCCGTAATAGCCCCGGCTCACCTGATGGCCGGACAGCCACAGCTCACCGGGTTCACCGGGACGGACCGGATTCCCCTCTTCATCCGTAATATATCCCCTTAGTCCATGATTCAGCATCCCCACCGGATACACGGACTTCCCTCCCGCATCCCTTATCTCATAGTGGGATATCATGGAACACATCTCAGAAGCCCCATACACGTTAAAGATGCAAAATGGAGCCTTGCTTATATCCAGATTGCGCACAGGCTCGCTGCCCACCAGCAGCAGCCTGAGCGGGATTCCCTCCAGATCCATGGCCAGAAGCTTCCTGGCCATGTGCGGTGGAAGGAATGTGATACATATCCCATGCATTCTGTAAAATTTTTCTAATTCAACTATATTCTTCCGTATGGTTCCCGGAATGATATAATTAGCTGCCCCGACCGCTAAGGTTGAAAATATATCGCTTACCGCGGCCACGAACCCGAATCCGGGGAATACCCCGAACCGTTCATGGGGCCTTGTTTCAAACACAGTAAAGTTATAGGCGGAGGCCATCACGTTCCGGTGTTCCAGCATGACACCCTTGGGCTTTGCGGTGGAACCTGAAGTATAGATAAGCAGGGCCAGGCAGTTCCTCTCAGATAAGTTAATATCCGGCAGGATTATTTCCCTGTCCATCTCCTCCCACCACCGGCTGTCCAGGATGAAGCGGCACCGGCACTCCTTTATGATGTTCTCACTCCTTTCCTTTGGATAGGCCCTGTCCAGATACACATATGCACAGCCTGCCTTCCAAATACCCAGGATACCGGCAATGGTTTCCGCGGTCCTTCCTGTGTTCACGGCAATGATTTCTTCCTTAACAGCGCCGTCTTTCAGAAGACGGCCGGCAGCCGCATTAGACCACCTTAAGAGTTCCCCGTAGGTCACGGACCTGCCGTCCGCATGGACGGCGGTCCTGTCAGGGTATTGTGCTGCTGTCTCTGCGAACACATCACAGAACGTCTGATGTTCCATGATGTCATCCCAGTGTTTTTTTAAATATTCAGCTCTGCTTCCATCATCATATGTTTTTTTCATTTGCAAACGCTTCCGCCATCATAGGGACAATTTCATACAGGTCCCCTACCAGGCCGTAATCAGCCACCTCGAAGATAGGAGCCCTTGGGTTCTTGTTTATTGCTATAATGATATCAGATGACTGCATTCCTGCCAAGTGCTGGATTGCGCCGGATATGCCGCACGCAACATAAATCTTCGGTTTTACCGTGGTGCCGGTCTGTCCCACCTGATGGGAATGATCAATCCAGCCAGCATCCACAGCCGCCCTGGAAGCCCCTACAACGCCGCCCATCACGTCGGCCAGCTTCTTAATGACCGCAAAGCCCTCGGGACTTCCCAAGCCGCGTCCCCCGGATACAATGACGTCCGCGTCCGTAAGGGATACGATTTCCTTGGCGCTCTTCACGATTTCAAGTACCTTTGTCCTGATATCGGCTTCTGACAGCTCAACATCCACATCCACCACCTGGCCCTGGCGGCTGTCGTCCGGCTCCAGCTTCTGCATGACGCCGGGGCGCACCGTTGACATCTGGGGACGGTGTTCCGGGCAGACGATGGTGGCCATCAGGTTGCCGCCAAAGGCGGGACGGGTCTGCATGATTTTTTTGTCCTCAGGGTCAATGTCCAGCTTGGTACAATCCGCGGTCAGTCCCGTATTCACCCTGGCCGCAATCCTTGGCGCCAGGTCACGGCCGATATGGGTTGCGCCGTAAAGCACGATTTCCGGTTTATATTCATGGATGGCATCCGTGATTACCTTGGTGTATGCGTCCGTTGTATAATTTTCCAGCAGGGGATGATCAGCCACATATACCTTATCCGCCCCAAAGCGGATCAGCTCCTTTGCCAGATATCCAATGTCCTTACCCAGAAGGACGGCGCATACGTCTGTTCCTATCTCCCCGGCCAGCTTCCGGCCTTCTCCTAAAAGTTCCTTTACCACAGGGGTAATCACTCCCTGTCTCTGCTCTGCGAATACCCAAACATTCCTGTATTGACTTAAGTCCATGTCTTACCTCCTACTTAGATAATGTGTTTTTCTTTCAGGCAGCCCATCAATGCAGCGACCTGTTCCTTAGGGGTCCCGCCAAGCACGGTCCCTGCGCCCTTGGGTGCCGGGGTAAATGAACGGAACACCCTGGTAGGCGAGGACTTAAGCCCTACTTTCTCCTGTGGGACATCCACATCCCCGAATCCCCATACCGTGATTTCCTTGTCGTATGCCTCATAGATGCCCTTCATGGTCATGTATCTGGGCTTGTTCAGTTCCTTTACAGCGGTAAGGAAACATGGGGTCTGCACCCGGATGACCTCGTATCCGTCTTCCAGCTGCCTCTGGACCACCACTGCCCCGTCTTCCAGTTTAAAGTCCTGCACATATGTGACCTGGGGTATCCCAAGCTTTTCTGAAATCTGGGGGCCGACCTGGGCCGTATCCCCGTCAATGGCCTGGCGTCCTCCGAATATGATATCGTAATCCCCTATTTTTTCTATGGCCGCGGAGATGGCATTGGAGGTGGCCCATGTATCAGAACCACCGAATTCCCTTCCGCTTAAAAGGATGGCTTCATCCGCTCCCATGGCCAGGCATTCCCTTAACATGACCTCCGCCTGGGGCGGGCCCATGGAAATGACGGTAACGGTCACATCCTCATATTCATCCTTCAGTTTCAGGGCTTCCTCCAGCGCATTGGCATCATCCGGATTCAGGATGCTTTCCACGCCGTCCCTGATTAATGTTCCTTTTACAGGGTCAATCTTTACTTCGTTTGTATTGGGAACCTGCTTTGCGCAAACTACTACCTTCATTATGTGTCCTCCTTCTTATGCTTCTCTTACTTTCCCAGTATATGGTTGGCAATTACCACCCTCTGAATCTCCGATGTGCCCTCGTAGATTGCCACGAGCCTGGCATCCCTGAACATCCGCTCAATAGGATAATCTTTCATGTAGCCATAGCCGCCGTGAAGCTGTAAGGAACGGTATGCAATGTTGTTGCACAGGTCGCCGCAGTAGTACTTGGCCATGGCCGCATTCTTGGAATAGGGCTGCCCTGCGTCCTTAAGACGGGCCGCATTGTAAACCAGCTGCCTTCCGCATTCCACCCTGGTCGCCATGTCTGCAATCTCAAACTGGGTGTTCTGAAGCTTGGCAATGGGCTTTCCGAACTGTACCCTTTCCTTTACGTATTTAACCGCCTCGTCCAGTGCGCCCTGGGCAATTCCCAGTCCCTGGGTAGCCACGGTGATACGGCCTGAGTCCAGGGTGGCCATACAGATTTTAAAGCCCTGCCCTTCCCCGCCTAACAGGTTTTCCTTCGGCACACGTACATTTTCAAATATCAGGTCACAGGTGGGCGAACCGTGCATGCCCATCTTGTTCTCAACCGCTCCCGTTGAAAAGCCTTCCCAGGCCGACTCCACGATAAATGCGCTGATTCCCTTCACGCCCCTGGCGTTCACGTCCGTCTTGGCAAATACGGTGACAAAGTCACAGCAGGGGCCGTTGGTGATGAAGCACTTGCGGCCGTTTAAGATGTAGTAATCCCCATCCTTTTCCGCGGTCGTGGTGATGGCCGCTGTGTCAGAACCCGCGCCAGGCTCCGTGATGGCAAATGCGCCGATCAGTTTTCCCTCTGCCATTCCCCTGAGGTATTTCTGCTTCTGGGCCTCATTGCCGAACATCATCAGGGCGCCCCCTGACAGGGAGTTGGGCATGAGCTGGGTGGAGGCGCTGGCGTCCACCCTTGTAAATTCCTCCGTCACGATGGTAGCTGCCACGGTATCCCCTCCGCAGCCTCCATATTCCCTGGGAATCACGATTGCATGGAATCCGCAGTCAATGATCTTCCTGCGCAGTTCCTCCGGATACTCCCCTGTCTCGTCAATCTGTGCCGCCAGGGGTGCGATTTCATTTTCTGCAAACTCTCTTGCCAGTTTCCGAATCATTTCATGTTTTTTGCTGAACATTCCCTTTCCTCCTGTATCCTTTCATTTTATGCTTTCTTACTCTTTGTCCATCAGATCCTTAAGGCCGCCCCAGGTTTCATTGAATATCTTTGCAGGCATCTGTTCCAGGTTCTCGCTTATCATGGGTGCAAAATCCATCTGGTCCAGTATATCCTTCTGAAGGTCCACGCCGGGCGCGATTTCGGTAAGAAGGAGTCCGTCCTTCACCAGCTCGAACACGCACCGCTCCGTCACATAGATGATTTTCTTGCCCTGTTCAAGGGACGCTTCCCCGTTAAAGGAAATCTGCTCTATCTCGTTGACGAACTTCCTGGAATTCCCTTCTTTCGTCACCTTGATATGGCCGTTGCCGATTTCATAGGCAGGGCCTTCCCCTTTATGAAGGCCGCCGGTAAAGGTTGCCGCGAACACCACCTTGCTGGCGCCTCCCGCCACATTCAGGAAACCGCCCACACCCAGGCCTTCCCCGTTGCGCTTGCTTACATTCACATTGCCGTTTGGCCCTACCTGGAGCACTCCCAGCACGCCCAGGTCCAGGGCGCCGCCGTCATACATGTCGAATTCGTCCGCCATCTCAATGGTGGCCTCCGCATTCCAGCAGCACCCGAAGTCATGGCTGCTGGCAGGAACCCCGCCAATGCCGCCCGCCTCGGTGGTAAGGGTGATGTAATCCCCGCAGCCCTCTTCCGCCGCAACAGAGGAAACTGCCTCCGGTATGCCCACACCCAGGTTCACGATGGCGCCCTTGGTCAGTTCCATGGCAGCCCTTCTGGCAATTACCTTCCTGGCGCTGAGCTTTTCAAATGGGATGGCATCCAGTGGAACCCTTATCTCACCTGAAAATACAGGATTATAATAGGTCTTGGAGGTCTGCCAGTGATATTCGGGCTTGGATACGAACACATAGTCAATCAGGATCCCGGGGACAATCACATCCCTTGGTTTAATGCTTCCCGCCTCAACAATATTCTCCACCTGGCAGATAACGATGCCGCCGCATGCCCTGGCAGCCTCTGCCGCGGATAACTGCCCCAGCTTATATCCTTCCTTGTAGCAGGAGATATTTCCCTTTGTATCCGCAACCGTGCCCCTGATCAAGGTCACGTCCAGTTTGGGAAGCTTGTACCAGAGCCACTCCTCTCCCTGAAGTTCAATCAGCTCTACCAGCGGTTCGGCGTTCTTTGCCTTCTCATTCATGCAACCGCCGTCCACCCTTGGGTCCATCATGCTCTTTAAACCGATCTTGGTAATCACGCCCGGTGTGTGGGCGGCTATGTGACGGCACATGACCGACATCACGCCCTGTGGGAAATTGTAAATCTCGCCTTTATTATCGCGGCTGAATTCCGTCATGGCCGGACCGCATCCGTTCAGGTGTCCGCCCACCCCGCGTTTTAAGAACCCTTCGTGGGCTGCATGGGCAAGCCCCCTGTCCCCCCTGTTTCCGGTCGCTGACTGCCAGTACATGGTCAGGTCCCTTGGATGTCCTGTTTCCAAAAAGCTCTTTTCCAGTTCCACCAGGGCTTCCTCTGCAAACCCGCCCAGGGTAATACCCGTATACATGATGGTGTCCCCGTCTTTTATCAGCCTGCTTACTTCTTCTGCACGAATAACCTTCATAGCTCTGCATCCTTTCTTGAATAAGTGAATATTATTAGTCTAATATTTATCATTCTTTTACCCCTTTTAATGAGCAAATTCTGTGCCAACCGCGGTCCACGGATCAATATATAAAAAAGAGACAGAAATCAGGCCAAAATCACCATGCCTCATTCCTGCCTCTTTGATTTTCCGCAAAAACTATACATTCCGCTTTTAAATATGTATATTTTTTATACAATTATTTCAAGCCGTACTTCTCCAGCTTTTCATAAAATGACCTGCGGGAAAGGCCAAGTTCATTGATGGCCATGCTTTTGTTCCCATTGTTCCTTTTCAGCGCGCGCTTTATCATGCTTTTTTCCAGCTGTTCCACTGCGTCCTTCAGCCTGCAGGGGCCATCCTCCGCCGGGCTGTCCTCTGCCCCGTCCCCTCTCAGATACTGGGGGAAATCCTTTATCTCCAGGATATCGCCTGTTTTTACAATCATCGCATATTCTATCACATTCTGAAGTTCCCTTACATTGCCCGGCCAGCCGTATTCTTCCAGCATCCTGGCAGCGCCCGGCGTCAGGTCCGTGCCCTCGTCCCCGCCGTTCCTTTCTATGAAATAGCGCACCAGGGGCATGATATCCTCCCTGCGGCAGCGCAGGGCAGGGATGTGGATTGGAACCACATGGAGCCTGTAATAAAGGTCGCTGCGGAATTCATTTTTCTCAACCATCTCCTCCAGGTTTTGGTTGGTTGCAGCGATGACCCGCACATCCAGCTTGATTGTCTTGGTCCCGCCCACCCGTTCCAGTTCCTTTTCCTGGAGCACGCGCAGAAGCTTGGACTGCATGGTCAGGCTCATATCGCCGATTTCATCCAGAAGGATGGTGCCCTTGTTGGCAAGCTCGAACTTGCCCAGCTTCCCGCCTTTCCTGGCCCCGGTAAAGGCGCCTTCCTCATAGCCGAACAGTTCGCTTTCCAGCAGGTTTTCCGGGATGGAGGCGCAGTTGACCTTAATCATGGGCCGCTCCTTCCGGTTGCTGGCATTGTGGATGCACTTGGCCATGACCTCCTTGCCCACCCCGCTTTCCCCCTGTATCAAAATGGTACAGTTGGTATTGGCCACCTTGGCGGCCAGGCTCAGGGTTTTCTGCAGGTCCTTATTCTGGCTGATATAGGACTGGAAGGATATGGGCAGCTCCGATGCTTCCAGCTGGGAGGCAAGATACTGGACCATCTCCTTGGACTTCTGGAGCTTCCTGGTCAGCTCCACCACCTGGGTCACATCCTTAAAGATGGCGCAGGCCCCCACCTTCTCCTTGCGGCTGTCATACAGGGGAAATGCAAGTCCCACTGAATCTATGTTCAACGACTTTATATATTCCACCTCATCGTTGTCCCGGCCTCCCCCATCTTCCATGACCCTTAAAAGCTTGGCCTGGGGTTCAATGTCATAGAGGTTCCTTCCCATCAGTTTTTCCAGCTTTATGTTCATATGTTCCGCATAAAACCGGTTGATATAGACCACGGTGCCCTTGCAGTCAATGACAATCACTGCATTATCCGCATTCTCCAGGATTTCCAGCAGTATCTGCGCATCCCATTCCTTAAAATACTCCGTGGTGATCAGCCTAGATTCCAGTGACATAGTCTTTTCTCCCCAATGTGATTTCATTCCATCTTATTGTTAATTTTTTACCAACTAAAGTATAGTATACCTACTTTTTTATGCATTTTCAACACATTTTAAAAACTAAAAGTGGATTTTCGCCGATATCGTCCCCCTCCTGTGGGATGGCCCTCATACAACAGGAGGGACGGAAACCTGTCTTACCAGACTTCCGCCCCTATTGCCTTTACAGATGTTCATCGAAACCTTTCTCAATAATTGTATCAAAAACCAATACACCCCAAACTACACAATCCCAAATTGTGCAATAATCGAAAGACAGATAGCCACAATCAACGGAATGACAACCGAACAAACCCCCATTGGGCGGTATCCCACACGGTGGGGCAGCCTTGCCTGGGTCAGCTCGTTAATAATGGTTCCATTACTTGGAAGGGAATCCAGGCCGCCGGAGCAGATGGTTGCAATCCTGTGCACTACCTGTGGGTTCATGGCAAGCCCGCCTTCTGAAAGCGGTCCTATGAACCGGTCTGCCAGTGCATTGAGCGCGATGGTCAGTCCGCCTGCAGAAGACCCGGCCACACCGGCTGCAATGTTAACGGCAACCACTACCTGGAACTCTCCCGGTCCGGGAATCCTGCCCAGGGCGCTGCATATGAGGGCGAACCCGCTGGTAACGCCTACAACGGAACCAAAAGCAATTACCATGGATGCGGTACAGACAGAGTTGATGGACTGCATGGCCCCACGCTTAAAAGTCTCAATCCTAGCGGACATCCGTTTCCAGTAAACAACGTATCCCACAATGATTCCAAAGGTTGCCGCAATATAAACCGGCTGTTTAAACACGTTCAGCGTAACAATCAGTACAATGGAAGGAATCAGACAGGTGATGATGTTCATCTCCTGGAAATCATCATCCGCCACTTTTAACTGCACCTTGGCAATCTCCGCTCCTGTGGGCAGGAATCCTTCATGGTTTTTCTCAACCTGCCTGATTTCCCACTTAAAGTAGATGCTGGCCAGGAAAATCGCAATCAGGCAGCCTATGATGCCAAGCATGGGAGCTGCCATTGCATTGGTGCCAAGGGCTTCCCCTGCAATTACATTGTTAACCGAAGGCGAGCCGGGCGCCATGGTAAGGGCAAGTACTCCGGCGCCTAAGATGTTGACTCCGTAAAGCCTCCACGGCACGTCCAGTTCCTCGAACATTTCCTTGGCAACTGCAATTACGGTAAAGAATGCCACGAATACGCTGACGCCGCCATAACCAAGGATAAAGGATAACGCTGCCAGGGACCATAAGGCCATAAGCTTTTCTTTCCCCGGGAACTTCCTGGCAATCCGGCCGAACTTAAGGCCGATGGATTTGGCTGCGCCGCTGTCCCCCATCATGGCCCCGAATATGGCGCCTGTAAACATGGTCAGGAAATACTTCTGGATGAATCCCGCCATCCCTTCCATGTACGCGCCGCTCATGCCCGAAGCAATATCCAGGCCGCTTGTAATCAGGACCAGGATGGATACCATGGGCGCCACAATGACAGCGGGAATGCCTTTGTAGCAGGTGTAAATCAATAATGCCACTGCCAGAAGAATACCTATAATACTTACCATCTAATAACCCCCTTGTCTTTTGAAGGTATGCAAATATCTTCCTGTGTGTTTCCCGTGCGATAGAAACACTGCATGATTCTATTCTTTCATACCATCGTTAATTATTCAACAATATTAAGAGCAAGAATACTGCCAAATTCCAATTATTTTAAAAATCCCCTAAAACCGCTGGGTTTTACCCTGTTTTTCCCTTCCCTCAGGCCAGGGCATGTATACTTTATAAACACCGGGCCGGATAACTGTTACCTTTTTTATACACTGCATGCCAGCTCATAGGCCCCCCGTATGGCTGTCTCAATATCCGCGGTCACGGCAGCATCCCCAACCACATAAAATTCTTTCTGCATTTCCTCCAGGATGCTGGCCAGGGCCTGTTCCGGTTCCTCCCCCATGGCTTCTATGATAAAATCTGCACAGAGCCGTTCCCGGCTGTCTCCTTTCTGCACAATGACATATCCATTTCCCGCCTCCACCACCCGGGTCCCTGTCATGACCTTTATATGGTTCTGTTTCAGTTCATTCATGATGATGAAGCGGGTTCCGCCCAGGTTGCGCCCGGCCCGTTCTTCCTTTTCAATCAGCGTGATGGTCCCGGAGGGCAGGAACCGTTCCTTCACCTCGTCCGGCACATACCGTTCCATGAATCCCTGATGGCTGTCCTCAAGCCACCTTTTGCCTGCCAGAAACAGCGCTGTCTCCATGGCGGTCGCATCCCCTCCTATGATGACCGTCTGACCGCAGTTCATCCGGTTCCACAGCCTGTAATCCCCCTGGATTACTTCCTGGGCAAGATAGATTTTGGCATCCGTTCCACCCTTCATGCGCCGCGGCTTTCCTCCTGCGGCCAGCACTACGAAGCTGTACTGGTCCGCCTCCGTTTTAAGTCCTTCAGCCGTCACCATTGCATCAGTGACAATATGTGTGCCCAGCGCCCTTAAATCCCATTCCAGGGCAGCTGCAATACCCAGGAAACCTTCCTTTCCCGGGCTGGCAGCCACCTGATCCAGGACTCCGCCCAGACGGCCCTTTTTCTCCTTAAGCGTAACCTGATAACCCCGTTCTCCCAGGAACCTGGCAGCTGCCATGCCTGCCACGCCCCCGCCGATTACCAGCACCCGGCCTTCCCTGGCCGGGAGGGAGGACAGCTTTTGATACTCACTTCCCAGTTCCGGGTTCTGGATACAGCGCACTTCCTGGTTCCGGATGATGCGGTCCATGCATCCGCGGTTGCATCCCACACAGGGATGATAGGGACGTCCGTCCCGGATTTTCGCTGCAAAGCCTGCATCCGCCAGGAAGGGCCGCCCGCAGGCCACCAGGTCCGCCTTGTCCTCCTCAAGTATCCGCTCCGCCGTCTCCCTGTCATTGATGCGGTTGTAGCAGATGACAGGCAGACCGCTATGCTCCTTTATACAGGAACTGAGGCAGGAATAGAATCCCCTGGGCACCTGATAGGTAATCTGAGGCACCGGAGCTTCGTGCCAGCCGCCCGTGACGCCAATGGCATCCGCCAGTCCTGATAATTTGGAGGAAAATGCCTCCATGTCCTTCAGTCCGTATCCCCTGGCCCGCATGCTGCTGCCGGATATCTTTACCAGCACGGGAAAGTTCCTTCCAACCGCTTCCCTGACCCGGGCAAGCACTTCCAGGGGGAAACGGAACCTGTTTTCCTGGCTTCCCCCATACTCATCCGTGCGCTGGTTCGTTTCACCGGACAGAAACAGGGACAGCAGATAGCCTGCGCTGCAGTTCACGGTCACCCCATCCGCGCCCCAGGCCCTGCACCTGGCGGCTGCATCTGCAAAATCCTCCTTTACCCTCTTTATATCTTCTGCCGTCATCTCCTTTGGCATGTGGCGGTAAATGGGGGACGGGACCGCGGACGGCGCCAGGAGGGGCCTGCCCAGAATATCATTTCCATGGTTCCTGCCAATGTGGAACAGGTGTATGAAAAGCCTGCAGTCATGCTGGTGGAGCCGTTCTGCCAGACAGCCCACGCCCGCCTCAAAGGTATTGTCATATACCCCTGCCATGGACTCCGGTCCTCCTTCCGGGCTTACCCTGGCAACCACGCCGATGGCCGCTGCGCCGCCCTTGGCCCGTTCCTCATAATAGGCCAGCTCCCGCTCCGTCAGGTATCCGTCCCTGCCAAATTCCGTGTGCATGCCGGCCATGATGATCCTGTTTTTTAATGTAAGGTTCCCCAATACAAAGGGTTCGAATAATTTTGCCATAATCCCTCCTGACAAAAAGGCTGCCGTAACCTGTTTGACGGCAGCCTGAACTTTAACTTGAGACTATTTCCAACATTAATTACATGTGGTTCCCATATCAGCGGCAATATAAGCGCCCGTGACAATGCTGGAGGCATCCGACGCCAGGAAAAGGGCCACTGCCGCCACTTCCCAGATTTCACCCAGACGTTTTAACGCTGTCTTGGCCAGGATCTGTTCCCGTACCCTTGGTATTGCCAGAGGCGCCGCGTTAATGGCTGTGGGGACATATCCCGGGCAGATTGCATTGGCCGTTATGCCGTAGCGTCCCCACTCCATGGCCTCTGTCTTGGAAAGGCTTATGACGCCGGACTTGGAAGCACAGTATGCCGCGATATTCTTGGTTCCAACCAGGCCGCCTGCGGAAGAAATGTTGATGACCCTTCCCTTGATTTCCTTTTCAATCATGACCTTGGCAGCTTCAGCGCCACAGATGAACACGCCCTTTAAGTCCGTGTCCACTACCTCATCCCACTCTTCATCGCTCATTTCCACAATCCGTTTCGTGATTCCGATTCCGGCGTTGCAGACCATGATATCCAGCCTGCCAAAGGTTTCCACCGTCTTACTGACCATGGCCTGGACCTCTGCGCGGTTCCTTACGTCTGCTTTAAATGGGATGGTGGTTCCCCCCATCTCATTAATCTCATCTGAAACACGTTTGCAGTCCTCTTCCTCCAGACCGTTAATCACCACCTTGGCGCCGTATGCGCAGAAGGCAACCGCCATGCCATATCCCAGCCCGGTGGTGCTTCCCGTGATTATGGCAACCTTCCCGGTCAAATCAAATGTGGGGATTTCAAATGGCGTATTTTTCATTTCAATCATATCTTATTCTCCTTTTTTTGTATTACTTTTTTTACTCCGTCAGCTTTATCATGGTTTTGTTTCCGCTTTCATTTCCGCTTTATTGCGCTTTCATTTCCGCTTCCTTCACACTTCCATCACGCTTCCATTTCCGCTTCCTCCACACTTCCATCACGCTTCCATTTCCGCTTCCTTCACACTTCCATCACATTTCCATTTCCGCTTCCATCACCGTTTTCTCATCCACCTTCGGGTTGAGCACCAGGGCCAGCCTTGGCCCCAGGAAGCGTCCGACATACCTGGCAAACCAGCCTATCATGACCGCTGATATCAGGGTTCCTTCCCTGACTCCCTCTATCCGTCCTAAAAAGACAAGGGAAATGACCAGGGCCAGGGCCACCATGGAACAGTCAAAAATAATCTTGCATATCCCAAAATCCAGTTTTGTAACCCGCTGTATACAAACAGCCACGCCTTCTCCGGGAAGCATGCCAAAATTAGACATGACCACGCCGCAGACCCCCACTGCCAGCACAAAACAGCCAAACACCAGATATATGAGCCTGAACCCATAAGATTGGGGCACGAATCCGCCAAACATGATTCCCGTAAGGTCAATCAGCACTGCAAATACCGCGCTGAGTATGAACTGGGTCAAAAACTTGCGCAGCGTGTACTCTTTTTTCAGCACCAGCTTCTGGATGACATAAAGGATTGCATTCAGATACATGGTGCAGGTCCCCAGGGTCTGGCCCACTACAAAGGAAAATGCATAAGGCGCGCTTGTAATGGGCGATATCCCCAGATTGCATACTTTCACCACGGTTATCCCGGCCGCATATATAAATGAGCCTACAAGACATACCGCCAATTTCCTAATCAGATATTTATCCATCTGACACCCCCTCGTTTCATTCGATTCGCACGTAGAGGCCAGGCGCTTTTATTGGAGCCTGCGCCTCATGCCAATTTTAAATAGCAATTTTGATGCCAACCTGTGCGTATCCGACCGGATGGAGCGCTGTCCCTACATCCAGGTAAAACCAGCTTTTTCCTGAAATCGCTGTCCTCACATCCAGGTTAAATCCAGCTTCTTCCTAAGAGCGCTACCCTCACATCCAGGTTAAATCCAGCTTTTTCCTAAGAGCGCCGTCCTCACATCCAGGTTAAATCCAGCTTCTTCCTGGGCGCACTGCGCATATAGGAAATAAGCGGATAGCCCATGGCAATGGCCATTACCATGGATTCATCCTCTGTTATCCCCAACATTTCCTTTAACTTACTGCTGTTATCCACAGCATCCCCAAAAAAGCCGTTGATGCAGGAGCCAATCCCCATGGTTTCAGCCATCAGCTGGATATATGCAGACGCCAGCCCTCCGTCCTTTTTCACATTGAACCCTTTTTTCTTATTCCCGATTACTAATATAAGGAGGGGCGCCCCATAGAACAGTATGTCATTTCCCTTCAGGCTCTCCTTATAAATCCTCCCATAGGCAGGCGCATAGAATCCCGGTTTCTCTGCCAGGCCGCCCAGGACGCGGGCCGCCTCCCCGGTCACCTCATCCATATGTCCGCACACCGCGATGTAGCGCAGGGCCTGCCTGTTACCTCCCGTGCCCGCATATCTGGCCCCATCCAGAATGGCTTCAATCTCCTGCCTGGAGGGTACCTTCTGCCTGTAAGCGCGGATACTCCTGCGAAGCACCATCCTGTTTTTCATTTCCTCCGGCGATGCCAGAGGGATATCCGGTGTCATTTCCACGGACTCGCTGTTGTCATATCGGTCCGTGTACACAGCTTTCTGCGGGCACACAGCCATGCAGTGGGCGCAGGTCATACACCTCTTTTCTCCTTTAAATACCGCCTTTTCCTCCTCCAGGACAATACATGCCATGGAACATACCTTAACGCATACCCCGCACCCGGTGCACAAATCCCTGTTAATATGTATCATTTACCTGTCTCCTTTCCCATTGCCGTTCAATTAATCATTATATTTTTTATACACGCAAATCACATGCCAACCTTATATCACACTGCACCATCATTTTTTGTATACTTTTTATACATGTTTTCAGATGACCATGCCCTTTTTATACAGTCCAACGCCCCAAATCCACTGATTTCCGCCTCTTGCTATCTGGCACAATTCTTGCTCTTTAAATCATGGTGTAAGGGCGCAAGACCATGGCGCCCCATAAATGGCAAAAATTTAACAAGTATAAAATATGAAGGAGGAATATAGGAATGGGAATTGGAACTTATGAACAATACAAGGAACGGCTTCTCAAAATGAAACCCAATGTTTATTTAAACGGCAGATGTGTTGACCGCTCCAACGGAAAAGAAGGCGCTGAAAGGGACCTGGCTGACTGGATTAAAGGCGGGACCTATGTAATGAAACAGTGCTATGACGTTGCCAATGACCCCAGATATGAGGATGTATGTGTGACCACTTCCCATATTACCGGAGAAAAGATTAACCGCTGCACCCATATCCACCACAGCATGGATGACCTGCTGAAGAAACAGCTGATGACGCGCCTGATCTGCCAGCACGTGGGCGGATGTATGCAGCGATGCATGGGCACGGATGCCATGAACGCCCTGTTCTCCGTTACTTATGACTGTGACGAGGCCTGCGGCACAGAGTACCACAAGCGTCTGGTCAAATACATTGAATACTGTCAGAAGGACGATTTAATCTGCAACTGCGCACAGACCGACGTAAAGGGATCCCGCAACCCCAAGTACAAACGCGCCCATATGCAGCCGGACCCGGATTCCTTTGTACACGTGGTAGAGACAGATGTGGACGGCATCGGCGTGGACGGAAAACCATGTAAGGGCATCATCGTGCGCGGCGCCAAGATCTGTAACTCCTGCGCTCCGTATGTGGATGAAATCATTGTAAACCCAACCAAGTTCATGAGCCAGGATGACAGCGATTACGCGGTGGCCTTCGCGCTTCCCGCTGACTGGGACGGAGTCAAGCTGATGGCCCTTCCGGGACTGCATCACAAACGTACCCATCTGGACGCGCCTTATGCGCAGATTGGGGACGTGGAAAGCCTTACCATCTTCGACGACTGCTTCGTGCCCTATGACCGCGTATTCATGTGCGGCCGCGACCACGAAGGCGTTGCGCGTTACGCCGGTTATCTGGCCCTGATGTTTGCACATTACCACCGCCATTCCTACACCGGATGTAAGACCGCTGTCTCCGAGGTCATCGCATCCCAGGCAGCCCTGGTAGCCGATGTCAATGACATTGCCAGGGAGTCCCATGTCCGGGAAAAAATCTGTGACATCATCCAGACAGCGGAACTGGTATTCGCAGCAGGCGAGGCGGCCGCCCACCATGCAATGGAATTCCCATCCGGCCAATGGGTTCCAGATGAGGTGCTGACCAACGCGGGACGCCGTCTGGCAGGACACAACATGTACCATGAGTACGAAACCCTGGCCGACCTGACCGGCGGTGTCTGTGCTTCCCTTCCAACGGAAGAAAGCTTCTTTGCGCCGGAGACAGCAGAACTGTGCAATAAGTATATACTCCGCAACCCGGCCTACAGCGCAGAGGACACCCACCGTGTCATGCGCATGATGGAAAACAAGCTGTGCGACTCCTACGAAGCAGCCCAGGCAGTGGCAGGCGTACACGGCGGCGGTTCCCCTCTCATGGAAACCATCACCCTCATGAGCCGTTATGACCTGGAAGAACTGAAAAAAATCGCAAAATACCTGGCAGGGCTTCCCGGATACGAGAAATGCCCGCGCTACGAGCGCAGCGCCCACACGGCAACCCCAAGGGCCATGCTTGCCAAATTCGATGCGGTTTCAGCAACTAAAAAACAATAAAATAAAACATAAAGGAAGGTATTAACTATGGCAATCGGTACATACGAACAGTATAAAGAGCGTCTTTTAAAAATGAAACCCAACGTATACATGAACGGAAAATGCGTGGACCGTTCCAACGGCAAGGAAGGCCCGGAAAGGGACCTGGCCGACTGGATTAAGGGCGGCACCTATGTAATGAAGCAGTGCTACGACGTTGCCAACGACCCGGACTATGCAGACGTCTGCGTGACCACGTCCCACATTACAGGAGAAACCATCAACCGCTGCACCCATATCCACCACAGCCAGGAGGACCTGCTGAAGAAGCAGCTGATGACCCGTTTAATCTGCCACCGCGTGGGCGGATGCATGCAGCGCTGCATGGGTACGGATGCCATGAACGCCCTGTTCTCCGTTACCTATGACTGTGACGGGGCCTGCGGCACAGAATACCACCAGCGCCTGTTAAAGTACATTGAGTACTGCCAGAAATACGACCTGGTCTGCAACTGTGCCCAGACAGACGTAAAAGGCTCCCGTAATCCCAAATACAAACGCGCCCACATGCAGCCCGACCCCGACTCCTTTGTCCATGTAGTAGAAACAGACGTGGACGGCATCGGCATTGACGGAAAACCATGTAAAGGCATCATTGTCCGCGGCGCCAAGATATGCAACTCCAATGCACCTTATGTAGATGAGATCATTGTAAACCCAACCAAATTCATGGGACCGGATGATGCTGATTATGCGGTTGCATTTGCCCTTCCCGGGGACTGGGACGGCGTAAAGCTGATGGCCCTTCCCGGACTGCACCACAAACGCACCCATATCGAGGCCCCCTTTGCAAACATCGGCGATGTAGAAAGCCTTACCATATTCGACGACTGCTTCGTGCCATATGACCGCGTATTCATGTGCGGCCGCGACCATGAAGGCGTTGCGCGCTACGCAGGCTACCTTGCCCTGATGTTCGCACACTATCACCGTCATTCCTATACCGGATGTAAAACAGCGGTCTCCGAGGTAATCGCATCCCAGGCAGCCCTTGTAGCCGATGTAAACGACATTGCACGTGAATCCCATGTACGTGAAAAAATCTGTGATATCATCCAGACCGCAGAGCTTGTCTTTGCAGCCGGGGAGGCATCCGCCTATCACTCAACCAAGTTCCCCTCCGGGCAGCAGGTTCCGGATGAAGTGCTGACCAATGCGGGACGCCGCCTGGCAGGACACAACATTTACCATGAATATGAGACACTGGCCGACCTGACCGGAGGCGTATGCGCATCCCTTCCCACCGAGGAAAGCTTCTACGCACCTGAAACAGCAGAACTGTGCAATAAGTATATACTCCGCAACCCGGCCTACAGCGCAGAAGACACCCACCGTGTCATGCGCATGATGGAAAACAAACTCTGCGACTCCTACGAAGCAGCCCAGGCAGTGGCAGGCGTACACGGCGGCGGTTCCCCGCTCATGGAGACCATCACCATGATGGGCCGCTACGACCTGGAAGAGCTTAAGAAAATCGCAAAATACCTGGCCGGCCTGAAAGGCTACGACGAGTGCCCAAGATACGAGCGCAGCGCCCACACAGCAACCCCAAGGGCCATGCTCGCCAAATTCGACGCAATGGCCGCCGCAAAAAAGGAAGCCAAATAAGAGGTAATCCATGAATGAAGAATTAAGAAAAGACATAGAAGCAGTCCTGAACCTCTTCGTCCGCCCCCAGTTATCCAGCCACGGGGGCGGGCTGGAGGTAGTGGACTTAGACGAAAACGGTATCCTCTGGATTGAAATGCAGGGCGGATGCGCCGGCTGCCCCTCCGCCGACGAAACCGTCAAAAACCTGGTCCAAAAAGAACTGGTCACCCGCATCCCCCAGATAAAAGGGGTGGAAATCGATTCCGGGATCAGCGATGAGATACTTGCAGAAGCCATGAAGCTGTTTACGCATGGGTGATTTAGGTG